>OMCM01001625.1_pt1 | contig 10789 bp, 6 predicted proteins | sample 1645021 | NCBI WGS metagenome assembly OMCM01 (sample SAMEA103958142, study PRJEB25191) | human gut metagenome | biome: human-associated habitat [ENVO:00009003]; feature: intestine environment [ENVO:2100002]; material: feces | place: Germany | collected 2013/2015
ATAAAATTTTCAAAGTTCTTTCATTTTAGCCTTGACTTTTTATTTGCAGGCTGTGCAGTGTAAAAATCTCATTTTTCACACTGTATTTTCCCGCTTATCTACCATGTATATGGGTCAATTCCAAGCCGGTCAAGCTCTCTGTAAATCGCTGCAACCGGAAGTCCTACCACATTATTATAGTCACCGTCGATTTTGTCAATATAAATTGCAAATTTTCCCTGGATTCCGTATGCACCGGCTTTGTCCGACGGTTCTCCTGTCGCAATATAACGCAAAATTTCACTTTTCTTTAACTGTCTGACAAAAACGTCAGTCTTTTCATAAAAGATATGTTCCCCTGCCCTGCCGGTCCGGTCGATAAACACAAAAGCAACCCCCGTGTACACCGAATGGCTTTTCCCTGACAATAAAGAGAGCATGCGGAAGGCATCTTCCTCATCTTTTGGTTTTCCTAAGATTTCGCTGCCCGCGGCAACAATGGTGTCTGCACCGATGACTAAAGTATCCTGCGGTGTCATCAGCGTCCGATGCTCATCTCCATATGTTTTTAACATGGATGCGACTTCTCTCGCCTTCTGTGCTGCAAGTTCCATGACAACCTCTTTTGGCTCTTTTTTTATGATGATCTCCTCCCCCTTTGCCGGACAGACCTCAAAGTTAAGACCGATCTGCTCTAAAAGTTCACGGCGTCTTGGGGACGCGGATGCTAAAATAATCTGTGACATGGTCAAATTTCCTTTCTGCTGCATGCTGCTTATCTGCTTCTTAACATTGCACAAAACTCCAATCAGACTGGCTTTTGTACAATGTTTTTAAATTTTCTATACCGGGATCACTTTCCCAAGCCGGAAGGAATACAACAGTTTTTCCTTTACTTTCAGCGGATTTCCGGCTGCATCTTTCTCATTTTCATAGACTCGGTTTAGCGCTTCCTCGTAAAGTTTTAACTGTGCCGCATAACGCTCGGACAATTCCTTTTCCGTATCCACACGGTCTGTTTTATAATCAAGAAGGACAATACCGTCCTTTTCAATCCAGAATACATCGATGATTCCCTGGATCAGGGTCAGCTCTTTCCCTGTATATTCCGTTTCTCCTATATTTCCTACACGCCCCATGCTTTTTACCTTTTCCGCCTGTTCCGTGTTTTCAGCAAAACCAAACTCGTCTAACTGTTCATCCGTAAATCCCATGACAAATGGTTTCTCACGGTACAATTTTCCGTCTTTTTCAGCTGCTCCCATCCGTTTTCCAATATCTGCATTTACAAAATATTCAACCTGCGGTATGCGAATCAGTCCATGCATCTCCGGTGTGATCTGTTCTTTCTCCAGCATCCCGGCGACCTGCTCTTTTGCGGACACACCGGAAGAAAACTGGTAGCACTCCATGATGCGGTGCATTGCCGTTCCGCGAAGTGCTCCAGGGCTGGCATCCTCACTTTGCTGCTCTATTTCTCTTGCAAATGCAGGCACATACGGCACAATCTCCTCGGATTGAAAAACAGGAACTGCCTCCTCCTCTTTTTCAAACGCCTCCCGCATGGCACGATGTTTTAACTCCGACACGGAATACTTATTTTTTCTCTGCACATCATTTTCATATGCATACCGTCTGTGAAAACGCTCCGAGAACTGCTGCACTTTTTTTTCATCTGCCTGCGCAGCTTTTTCCATGCAGGCTGAACGGTTCCAGTCATCTTTGATCTGTGTTTCCAATTCTTCCTGCACCAGTTCTGCCGCCCGCATCAGACGTATCTGATATTTATCCTGACAGGATGCAGCCGCAGGCAGAATCCAGTCCAAATAACCGGCTGCACTCTCGCGTCCCAGATAAGATAACAGTTCCTCTGGAAATGCTTTTATATAGGAAAGTGTCTCCTCTGCCTTTTTCAGACTTCCGGTTAAGATCAGCTTTTCTTTCGCTCTCGTTAATGCCACATAAAGGACACGCAGTTCCTCGCCAAGATTTTCCATATCGATCTGCTTTGCGATAGCACGTTTTGCGATCGTCACGGATTTTACACGCTGTTTTCCGTCCATATAGTCAAGACCGATGCCAAGTTCCGGGTGTAATACCAGACGGCTTCTTGTATCCTGGCGGTTAAAGTTTTTTCCCATCCCGGCGGCAAATACGACCGGAAATTCCAGTCCTTTACTCTTATGGATACTCATAATGCGCACGACATTTTCGTTTTCCCCGATCAGATCTGCCTCGCCGAAATCCACATCGTATTTCTGCAGTTCATCAATATAGCGCACAAAATGAAACAGTCCCTTGTAACTGGTATTTTCATAGGCGATCGCCTTCTCCACCAGCATTAAAAGGTTTGCATGACGCCTGTCTCCGGCTGGCATTGCTGCGGCATAATCGCCGTAACCGGTCTCCTTTAACAGCAGTTCGATCAGCTCATGGATCGGTGTATCCGGCACAAGCTGCCGCAGTTTTTCGTAGGTAACATAAAACCGGTATAACTTTTCTTCGGAATCATCCCTGCCCTGTCCCGGATTTTCCTCCGCTTCCTGTTTCAGACGCTCACATTCCTCCAAAACACACTCGTAAAATCTGACATCCTTGTCTTTTAAACGCAATTTTGCAAGTTCCTCATCCGAAAGTCCTGCGATTGGTGAACGAAGCACCGCTGTCAGCGGGATATCCTGTCTCGGATTATCCAAAATACGAAGCATGGAGAGCACGGTCTGCACCTCCACCGTACTGAAATATCCTGTCGCCGAAACAGTATGTGCCGGAATTCCTGCATCATTTAACACAGCAGCAAAACGGTCTGCATATCCGCTCAGGCTTCGCAGCAGAATGACCATATCCGAATACTGCACCGGGCGCAGTTCCCCGGTTGCCTTGTCGGTCACCTTCTGCGTTCCCATAAGCTCTTTGATCCTTTTTGCAATCATCCGTGCTTCTAACAGTTTCTTATCATCCGCTGCAGCATCATCCAACAGTTCATCATCCCCGTCCACCAGTAAAATTTCCGGTGTGAACATGTCCGTTTCTTCCTGATAAGAAGCTCCCGGATAAAGTGCTGCATCCGCATCATATTCCACATTTCCAAGATCGCGCTTCATGATGCGGTAAAAAATATCGTTGGAAAAATCGAGTACTTCATTTCTGCTTCGGAAATTTTTATGCAGGTCAATGCGCTGCATTTTTGCATCCGTCAGGCTGTAAGTATCGTATTTTTCCATGAAAAGTTCCGGTCTTGCCAGACGGAAACGGTAGATACTCTGTTTGACATCCCCGACCATAAAAAGGTTGTATTCACCGCGCTCCTCCCGTGAAATTGCACGTAAGATTGTCTCCTGCACCTCATTGCTGTCCTGGTACTCGTCGATCATGATCTCTTTGAAATTATCCCGGAACTCCTCGGCGGTCTTTTTGACTTTGCCGGTCTCCTCATCGACAAAGATATTTAACGCAAAGTGCTCAAGGTCATGGAAATCCACCAGATTTTTCCGCCGTTTTTCCGCCGTAAACGCCTCGTCAAATTCCAATGTCAGACGCACTAACTCTGCCGCCATCGGCGCCGTCTTTTTCATCTGCTCTGCCATGATCTCCGGTGATGTGAAAAAATACTGGCGGTTTATTTTTTTGACCGCATCCTTTCCCATCTCTCGCAGTTTTTTGACCAGCTCTAATTTTTCTTCGTTTCCGTCAAATCCACGGGAGGAAGCAAGCCTGTCATAGGATAAATTGCGGTAATTCTGATAAAAATCCGCAAAACTTTCACTCGCAGCGATCTCCTTATATTTTTTCAGGTCGCCCTCTAATGCTTTCGCATACATATCCGGCCCGTCATCGTCCTGCGTCAGTTTGTATGCCCGCCCGGAAAGTGCCACAAGATCCTCTGACACCCGTTTTAAGTTCTGAAGAAGCGACTGCATGAAAGCTGCGCTTTCCAAAGATGCCTCATCCTCTATGCCATAGCTTTCTGCTGCCGCAGGCAGCCATTTCTTTGGCCATGGATAACTCCTTGAAAACTCATAGAGCTGTAAAATCATGCCGGAGAGCGCCGCATCATTTCTGCCGGATGCATATCCGTCTACAAATGCTAAAAATTCCGGCGCACTCTCCTCATAATTTTTCAACAGCACCTTTGCGAGCACGTCCTCTTTTAACAGTTTCAACTCGCCCTCATCCCCGATTCTGAAATTCGGTTCGAGATCGATCTCATGAAAATGATTACGGATCACATACAGACAAAAACTGTCGATCGTCGTGATCTGGGCATTGTGTAAAAGAGAAAGCTGACGCTGTAAATGTTCGTCGTCCGGCTGTTCTTTTAAGGCATTCTCCAGTGCATTTCCGATTCGTTCGCGCATCTCTGCCGCAGCCGCATTGGTAAATGTCACGATCAAAAGACGGTCAATGTCCACCGGGTGCTCTTTGTCCGTAATGATCTTTATGATACGTTCCACGAGCACCGCAGTCTTACCGGAACCTGCTGCCGCGGAAACTAATATATTTCTGTCTCTGAGTTCGATGACCTTTCGCTGGTCATCTGTCCATGTCATTCCCATGTTTTGCTCCGTTTCTGACTTTTTATTTTTGCACCTGTCACATCACATTTATTCACCGTCCGGATTTTTTCCCGGCTCTCCAATCTCTTCCCGGATATGTGCAAGGATCTCCTCACTGCTGTCAAATTTTTCAAACTGCTGATAGGAAAATCCCGGCATGCGTACATCAAATCCGCAGATCGTGTGATATGGACAGTAATCGCAGCCGCTCCTGTCTCCTAACAGGTAAGGTTTTACCGCCACATTTCCGGCAAAGATCTCTTTTCCCACATGCTCAATCTTCTTTCGCACATAATCGGACATCAGTCCAAACTCATAGGTGCTCGCCGTCTTAGATGTCGCCTTTAAGGAGCCGTCCGCTTTTAAGGCTACCGGGATCACTGTCGATGTGCCTGAAAAATCAGTATCCATCGCACCATAGATTTCCGGATCTTCATTGACCAGACCTCCCACTTTAAGCTGTTCTAGAATACTCCGTCTGATCTCCTCCTCGGACTCCTGACCATCCGCATCCACCATCGGATCTGTGATGTGATAATAAAAAATACCTGCAGGTTCCGTATCTTTTCCCTTATATTTTTTCTTTGTGAGTTCCAGTGCCGCATTCATGTAGACGACAAGCTGGAGCTGCAGTCCATAATAAAAATTTAAAAGTGAAAAAGTGGTGTTGCCCGATTTATAATCAATGATTTTTACATAAACCTTATCGTCTGTCTCGTAAGTATCAACGCGGTCGATCCTGCCGCGCAGACGCATTTTTTCATCTTCACCCAGTTGAAACTGCACCGCATCCAGCCGCTCGGCGCGCGAAAATGACACCTCAAAACCGCTCGGCACAAACTTTCCTTTCCGCACCTGTAACATCAGTGCCCAGATCGTCCGTTTTGCCGTTGCCTCCATCCGCTTTAACAGGTAACTGTTTCTTGCGTCCTCGAATACGTCCCCGATCCCGCTGCCTGCGATCGCATCTTCCATGCTCTGGGAAAGCAGGGCTTCCTGCGCTTTCTCCGGGATATCAAACCAGGTATAATCCGACAGCTCTATGCCCTTTGCAAAACGCTCTAACACATCATGATAAATATTTCCCATATCCACACTCGCAAACTGCTGCAGTTCCCGTTCTTTAAGCCGCAGTCCATAACTTAAATAATGAGCAAACGCACAGGCAGCAAACTGTTCGAGCCTTGTCACGCTGTTTTCTAAGGTATTCCCATATAAAGCTTTCGTGACTGCCTTGCTGATCGCATCATCTTTATGGGCGCCAAACGCCGCATCAAAAAGCTGCATTACTTTTTCCCGTTCACCCTCATCCGACAGGTACCATGCCAAAAGTGCAGTCCATGCCTCTTCATCCTCCACCGGTTTTGTCAGCCCTTCCATCAGAAACGGCAGGGCACTTTCCGCAGTCAGTGCACCTTCTAATGTCTCCTCCTCGGACGGTTCTTCCACCGCAAGCTGTGGAAACAGTTTTAAGAGTGTCCCGATCAGATACGAACGCCGCAGTGCTTTTCCATCGGAGTTGACGCGGCAGAATGTCACATACAGCCGCTCGGACGGTTTTGTCATATTTAAATACAGGTAAAACTTCTGGATAAATACTTTTTCCCTTGCGCCCGGCGCCAGTTCCAGGTGATATTCTGCCATCTTTTCACGCTCAAACTGGGAAATAATGCCACCCTGATTCCCTGCTTTCGGCACAACTCCGTCGTTGACACCGACAAAAAATAAGATTTTTACATGGTTCAGACGGGTTCTCTCGATATCCCCGACTGTCACCGTGTCGTTACCCGGCGGGATAATACCGACTTTTGCCGCCTCAAATCCGGCATCTAAGATATCACTGTATTCCCGGATCGTCATCGTCTCATCGCCCAGCAGAGACGTCACTTTGTCGAGCAGATCCATCACGATTTTATAGATCTGGTCATATTCCTTTGCCCGCGCCTGATTGCCATGCGCCTCGAAAAAGTTTCCACGCTCCTTTAATAACTGCTCCATGTCAAGCCGTCTGATCAGACTGTATAACTCATAGGTCTGTGTGCTGACCGTATTGTCTTTTCCACGGAATGCCTCAAGCAGCGGCTTAAAATTCTCATAAACCGCCTCACGGATCTCATTTAACCGTGCCATATCCTCCAATGTCCCATCCGGCATTACAAACGTCCACGGTCTGCTCCAGCGGGATGCACCGCGGATGCCCCGTGCGAGGACATAATTTTCCAGGCGGTCGATCTCCTGTTCTGTAAGTCCATGGGATCCTGTTTCCGGCTGCTGCGTCAAATCTTCCGTTGCAGCCGGATCTGGCTCCTTGTCGGAATTTTTTGCCTCGGTCACGACTCTCGCTGCAAGCCCGCACCGCAAAAACCGGAACACACTTTCATAAGAAAAATCATATTCGATCATCTCTAAGATCGCCCGGATACACTCGATAAACGGGTGGAACAAAATATTTTTTGTCTGATCAATAAAGTACGGGATATGGTACTGCTCAAAGATCTCCGGCACATAATTGCCATACTGCTGCACATCCCCTGTCACGACTGCGATATCCCGGTAACGGTAACCATTCTCCCTCGTCAGGCGCACGATCTCGCGGGCAGCAAATTTTAATTCTTCCCTCGGATTTTTCAGGGACGTGATGCGGATATGCTGCATAGATTGTTCCGGTGTTTTGTATCTGTAGCTTCCCGCTCCCGGACGAAAGAGATTCTGCTCCATAAAATAAAGGTCGGCAGCATTGGCATAGCGCCTCTGTTTTCCGGTCGGCAGTACCAACGGCTCCTCCACCGGAACTTTGCACAGTTCTGCCACTTTCAGTAGCGACGCCACCGTTTTTTTACTCATGGCAAAAAGTTCATGTACACCCCTGCACTGGTAAAAATCTTCCCTGACATCCATCGTGACAGACACGCTGACCTTCTTTGCCAGCACGAGCAGTTTTTCCATCAGACGGTTCTGGATCGGTGTAAATCCGGTAAACTCGTCCAACACGATCACACTATTACGAAGCAGTTCGGACTCTTCTGCCACATCATAAAGAAGCTCTAACACTTCCTCTGCCGTGATATATCTGCCCTTTAAATACTCCGTAAATCCCTGATACATCGTGAGGACATCCTGCATTTTTAAGCGCAGTCCCTCCCCAAGCGGTTCTTTCTCCAAAAACTCTGCCAGCGCATCCGGACGGACATTATACTGCATCAGCTCTGAGATCAGGGATTTTACCTCGCCGACATATCCCATCTTATTCATATTCGCACCAAGCACTTTCAGTTCTGCTTTTTTCTGTTCTGCCACCTTGCGCAGTACAAGATTTTTTCCGGTCTCTTCCAGCACAACCACATTTTGTTTTCCAAGATCATCAAAGACGCGGTATGCGAGTCTTGCAAAACTGAGCACATCCACGTTCATGATTGCATGCTGTTTTTGCCTCTCGACCAGTTCCCGCTGTGTCTGCATGGTAAACTGCTCCGGCACAATGATTAAAAACTGCTGCTCTTTATTTTCTTTCGCCTGTTTCAGCACGGAATCATACAGAAAATCCGATTTTCCGCTGCCCGAATTGCCAAATATAAATTGTAGGGACATCTGTTTTCTCCTGAAAATTCAATCTTAAAATATTGTATCACACATTATTTCTTTTGAAAAATGTTATCCTGCGGGTTGGAGTCAAATAGCGCATTTAAACTTCTTGATTGACAAATTTTTCACACCCGAATCCTGTAATAAAAGAAATGCCGTCAAAAACATCAGCAATTACCACAGGCATTCCGATATCTGCGACCAGATAATATACCATAAACGGCACCAGTATGTCATTGAGACCATTCCCGCAATCATTGCCCTCTTTTTCTTCTCTCTTTCCATTTCCTGCCCCTTTCTGCTCTGTCATTCTATTTTGCATGTTAGTCTATTCTAACTTTTTTGTCAATTCAGGAAATTTCCACTGTCATATCATGTATCAGAGAGAATTTGCACCTGCCAGGTTAATTGCCCTTTGCCGGACGCACAACTGAAAGTTATGAAGCAGTCCAATGATATGCAATTCTTGGTGTTCCATTTTTAACATATATAATACCGCATTTCATAAAACCATTCTTTTCCATCAGCTTTTGCATGATTTGATTATCCGCATGGGTATCTGCCCTGATATTTTGAGAAATATTTTTACAATAATTTAAAACACACTGAAACAAACCATGCACCTGACCATCCCCAGCAAGTCTGTGAATAGTAAGATAAGGCTCTTCATTCAGCCAATTTCCATTCTCAATATGCTTATAAGCAGGTTCTGCACCTTTAAACAATGCAAATACCCCATGTATCCCATCTTTGTCATATATTACCCTGCATACATTCTGACAAATATCAGATTTTATTAGCTCTGCATCCGGATAAAAATGCCCCCATTGTGCAGGATTTCCGGACTTTATCATATAATCCTGTGCATATTTATAAATTTTCATAATCTGTTCAAAATCTGCCATATCAGCATTTTTCACATTCAGCATATATTTTATTCACCTCCGCAACTGCCGATTTACGAGTTTCATGATTCTTTGTCTGTTATATCGCTGAATCATTACAAACAACATATCAAACAATGCTGTCAAAATGCAAACGGAAAATTGACCTCCTCTCCTGCAGAAAAAACAGCCTCTCCTGATGTCTCTGTAACCTTGAAACTTGCGCCATCCCATCCGTTGATTTTGATGGTTCCTTTTACACTTCCGTCATCTGATGTGAAAGCCAGCTCCCCGTTTCCATTGTCAACAAATGTTCCTTTTGTTTCTCCCTCTCTGTAAATGGAGATAAGCGCTTCATCCTCTCCTTCCAGCCCCTGTCTGGTGATCAGGGAACTGTATACGCTGCCAGTCCCCTGATTGTCCACAAACAGACCGTACTTTGCTGATTTTTCCGGCATAACAAAGGATTCCCCCTTTATCTTTGCCAGCTCATTTGCAATAACATAAGCCCTGTTCTTCGTGATCTCCTCCAGATAAGAATTCTGAAGAAGCGGATACATACTGCCGTTTTCTTCGTAAGATCCAATGTCAAGCAAGGTCACTTCTTCCTTCATGTCGATCCAGTTTCTCTGTTCTGTAAGGATCTTCTCCTTTGTCTGCGGATCTGCCAGATCACTGAATCTGCTCCAAAGGTTATTTAATTCCGTATCCCATATGTCGAAAAACCATCTGGATGACAGATTCATTTCTGTCTGTGTCTGGGCTGCCTGCGCCAGCGGCGTATATTTCTTTACGATGTTCTCAATATTCTCCAATTCGTCCTGCAGTGATGCGGAACCTGATACCACATTGTCAACATCCGCTTTGATGTCCTCCGAATAGTCATAAGTAAAATCCGTTTCTTCATTTAATACGACGTCATTGTATTCTGTACTTTCTGTATTTTCTGTGCTTTCTGTGTCTTCTGTGTTTTCTGTGTCTTCTGTGTTTTCAAAACTGACCGAATCTTCCACCTGGGAAGATTCGCTTTCTATTCCTGTATTATTATTTTTTACTCCTTCTTTGCCACATCCGGCACAAAGTCCGGTCATTAATATTAATATCATGCTGTAAATTCTTTTTTTCATGTGTTTATACTCTCTACTTTCTGATTCATTGGGTGTTCTTTCCAGTTTTCTCTATCAGCAATTATAAATGAACATGAGAAAAAATACCAGCGGCCCCGTGAAACTTTGCATAAATAAAAAAGCAATACCTGAATTTAAAATAAACTCAAATACTGCTCATGAAACATCTAATATTGTATCTTTTTAGCCGAGGTATAACATTTCTCTCTATATTTAACCAAACTTGAAGTTACACTGCCATTTCCCATAAGAATGATGAAACAAAATGTTGAAACAAGAACATACTAACTACGACAGAACTGCATATTACATAAAAGTCACTCTTTTTTGAATTTAGCAATACTCTTTTTTTTAAACTACCTGTTATCCAGCGTGCAATAAAATATCCGATTATAGTCCCAACCGTATTTGTAATAATATCGTTTATATCTGTGGTTTTAAAGGTAATAATGTGATGTATTAAGAACAGATGAAGATTTGTTTAAATCTTAACGAACGGACAGCGTCAAATAACTTCCTATCTGACTGATCACTTTCAAATATCAGAATAATTTATCTCATTTTCCATATTAAAATTCCAAACTATCCACATTTAACAGAAAATACTGGATTGTCAACACTTTTTCAGACAAATTTTTTTAGGTTATTTTTCCGATATTGT
>OMCM01001626.1_pt1 | contig 10781 bp, 7 predicted proteins | sample 1645021 | NCBI WGS metagenome assembly OMCM01 (sample SAMEA103958142, study PRJEB25191) | human gut metagenome | biome: human-associated habitat [ENVO:00009003]; feature: intestine environment [ENVO:2100002]; material: feces | place: Germany | collected 2013/2015
CGAGGGCTACGAGGCCGACGACGTGATCGGCACCCTGTCGCAAAAGGGCGTCGAAGCCGGCTACGAGGTCTTCATGGTGACGCCCGACAAGGACTACGGCCAGCTGGTGCGCGACAACTGTAAGATTTACAAGCAGAAAGGCGCGGACGGAAGCATCGAGATCGTGGACCGCGATTCGATCCGCGAGAAGTACGGCATCGACGATCCCGTCCTTGTGCGCGACATCCTCGCGTTGTGGGGCGACGCTTCGGACAACATTCCCGGCGTGCCGGGCATCGGCGAGAAGAGCGCCTGCAAACTGGTGCAGGAGTGGGGAACGGTGGAGAACATCCTCGACAACGTGTCGAAGATCAAGGGCAAGCAGGGCGAGAAAATCGCCGCGTGGGGCGATAAACTGCGTCTCGCCAAGCACCTGACCACGATCTGTCTCGACGTGCCGATTCCCTTCCGGCCTGAGGACCTTACGGTCTGCGATCCCCATATCGACGAACTCAAGGCTGTTTTCGCAGAACTGGATTTCAAGGCGTTTATGAACGACCTGACGAACCTCGCCCCTCCCGAAACCCTGCCCGAAGGTCCCCGGCAGGAGGCGCAGACGCAGCTGGCCGAGATGGCCCGCGCCAAGTCGGCGGCCGCGAAACGGGCCGCGCTGGTCGGTCAGGGCAACCTCTTCGGCGACCCGGTCGTGGAGATGCCTGCGGCGTCGGACGTTCCCGCTGCCGAATTGCAGGCCGAAGCCGAAGCGATGCAGTTCAAGACGGCGCAGACCACGCCTCACGACTACAGACTCGTGGAGGACGCCGCGCAGCTGCGCGAAGTGGTGGACGAAGTCGGGAAATACGAAGAGTTCTGCTTCGACACCGAGACGACGGGATTCGACATCTTCAACGACCGCATCGTCGGCATGTCGCTGGCCGTGAAGCCTTTCGAAGCGTGGTACATTCCTTTCAAGGAGGAGAATACGGCGGAATACGCCGAAATCGTGCGGCCGCTTTTCGAAAACGACCGGATCGCCAAGATCGGCCAGAATATCAAGTTCGACCTGATGGTCCTGCGGCAGCTGGGACTCGAAATCCGGGGCCGCAAGTACGATACGATGATCCTGCACTACCTGCTCGATCCCGAATCGCGCCACAACATGAACGCCCTTGCGGAGAAATACCTCAACTACAAGCCGATCGAGATCGAAACCCTGATCGGCAAAGGCTCCAAGCAGCTGACGATGGATCTGGTGAACGTCGAGCGGGTCAAGGAGTACGCCGCCGAGGATGCCGACGTCACGCTGCGGCTCAAGCATGCGCTCTATCCGCAGATCGAAGAGCTTGGCCTGCAGCACCTCTATTTCGAAATCGAGGAGCCGATGATCGCCGTGCTGGCCGATATCGAGATGGCGGGCGTGCGGATCGACTCCGAGGCGCTGGCCGTCTATTCCGTGGAGCTGAGCCGCAGGCTGGCCGAGCTGGAGGCCGCGATCCGCGAGGAGGCCGGCGAATCGCAGCTTAACATCAACTCGGCGCGTCAGCTGGGCGAGGTGCTGTTCGGCAAAATGCGCATCGCCGAGAAGCCCAAGATGACCAAAACCAAGCAGTTCTGCACCGACGAGGATTACCTGCAGTCTTTTGCGCACAAACACCGCATCGTCGATCTGATCCTCGAATACCGGGGTGTCAAGAAACTCCTCTCGACCTATGTCGAGGCGCTGCCCCAGCTGGTCAACCGCCGCACGGGACGCATACACACCTCTTTCAATCAGGCTGTTACCGCTACGGGACGCCTTTCGTCCACGAATCCCAACCTGCAGAATATCCCCGTGCGCGAAGAGATGGGCCGCCGCATCCGCAGGGCGTTCATCCCCTCCGACGAGGAGCATCTGCTGCTCTCGGCCGACTACAGTCAGGTCGAACTGCGGCTGATGGCGCACCTTTCGGGCGACGAATCGTTGATCGCGGCTTTTGCCCACGGCGAGGACATCCACGCCGCGACGGCCGCCAAACTGTTCAACAAAACCCTCGGCGAAGTGACTTCCGAGGAGCGCCGCCGCGCCAAGACCGCCAATTTCGGCATCATCTACGGCATTTCGGCCTTCGGCCTGAGCCAGCGGCTGGAGATTCCCCGCAAGGAGGCCAAAGAGATTATCGACGGCTATTTCGCATCCTACCCCAAGGTGCAGGAGTATATGGACAACGTGGTTGCCAAGGCCAAGGAAGAGGGCTTCGTCTCGACGATTTTCGGCCGGCGCCGCTACCTCAACGACATCGCTTCGCACAACGCCATCGCCCGCGGCCTTGCCGAGCGAAACGCCGTGAACGCTCCGATTCAGGGTTCTGCGGCCGACATCATGAAGATCGCCATGATCAACGTACACCGCCGTTTCGCCGCCGAAGGCATCCGCTCGAAGGTGATCCTGCAGGTGCATGACGAACTGGTCGTCGATATGCTCCGCTCCGAGCAGGAGCGCGTCGTGGCCATCGTTACCGAAGCCATGGAGTCCGCCGCCGCGCTCAAAGTCCGTCTGGTGGTGGATTACGGCGTGGGCGGCAACTGGCTCGAAGCGCATTGATCGGAATATCTGACGATGCGTTTTGCGCGCTTATATCGAAAATCCCCCTTTCCAAAGGGGGATTTTTATGTCGTATCTCTTTATACGTCTCTCCCCCAAAACGACAGGCCGGACCCGTCGGGTCCGGCCTGCTCGCGTCGTGTTCCGGAGGCGTCAGAACGATATACCGACGCGTATGCCGAAGTTGTTGAGGTTGTTTACCGAATAGGTCAGGATATCGCCGCTGTTGGTGGCGTAGCTGTAGTAAAGCGCCACGTGGAAACCGAAGCGGTAGTCCGGACGCGGGAAGATGCTAACGCCGATTTCGGGCGAGAGGTAGAATCCCCACGTGTCGGTGTACTGCTTGATTACGTAGTAGTAGGACGAGAATTCTGCATAGTTGGCGCCCAGCTTCAGACCCGCATAGGGCTGGAATACGCTGTCCGGAAGCCATGTGTAGCGTCCCGTGACGCCGAACGGCAGCTGGAACGCCCCGTGTTTCTGATTGACGGTCAGGGCCGAGCCGTCGCCCAGATCGAGCGTCTGGCGCGGAATGCTCGAAAGGTTGGTCTGGTAGGAGATGAAGGGACCTACGGAGACCGACGGCGTGATGAAGTAGCCGCCTTCGAAGTTCATGCCCCATCCCGACGCCTTGTCGGCATAGGCGCTGCCCAGCGGCACGCCTACCTGCCAGTCGACGTTGATGTAGGAGTTAGGGAAAATCTGCGCCTTGCCCGTACGCGCGGCTGCGAGCAGCACGACACAGAGTGCGATGGTTTTGAGAACCTGATATTTCGATGTTTTCATAATCGGACGTGTTTTGCGGTTAAATTATTTTTTCAGATAAGGCGACTGATCGAAAGCCTGTTGCACGGCGTCCACCGTGCGCTGCTGGTTCAGCTCCTCCGACGAGGTCAGCAGCCCGCCGATAAAGCTGTCCCAGATCACGGGCAGCTTCTTGCCGCTCTCTTGATCGGCTTCGAGATTCATCATCTCCACGAGCAGCGAACCGGCCGTATATCCGTAGTAAACGCTGTAGGGATAGTGCCAGCCGGCCCAGTCGCCCCAGTAACCGGGCGTCCAGTAATAGGGATAGTACCACCACCAGTAGGGATAGTCGTAACCCACGAAATAGGTCACTTTCTGCACGTAGCTGAGCTGCAGGCCGAGATTGGCCGCATCTTTGTCGTCGGTACGGGTGTAGCCCGCGGCGTTCATGCGTCCTACGACGGTATTGACGATCTCCAGCGCATTGGCGTCTTTCCAGTATTCCGTCTTGTCGGCGGAGCCGATCAGCAGGATGCTGTCGGGAATGTAGTAGGTGTCGAAGGCGGCGAAATCGGCGTCGGTGTCGTGAGCGGTGTAGACCAGATAATCTTTGTGGAGACTCGATGTCGAGGGCTCTTTCTGGCACGCGCAAAACGCAACTGCTGTGAGTGCGAATGCAAGGTAGCGTAATTTTTTCACGGTCATGATTTTGAATTTTTAGTTTGCTGTCAGATACCGTGTTCAAAATTCGTTCCGCAACCTCCGTTTTGCGCCGTGTTGTCCGATCGGGCTATAAAGAAGCGGATTTGCGGTATGAAAAATCGGGCGGCGCAGAGCGGACCGTCCGGTTTTCCTTCCTGAACGGATTGGCTCTCAGCGGACAGGCGCCTGCCGCCGCTGATGCTCGTCGGGGTGTGTTCCGCCCGGAACGCATCTGCGGTTTGCACGCCGCCGGGGCGGTTCCGCACTGTGCTGCCGGTGGCGGTTCCGCACTGCGCCGGCGTGGAATTCGGGATGCCGTTCACGTGCGGAGGAGCATTTGTCGGACTGGTTCCGGCGATAATCCGTTTTATCCGGAAAAAGACGCCGACTTCCGGGAATTATGTTACCTTTGTAAGACCCACCACAATTTCGTGACATATGAGCCATTATGATAACTGCTCCCGCGAGGAGCTTATCGGCAGGATCGAAGAGCTTGAGGCGCGGCTCGCTTCGGCGGCCGACACCGCGGGCCGCTTCCGCGACCGGTACGCCTGTAAGATTCTGGATTCGATTCCCGACATGCTGACCGTGCTGAGACGCGACGGGACGCTGGTCGAACTGGTCTCCTCCGAGCAGACCAATCATGTCGGGATCGAAGGTCCCCGGCTGGTGGGCCGGAATATCCGGTCGATGCTTTCGCCCGAAGCGTGCCGCAACGTGAAGAACAACCTCGAAAACGTTTTCGCGTCGGGGAAGGGTTCCTCTTCGCATCACGACATCACGCTCGACGGCCGGACCCGCAATTACGAAAACCGCATTATGCCGCTCGACGGCGAACACGCCCTCTGCATCTGCCGCGACATCACCGAGGCCGAAGTCGCCAAGCACGAGCTGGAGATGGTCAAGTATGCGCTGAACAACGTCGATGAGGAGATTTACGCATGCGCCGTAGACGGGACGATGGAGTACGCCAACGAACGTTTCCGGAGGCGGCACGACCTGAAGGGCGATCTGTCGCGGCGCAAGGTGTACGAGTTCTGGTCGATCGACGCGACGCGGCAGTTGTGGGAGGAGCGGCTGGCGAAGATCCGCCGGGACAACGGCGCATACAAATACACCGTCCGTCTGAAGAACGCTCAGGGGCGTATCGTGGCGTGGGACATCGTGGCCTATATCATCTACGACCACTTCAAGGAGCGCGAAATCGTCTGGTTCTTCGGTCGCGACATCACGCGGCGCATCGAACACGAAAACAAGGTCAAGGAGATGAACTCCATCCTTGACAGCATCCTCAACAACATTCCGGTCTATCTCTTCGTCAAGGACCCCGGCAACGAGTTCCGTTATCTCTACTGGAACCGGGCTTTCGAGGAGTTTTCGCATATCCCCGCGTCGAAGGCGCTCGGATATACCGATTACGAGGTGTTTCCCAGTCCGAAGGATGCGGAGCATTTCCGGCGCGACGACCTCGAACTGCTGCGCACGGGCGAGCGCATGGAGTTCATCGAAGAGTATGTCTCGGCGAAGGGGGAGACGCGCATCGTCAACACCTCGAAATCGCTGGTTCCGGTCGAGAACCGTCTGCCGCTGATTATCGGCGTGTCGTGGGACATCACCGAGCAGAAAAACGCCGAGCTTAAGGTCATCGAGGCCCGTATCCGCGCCGAGGAGTCCGACCGGCTCAAGACGGCGTTTCTGGCCAATATGAGCCATGAGATACGTACGCCGCTCAACGCCATTGTCGGCTTTGCCAAGCTGATGGGCGAAGCGGAGACCGAGGAGGAGAAACAGCAGTTCATCGACATCATCGACACCAATTCCAGCCTGCTGCTGCAGCTTATCGGCGACATTCTCGACATCTCGAAAATCGAGGCCGGAACGCTCGAATTCCACTTCAGGCCAATGAATCTCAACGATTTGTGCCGATCGGAATACGAGATGCACAAGGGCCGGACGAATCCGGGCGTGAAACTCGTTTTCGACGAGCGGATCGAGAACGTGGAGATCGTCTGCGACCAGAACCGGCTGGCGCAGGTCATCTCGAACCTGATAAACAACGCCTCCAAGTTTACGACCGAGGGCGAAATCCGCTTCGGATTCGACCTGCGCGAAGGGCGCGTGGAGTTTTTCGTGGAAGATACCGGCACGGGAATCCCTGCCGAAAAGGTCCGCGACATTTTCGACCGTTTCGTCAAGCTCGACGATTTCGTCTCCGGCACGGGGCTCGGACTGGCTATTTCGAAAACGATCGTCGAGAAGCTCAACGGCACGATCGGCGTGGAGTCCGAATTGGGAAAGGGTACGCGGTTCCATTTCTCGATTCCCGTCGTGCAGTGCGACGTACAGTGCGAACCGGCTCCGGCCGATATGGGCGCCCTGAAGGGCGGCGTTTCGTGGACCCTGCTGGTCGGCGAGGACTCGGACATCAGCTTCAAACTGATTGAGGCGATGCTGAGCGCGCGTTTCCGGCTGGTGCGTGCGCGCTCCGGAGCCGAGGCTGCGGAACTGTTCCGTTCGGAGCGTCCCGACGCCGTGCTGGTCGATACGCGGCTGCCGGTCATGGACGGATTCGAAGTTACGCGCCGCATCCGGGAGAGCGCTCCCGATCTGCCGGTCGTCGTCATGTCGGCCTACCCTTCCGACCGCGAAGCCGAAAGCGCCGTCGCCGCCGGATGTACCGGGTTCCTGCCCAAACCGTTCACGCAGGCCGAACTGCATAAAATGCTGAACACCTGTCTGGTGAATCTCGAAAGCCGGGAATAGTCCGCGGATGCCGTCTTCATCCGCAGGTGCGCCTTTCGGCTAAAATCCCCGCAACGTCACAAGCCGCGAGGATTTTTATTCCATCCGGTGCTGAATCCTACCGGTATTTGTGCGATATGAGGGTCATGAACTCCTCGCGCGTGCGGTGGTCCGAGAGGAAAATGCCCGTGAACGCCGACGTGGTCGTCGCCGACTGCTGTTTTTCGATGCCGCGCATCTGCATGCACATGTGGCTGGCTTCGATCACCACGGCCACGCCCATCGGGTTGAGCGCCTCCTGTATGCAGTCGCGGATCTGCACCGTCAGCCGCTCCTGCACCTGCAGGCGGCGGGCGTAGCACTCCACGACGCGGGCGATTTTGGAAAGTCCCGTGATGTGTCCGTTGGGAATGTAGGCGACGTGCGCCTTGCCGTAAAACGGCAGCATATGGTGTTCGCAGAGCGAGTACAGCTCGATGTCCTTTACGAGCACCATTTGTTTGTACTCTTCGCGGAATGTCGCGGAGCGGATGATTTCGAGCGGATTCTCTTCGTATCCCTTCGTCAGGAACGACATCGCCTTGGCGACGCGTTCGGGGGTTTTCAGAAGTCCTTCGCGCGTGGGATCCTCTCCCAGCAGCCGCAGGATTTCGGTGTAATGGAGCTTCAGCGCCTCGATGGTCCGGGCGTCGAAACGTTCCTCTTTGTTGTAAGTTCTCTCTTCCATTGGAGGGCAAAGATAGATAAAGTAGCGTGCAAAAGCAAGCGTGCATTTTTCCGGATCGCGCCCGTGTGCCGTAAAGAGACCCTATTTCCCGGCGGAATGCAAATAGGCCGCGAGTTTGCGTACGGCGCGGGCGCGGTGCGAAACCTCGTTTTTCTCTTCGGTGGACATCTGGGCGAAGGTCTTGTCGTATCCGTCGGGTATGAACAGCGGATCGTACCCGAAGCCTTCGTGCCCCTCTTCGCGGTCGATGATGCGCCCTTCGACCACACCTTCGAAAAGGTGTTCTTCGCCGTTGAGGATCAGCGAAATGACCGTTCGGAACTGCGCCCGGCGGTCGGTCGCTCCTTCGAGGTTTTTCAGCAGCAGGCGGTTGTTGGCCGCGAAATCGTGTCCGTCGGTGGCGTAACGGGCTGAATGCACGCCCGGAGCGCCTCCCAGCGCCTTCACTTCGAGTCCCGTATCGTCGGCGAAGCAGTCCAGCCCCGTGCGGTCGTTGAGGTTATGCGCCTTCTGCGAAGCGTTGCCTTCGAGGGTCTGCTGCTCTTCGGGAATCTCCTCCGTGATGCCGCATTCGCGGGGCGTCACCAGCCGGAAGCCGGGACCCAGCACGGCCTGCACCTCCATGAGTTTATGCGCGTTATTCGTAGCGAAGAGGATATTCACTGCGTCTGTTTCGGATTGTGACATATTTGTTGTGTCGGATGGTTGTATCTGCGTTCGCTTCCCGGTCATTTTACGACCTCCAGCTTTTCGAGTTTGTCGTCGAGGTCGATCTTGTCGATGATGGTTTTGACCAGCACGTCCATGTCCGACCCTTCGGAGTAGTCGGCCGGGCAGACGTGGCTCACGCGGTTGTCGTGAATCAGCGAGGCCATCTCGCGCCGCGCCCCCTTCTGGTCGGGGTTGTAGACGGCGATGGAGTGGCCGCCGGAGTTCTTCACCAGCCGCATGCAGGGAATGTCGGTCGTTCCGTCGCCTACGTAAATCATGTGTTTGAACGGTATGGGACGCTCGTTTTCGGGGATGTAGCGGTTCACCAGCTTGCTGTCGAAAACCGACTCGACGCCTTTGTTTATCTTGAAGATGAACTGCGTCTTGTTGGTGTAGTTGACCGCCACGGCGGGCCAGTAGGCGTCCACGTCGTAGAGAAACGAGCAGGCGTATATTTTCCGGAATTCGTGGGCGATCTCCGTGCCTTCGATGATCTCCTTCATGCCCGACGAATTGATGTAGTGCAGAATCCGGATGCCGCGTGCGGCCCCGTAGGCGTTTATCCGCTCGAACCACTCCCTGACGCCTTTGTAAAGCGTCACGCGGCGGCCCGACTCCTGAAAGGCTTCGCGCCGCAGTGACAGTCCTTTCGATTTGGCCTCCTGAAGCATGCGCGCCATGTAGGTCAGGACCATGTCGGCGTCCTGCTCCTCGGCCAGCGTGTTGGCTTCGGTCCAGAACTCCTTGTTGCTTTTGCCCACGGCGGGGATGAAGTCGTATTCCTGCATGTTGCCGGGGGCGAGCGTGCCGTCGAAATCGTAAATCAGGGCGATGTTGAATCGGTAATCCATTCTTCGGGGTGTTTTGAATTTCAAATATACCTATTTTTCACTACTTTTGCAAAAGCGAGACCGAAAAGACAAAACAAATGGAATTCAAAGAGTTGATCGAAAAACGCCGCAGCATCCGAAAATTCTCGGACCGGGCGGTGCCGCGCGAGACGGTGGACCGCATCCTGCGCGAGACCCTTACGGCGCCTTCGGCGCGCAACACCCGGACCACGCGTCTCATGGTGGTGGACGATCCGGCCTTGGTGGCCCGCATGGCCGAAATGCGCGATTACGGGTCGGCGTTCATGAAGGGTGCGCCGCTGGCTTTCGTCGTGCTGGGCGATACTTCGAAAAGCGATCTCTGGCGCGAAAACGCCGCGATTTCGGCCACGGTGCTGCAACTGGCCTGCGTGGACGAGGGGCTCGCCGAGGGCGAACAGGTGGTTACGGCAGGCCAGCAGAAACTGCGCAACGGCATGAAGGTAATCCCCGTAATACGCTGACGTCATGGAGAAATTCTTCATTTCACGTCCGATTTTCGCCATCTCGCTGGCCATCGTCATCGTACTCGTGGGTCTGATCTCGATCCTGAACCTGCCGATCGAGCAGTATCCCGACATCACGCCTCCGGTGGTCGAGGTCTCGGCGACCTACGACGGCGCCGACGCCGAGACGGTCAATAACGCCGTGGCCACGCCCGTGGCGCAGAGCGTCATGGGCGTCAGCGACATGCTCTACCTGCAGACCACGAGCGCCAACGACGGTTCGATGGTCATGCAGGTGACCTTCGACATCGGGTCCGATCCCGACCTCGACGCCATCTTCACCCAGAACAACGTATCCTCGGCCGCAGCCCAGCTTCCGGCGACGGTGACCAAGCAGGGCGTCACCACGCGCAAGACCATGACGGGTTTCCTGCTGGTCTTCTCGCTGCACAGCGACGGACGCTACGACGACGAATTCCTCTCGAATTATGCCTACATCAACCTTCAGAACGAACTGCTGAAGATCAACGGCGTGGGAAAGGTCTCGATCATGGGCGCCGGAGAGTACGCCATGCGCGTATGGCTCCGGCCCGACGTGCTGAAATACTACGACATCCCGGTTTCGGCCATCACCGCCGCCATCGAAAATCAGGGCGGCATCTACCCTGCCGGACAGTTCGGAGCCGAACCTGCGCCCGACGGCACCTCCTATACCTATACGGTGACCATGCCCCCGCAGATCACCACGGCCGAGCAGTTCGGCGACATCGTCGTCGTGACCACCTCTGAGGGCGAACAGATCCGCCTGCGCGACGTGGCCGACGTATCGCTCGGAAGCCAGAGTTACGGCGTAAGCTCGCTCTTCGAGGGCAAGCCTACGGCCCTTATCGTCATCTATCAGGAGCCGGGCAGCAACGCCGTGGCCGTAGGCGACAAGGTCAAGGCCGAAATGGCACGGCTCGGTGAACGCCTGCCCGACGGCATCACGACATCGACGGTCGTGGACACCACGACCAGCATCGACGCCGGCATCAGCGACATCTTCACCACGCTCATCATAGCCCTCGTGCTGGTGATCTGCATCATCTACCTCTTCATTCAGGACTGGCGCGCCACGGTCATTCCGCTGGTCGCCATCCCCGTGTCGCTGGTCGGCGCCTTCGCGCTCTTTCCGCTGCTGGGGTTCTCGATCAACATCATTTCGCTGCTGGGACTGGTGCTGGCGATCGGTCTGGTGGTGGACGACGCCATCGTGGTCGTGGAGGCCGCGCAGGTCA
>OMCM01001640.1_pt1 | contig 10681 bp, 10 predicted proteins | sample 1645021 | NCBI WGS metagenome assembly OMCM01 (sample SAMEA103958142, study PRJEB25191) | human gut metagenome | biome: human-associated habitat [ENVO:00009003]; feature: intestine environment [ENVO:2100002]; material: feces | place: Germany | collected 2013/2015
TTGCACAATGAGGTATTGGCTCGATATGAAAACCTACACATAGCTCCGTACAAAGGATTTGTAAATCCGGTCTATACACCTATCACCGACGAGAACGGAAATATAACCGACATACAAATCTCCTATAACGAAGGATATGCCGAGCAAATGTTGAGATACTCCAAAGACTATTCTCCTCTGCCTATCTATACGTCTATACCCGTTGTTTGTAAATAATCGATACAACGATACTACCCTCACCCCGATATATGCCAGATATATCGGGGTGCTCTTTTTCTACAAAACATCTTTACTCGCTTATTTTTAATTTGTATCTTGCAACAAATTTCAATTACACATCATGCAACAAAAAATCAAAGACATAAAACTTAAATTCAGACAGGCAATGAACGGGATCGTTTCTCAAAACATGAGAAATCTCGGAGCCAACTACAAAATAAACTTTGGACTAACATTACCCCTGTTAAAAAAAATAGCCGAAGAGATACCGGCGGATGCTCAACTGGCAAATGCTTTGTGGAACGATACCGCCGTGCGTGAATCGATGATGCTGGCGCCTATGCTCTACCCCGCAGATGAATTTAACGAAGATGAAGCAGAAAAGTGGGTCACGAATATGCCCAATATCGAAATTGCCGATATATGCTGTAAAAGCCTGTTCCGCCGACTCCGATTCGCACCTAGAAAAGCACTGTCATGGAGTCTCTCCGACAAGATGATACGACAGTATACCGGATTGCAGTTAGCGACAGCTTGGCTTATCGACCACCACGAAATAAACGACATTTCGATATTCGAGCAGATAGCCGATATCGCACTAAAAAAAGTGGCAGACCCAAATGTCAATTTAGCTTTTCCTGCCGTCAATTATCTCAAACAAGCCATGCATCATGACAAACTTTCTGTCTATATTCTGTCGAATTCAAAAAACTCATTCGAGAACAATGAGTTATACAGTAACTTATTCGATGAATTAAACCAAGAAAAGGAACTGTTCAAAGAATTTTCGAGATACGATTCAAACTGAATTTGTTTTGCTTGTAATACAAAAATAGCTAAATTTGTAACATAGGTTGTTTACCATGCCAGAAGAAAAATCAAAAGAAACTGTAAAACAGTTGTTTATACAATTTTTAGAATCCCGGAATTTACGAAAAACCCCGGAACGGTTTGCTATATTGGAGAAAATATACACGACAACTCAACACTTCGATGTAGAAACTCTATATGAAGCTATGATCCAAAATGGATACAGAGTAAGCAAAGCCACGGTCTATAACACGATAGATCTGTTACTCGAAGCCAACTTAGTGCGCAAACACCAATTCGGGAGTAATCTGGCACAGTATGAACGAGTATATAATGCCAACCATCATCATCTCATCTGTATGAAATGTGGTAAAGTCAGGGAAGTAAAAGATTTGGATTTGATGTCCAATTTGAATACTCGCAAATTCAATAAATTCAATACATCGTACTATACCCTATATGTCTATGGCATTTGTAGCCGATGTAGCAACAAAAACAAAAAAGATAAAATCGAAAAGAAATAAACCGAATTAAAGTTTACATAACACTCAAATTATGAAAGTCGATGTTCTCTTAGGATTGCAATGGGGCGACGAAGGTAAAGGTAAAGTCGTTGATGTATTGACACCCAATTATGATATAATCACTCGCTTTCAGGGAGGCCCCAATGCCGGCCATACACTGGAATTCAAAGGCGAAAAATATGTTTTACGCTCTATTCCTTCGGGTATTTTTCAAGGAGGGAAAATAAATATCATCGGGAATGGCGTAGTTTTGGATCCTATTCTGTTCAAAGAAGAAGCCGAAAGTTTAGCCGAAAGCGGACACGATCTCACCCAATGCCTCTACATTTCAAAAAAAGCTCACCTGATTTTACCCACACACCGAATTCTCGATGCGGCTTATGAAGCTGCGAAAGGAAGCTCCAAAATCGGGACCACAGGAAAAGGTATCGGACCCACCTATTCCGATAAAATCAGTAGAAACGGTGTTCGCGTAGGCGACATATTCCTCGATTTCAAAAAAATATATACCACGGCAAAAACTAAACACGAAAATATTCTTCGCTCTCTTAATTACGATTACAACATAGACGAATTGGAACCCAAATGGTTCGAAGCTATCGAATACTTGAAAAGATTTAAAATCATTGACAGCGAACACGTTATCAATCATTACCTGAAAGAAGGAAAATCTATCCTCGCCGAAGGAGCGCAAGGAACGATGCTCGATGTCGATTTCGGTTCTTACCCGTTCGTCACGTCATCGAATACCGTATGTGCCGGGGCATGTACCGGATTGGGAGTTGCTCCTAGTAAAATCGGAGAAGTGTATGGTATATTCAAGGCCTATTGTACCCGGGTAGGAAGCGGCCCCTTTCCAACTGAACTATTCGACGAAACCGGAAAGAAAATACGAGACCTCGGCCATGAATACGGTGCTGTGACAGGACGAGAACGACGCTGCGGCTGGATCGATTTGGTAGCCTTGAAATACGCAATTATGATAGATGGAGTAACCAAACTAATCATGATGAAAAGCGATGTTCTCGATTCTTTCGAAACCATTAAGGCTTGTGTCGCTTATCGGATAAATGGAAAAGAAACTACTGAATTCCCCTACTCTATTGAAGAAAATATTGAACCGGTTTATGTAGAACTTCCGGGCTGGAAAACCGATATGACTAAGATTCACACAGAAAAAGAATTTCCCCAGAAGTTCAATGATTATATCGCATTTTTGGAAAAAGAATTACAAGTACCTATCCAAATTGTATCGGTGGGACCGGATCGTGAACAAACGATTATCCTCTCCAATAAATAATAACTAACCTAACCTCTATCTACTATGGCAAAGATTAAACCATTCAAGGGAATACGTCCTCCGAAAGATTTCGTCGAGCAGGTGGCCTCACGGCCTTATGATGTTCTCAATTCAGAAGAAGCGCGCCAAGAAGCTGATGGCAATGAAAAATCGCTCTACCATATTATTAAACCTGAGATCGATTTCGTTTCCGGTACGGACGAACATAGCCCAGAAGTTTATCAAAAAGCGGTAGAGAACTTTAATATGTTCCAAGAGAAAGGTTGGTTGGTACAAGATAACAAAGAACATTATTACATCTACGCTCAAACCATGAACGGACATACTCAATATGGATTGGTCGTAGGTGCATGCGTCGAAGACTATATGTCGGGAGTAATTAAAAAGCACGAACTTACTCGGCGAGATAAAGAGGAAGACCGTATGAAACATGTGCGTATCAATAATGCCAACATCGAACCGGTATTCTTCGCTTATCCTGATAATACAGAACTCGATGCAATCATCAAACAAGAAACTTCTGTTTCTCCTGAATATGATTTTGTAGCTCCCGATGGATTCGGACACCATTTTTGGGTAAACGATAAAACGATAGCTCGAATTACAGAACTATTTGCACAAATTCCCAATTTATATATTGCTGACGGACATCACCGAACGGCTGCGGCCGCCCTAGTAGGGAATGAAAAAGCACGGCAAAATCCCAATCATCGCGGTGACGAAGAATACAATTACTTCTTAGCTGTCTGCTTTCCAGCATCTCAATTACAGATTATCGATTATAACCGAGTTGTAAAAGACCTGAACGGACTTACCCCTCATGAATTTCTTGAAAAACTAAAAGAAAATTTCATTGTCGAAGAAAAAGGAGTGCAAATATATAAACCGAAAAAGCTACATAATTTTTCTCTATATATAGATGGAAAATGGTATTCCTTAACGGCAAAAGAAGGTACATACGACGATAACGATCCCATAGGAATACTCGATGTAACTATATCTTCCGACCTAATTCTCAGGGATATTTTGGGTATAAAAGATTTACGTTCGGACAAACGAATCGATTTCGTCGGAGGAATCCGGGGACTCGAAGAATTGCAACACAGAGTCGACAGCGGTGAAATGAAAATGGCTTTGGCTCTATATCCGGTATCGATGAAACAACTGATGGACATAGCGGATACGGGTAACATAATGCCACCCAAAACAACATGGTTCGAACCTAAATTAAGATCTGGGCTGATTATTCATAAATTGGAGTGAGAAGGCTGGCCTATTTCCACACTTAGCGGTTCTTTGATATAATATTATTTAACAAAGAACTGCTATATTATTTTTTATCTCATGCAGCAAAAAAGGGTTTGATTACATCTATTTAATGTAGAAGTAACTCAGGCCGAGTAAATCGGTATGAATGAAAAAGAGCTGATAGAAGCTTGTAAAAACAACGACGTTCGAGCGCAGAAGTTACTTTACGAAACTTTTGCTCGCAAAATGATGTCAGTGTGTTTGCGTTATGCCGATAATCGAGAAATGGCAGAAGACTTTTTGCAAGACGGATTTATCAAAGTTTTTTCTTCCATACGGAGTTACAGTTACGAAGGTTCTTTTGAAGGATGGATGCGGCGTATTTTTGTCAATACGGCATTAGAGGCTTTACGCAAAAACGATCTGTTAAGAAACGGAGTCGAGTTAAATGCGTTAGAACCACAGCAAGAGGCCGACTACTCTGCCGTAGAAAAAATCTCGGCCGATGAATTGATGGAACTCATCGCGCAACTACCTCCGGGCTTTCGGACGGTTTTCAATATGTTTGCTATCGAAGGCTATTCACATAGAGAAATAGCCGAGACTTTAAACATCAATGAAAGTACTTCGAGATCGCAGTATACACGGGCAAAAAGATTGCTGCAAAAATGGATTAAAGAATTAAAGTAAACAGGTATTGATAACAATCTATTAATGATAGACGATCAGAATTTCGAAAAAGCAATACGCACCAAACTGGTACAACATGAATCCGATGTTCCGGATGCCATGTGGTCGGGTATTGAGTCGAGATTGCTTAAAAGAGTACCCAATAAAGTACCCCTCTATCGTCGTATCATGTGGTATTCGGCCGCTGCAATCGTTATGGGTGTTATCGTTACGGTGGCTTTATGGCAATATCCGGATAAAGAAATATCCGCACCTCTCGCTGTTAATGAGGATTACACAGCTCCCACAATAACACAACCTTCTATTTCAAATCTTCATTCAAGTATTGAACCTCCTTCGGTAGAGACACCCAAATTTTTACCGGTTTCATCGCATCAGTCTCAGAGTCAAACAAAGCAAGAAACTCAAACAGACTCAAAAATTGAAATCGTCGAAACGAATAAAATGAATGAATCCCAAGTAGAAAACAGATCTAACAATACAAAATCAGAACAATACGATTCACAATCCTATCGGAAAAAGTTAGAAGATTTCGAAAATGACGGCAAAAAACTGAAAGAGGCCGATCTTGCAATTACCGAACCGATGAAAAAGGGTAAAAGCAATGGGCTAAAATTCGGACTTATGGCATCCAATGCGACCTCTGGAAACAGTAAGAATCCGGCAAAAGCTATTCGCACGAGAAATCCGCTAATGATGATGTCGGCAAGAAGGAATCCAGTTTATGAATTTGACCACAAGATGCCATTATCTGTGGGAGCCACAGTTTCCAAAAGTTTGGCAAAAAATTGGGAGTTAGAATCAGGTATAATATACACTTATTTATACTCCAAATATCATTCAACCAACGGAAACGGTAGTCAAGAATTACATTATTTAGGTATTCCCATAGATATTATATATCGATTTGCCCGAGTGAAACGAGCATCTTTTTATGCTTCTGCGGGAGGAAAGGTTGATTTTTACCTTACCGGACAACAGAAAGACGAAGGACACGACGAAGGAATTTCCGGGTCTGGGTATAAAAAGCTCGAACATGAAAATGTACAATTCTCTGTACAGGCCAAATTGGGAGCGGCTCTCACACTGTATAAGCAAACGGAACTTTATTTGGAGCCTCATATCGCATATTATATCGAGAATAATTCGAGTATACACAATATATGGAAAGATAAACCTTTCAACTTTGGATTAACGTTGGGAATAAGAACTGGCTTTTAAACGAACAACATTTATAAACTAAGAACAAAAAAATAATGAACACATTGAAACTTGTATCTATTCTAATTTTGCTCTGTGGCGTTTTATCATTTTCCGGCTGTTTAGGCGACGGCGGAAATACCTTATCTGTATACTCTACGGGCAGTATCTATAAAACTTCGACAGGAACTTCCTATATGTTTATAGACCGAGCCGGTATATCTGCGACAAGCGCAGAATTACAAGGTGAAAGGTTAGAAGTAGGCGACAGAATATTAGCTACCACGACCATCGATTTCGATAATCAAGGAACCCAATTGGCGCAAGGTATATACAATGCCACGATTGCAGGGGTACATAAATTCGATTGTAAAAACTATACATTCGATAATTCTATATCCTCTTTCGCTAGTGACACATTGCCCACACTATATGGTGTAGAACCTTTCCTAAGCTATCGCAAAGACGACACGATATTGACTTTTGCATATGTCAAACATGATGTAGAAAATGGTGACCCGAGTTCTTTGAAGCTAGTCCAACCTAAATTATACAATCCAGAGGCTAAAACAGATACACTCTTTCTCATATATGAAAAAGGGAATATCAAAGATAGCAAAAGCTCGGACTATATTTCTTTCAAATTACCTCAATATCCGAGTGACACAGATATTAACGTCGTTGTAAGATACAATGCCGAAAGTTCCAATTTATCGACCAATAACGGCGACAGAACCAGTAAACTATTTTCTATAACATATAACAGACCTTCGACACTAAACTAATTCTATAAAGAACTTTTATTTTTGATGTTTATAATTTCAGACGGGGTGTCCGTGAGGATACCTCTTTCTTTTTATAAAAATGGAAGCATTTCTATCGATTTCACCCATTGCAATAATTACAAAAGAATATTATCTTTGTTTCCTTATAATACTCATAAAAAACGATGAAAAAACTTTTTTTCTTTACTATTGCCCTGCTATGGACAGGGTTCAGCTCTTTCTCGAAAACTCTTTCTTTGCAAGGAGAGTTTATAAATTCCTCGCACCGATACATTCAATACATAGGTCGTATCGGCCATAAAGCTCCGGATGCTATTCGTTTCAATTATCCCGGAGTTCAAATACGGGCTTCATTCCGGGGTACATCTCTAAAAATGTATGCCAAGCCCATGAGTGGATTTTTTATGGTAAAGATCGACAACGCTGCCCCTTTCAAAATTTCATTCAACTCCCCCTCCGACTCGATCGTTACCCTTGCCACTGCACTAAACGATACGGTTCACACCGTGACTATCATGAATGCAATAGAGGCTTTCCATCGTCAACCGGAATTCAAAGGCTTTTTGCTTGACAAAGGGAAAAACTTGGTATCCCCGCCCAATCTTCCACAACGCAAAATCGAATTTATCGGTAATTCCATCACATGCGGATATGGAATAGAGAGTGTTGAAGCCTCCGATCCCTTTACCGAAGAAACGGAAAATCACTATTACACCTACGCTGCAATCACTGCCCGAAACCTCCATGCCCAACATTTTGCAATAGCTCGTAGTGGAATAGGTATCTACCGAAATTATAACGGGCCACGTGAAGGCAGTCCAGACTGTATGCCTGCCATGTATTATCAAACTCTTTTCAATGATTCCTCCGAAATTTGGGACTTCTCCCGATATATCCCAGATGTCGTATGCATAAACCTCGGTACAAATGATACCAGCACGCCCGGTTATGATACGGATAGTTTGTATAATGCCTATCTCGCTTTCCATAAAACAGTACGCAATAATTATCCAAAAGCCAAAATCGTGTGGCTTACAGGCTGTATGCTTCATGGCGAGTCGTTGTCTCTGGTTAAAAATACGCTCGACCGACTCTCCGATACACTTCACAAAGCCGGAGACCTCGAAGTATATCGTTTCGATATGACTCCCCAAACCGGAGAATTAGGATACGGAGCAAGCTGGCATCCCAGCCTTTTACAACAACAACGAATGGCTGACGAACTGACTCCATTTCTCCGTAAGTTAATGAGCTGGACAGACTAACCATCTTCAACAAAAAACATTACGGAAGGCGGACTCAAAATAAAACGGATCTATTTTGAGCCAAGCTATATTCTGTAAAAGTCAAATATAAAAAAGCCCAGAAAGACCTCAATCTTTCTGGGCTTTTTTATATGTTGGGTAGAACTATCTTAACGCAACAAATCCGTGTGGTCTGCGATATACCAATCGTACATCTTTTGTACCCCCTCCTCTATCTCGATTTTATGATGCCACCCCAAAGCATGTAGTTTGGAAACATCGGTCAATTTACGCATGGTCCCGTCCGGTTTATCGGCATTGAACCGAATCTCTCCTTCATAACCGACAACTTCCCGTATCCGATGAGCCAAAGCAGCTATGGTTATTTCTTTACCTGTTCCGATATTGATATGGCAATTCCTTACTTCCGGGTTATCACCTTTCACATCAGAGAAATCGACATGTTCGAGAATATATACCGAAGCATCGGCCATCTCCTCGCTCCACAAAAACTCACGTAACGGTTTCCCGGTCCCCCACAATTCCACATAATCGGGATAAATACCATACTTACTCAACACCGTGAGAATAGCTCCTGTCGTGGCGGTTCCGTCGATACCCTCCACTGGCCGCAACGATAAATCTTTACGAACAGCGCCCCAATCGTCCATCATTAAACATTTTCCCAAATGTATTTTACGAATCATAGCAGGCAACACATGGCTTCGCTCCAAATGGAAATTATCGTTAGGACCATAGAGGTTAGTAGGCATTACAGCAATATAGTTGGTTCCATATTGCAAATTAAAACTTTCACACATTTTCAAACCGGCAATCTTGGCAATCGCATACGGCTCGTTCGTATATTCCAACGGAGAAGTTAACAATGCATCCTCTTTCATCGGCTGTCGAGCATCACGCGGATAAATGCAAGTACTGCCCAAGAACAACAATTTCTTTACTCCATGTCTGAAACTTTCACCGATGACATTCTGCTGTATTTGCAAGTTTTGATAGATAAAATCTGCCCGATAGATACTGTTTGCCATAATCCCCCCCACATGAGCGGCCGCCAAAATCACATACTCCGGCTGCTCTTCGTCAAAGAATCTCTTCACAGCAACCCCGTCGAGCAAATCCAATTCTTTATGAGAACGACCTATCAAATGGGTGTAACCCTTTTCCTGCAAATTCTTCCAAATAGCCGATCCCACCAATCCGTGATGCCCAGCTACATATATTTTGGCACTCTTTTCCATACCGATTCTTTTCTTATTTAACAATACCCTTTTCCAGATATTCAGCCAAGTTCATGCGAATCTCGTCTCCGGCTCTCTCAACCGCCACTTTTGCCATGTCGGCATCGACCATAATCTTCACCAATTCTTCAAAAGAGGTCTTCATGGGATTCCACCCCAACTCTTTCTTCGCTTTCGTCGGGTCACCCCACAAATTCACCACATCGGTAGGACGATAAAAATCAGGAGAAACCTCGACAACGACCTTTCCAGTCGCCCGATCTATACCCTTTTCATTCTCCCCTTCGCCTACGAAATCCAATTCTATACCTACATGATGGAATGCCAACTGACAAAACTCCCGTACCGAATGCTGTACCCCGGTAGCAATCACAAAATCCTCCGGTTTATCATTCTGTAAAATAAGCCACATGCACTCTACATAATCCTTGGCATATCCCCAATCTCGCAACGACGAAAGATTTCCCAAATAGAGCTTCTCTTGTTTCCCTTGTGCAATACGAGCGGCGGCCAATGTAATCTTACGAGTCACGAAAGTCTCCCCTCGACGTTCCGATTCATGGTTAAACAAGATACCCGAACAGCAAAACATATTATAAGCCTCACGATACTCTTTGACAATCCAAAATCCATAGAGCTTGGCCACTGCATAAGGGCTGTACGGGTGGAATGGAGTCTGTTCGTTTTGTGGAACTTGTTCTACCTTACCATACAACTCCGATGTCGAAGCCTGATAAATGTGACAAGTTTCGGCCAAACCACATTGGCGGACGGCTTCAAGAATGCGAAGCACACCGGTGGCATCTACATCGGCTGTAAATTCCGGGGCATCGAATGACACTTGTACATGGCTTTGAGCTGCCAAATTATATATTTCATCGGGCCTTACTTTCCCGACCACCTGAATCAGACTCATCGAGTCTCCTAAATCGGCATAATGCAAATGGAAATGAGGCCGACCTTCCAAATGGGCTATACGTTCACGGTAATCTACCGAAGACCGGCGAATCGTTCCGTGCACTTCATATCCCTTTTCCAATAAAAATTCTGCAAGAAATGATCCATCTTGCCCGGTAATACCGGTAATTAGCGCTGTTTTCATAACTGTATTTATTCGCTTTTATTGATTATTTCATCTATTTATAATGTCACCATAAAAATATAGCCGAATGCAAAAAACGAGCTTATTCGAGTTCCTTACCGAAGCAATTCCTTCATTTTACAAATATAGCGAAAGGTGAGTGCAAAGGCAAACGGAAATCACATTTCCGAATGGGCTATGCCGAACCATATCCTATATTCTACAAATATAGCGAAAGTCGAAAGCAAAAAAGTTAAGCTCGCTTAGGCCTTTTGATAAGACTCATCTTAGAAGCTGTTTTAAATTTATTGAGAAATAATA
>OMCM01001645.1_pt1 | contig 10660 bp, 10 predicted proteins | sample 1645021 | NCBI WGS metagenome assembly OMCM01 (sample SAMEA103958142, study PRJEB25191) | human gut metagenome | biome: human-associated habitat [ENVO:00009003]; feature: intestine environment [ENVO:2100002]; material: feces | place: Germany | collected 2013/2015
AGCTGCCGCACCTCGCTCGCCGTATCGGCACTTAGAATTATGCGGTATTGCCCTATGTTTTCCCGCGCCGGACAGGGCCGGTACGGGGGTATTTCGATTCGACCTTTTAACATTATAAGGCATAAATGTGGAAAAATAAAGAACAACCTGTGGTCAAAACAGGTAAAATGTGTAGAATTGCGCAAAATTATGAGCATGGCCGCGCCCTGCCCTTGCACGCAGTGCGCTGGTTGGGTATAATGATAGACAGTCAAAATATTCCGTTAAGGAGAATGAGTACAAATGAAATTAGGTATTGTCGGTTTGCCCAATGTTGGTAAATCCACTTTGTTCAATGCGCTGACCAGCACCCAGAATGCTCAGGCAGCCAACTATCCGTTCTGCACCATTGAGCCGAACTCCGGCATTGTTCCGGTTCCTGATGCCCGGCTGGACAAACTGGCCGAGATCTGGCAGACAGACAAAAAGACCCCCGCCATTGTGGAGTTTGTGGATATCGCCGGTCTGGTCAAAGGTGCCAGCCAGGGCGCTGGTCTGGGAAACAAGTTCCTGGGCCATATCCGCGAGTGCGATGCCATTGTACATGTGGTGCGCTGCTTTGACGATGACAACATCATCCATGTTGTGGAGGATGTGAACAAGCCGGAAAGCGTTGACCCCATCCGCGATATTGACGCCATCGACCTGGAGCTGATCCTGGCCGACCTGGAAGTTGTCAGCAACCGCCTGGGCCGCCAGCAGAAAGCCGCCAAGACCGGCAATAAGACCGCTGCTGCCGAAGCTGCCTGGCTGGCAGAGCTTGCCGCTCATCTGGAAGGCGGCAAGCCCGCCCGTTCCTTTGCCTTTGACCCGGATGACGACAGCCAGAATACCGCTCGCAAAGAACTGGGTCTGCTCTCCGCCAAGCCGGTGATTTATGCCTGCAACGTGGGCGAGGATGACCTGCTGGGCGGGTTGGACGAGAACCCGTACTATCCGTTGGTTGCCGCCCGCGCCAAAGAGGAAAACGCACAGGCAATCCCCATCTGTGCCAAGACCGAGGAAGATATCGCTGGTTCCAGCCAGGAAGAAAAGCTGGCGTTCCTGCACGAGATGGGCATTGAATCCACCGGCCTGGATAATCTGATTAAGGCAAGCTATGATCTGCTGGGCCTCATCAGCTTTTTGACGGACGGCAAAAAGGAATGCCGCGCCTGGACCATCAAGCGCGGCACCAAAGCCCCGCAGGCTGCCGGCAAAATCCATTCTGACTTTGAGCGCGGCTTTATCCGCGCCCAGGTCATCAGCTATGACGCACTGGCCGACAACAACTTTGACTATGCTGCGGTTAAGGCCAAGGGCCTGCAGCGCACCGAGGGCAAGGAATACGTTGTGAATGATGGCGATGTGATCGAATTCCTCTTCAACGTCTGATAAAAAGGAGCAATACCATGATCATTGGCATTATGGGCGCTATGCCCGATGAAGTTGACCAGCTGTGTGCCAAGCTGGAGCAGGTGACCAAAGAAACTTACGCCGGGGTGGAGTACCACCAGGGCATGCTGAACGGCCGCCAGGTCGTTGTGTGCTGCGCCGGTATGGGCAAGGCAAACGCCGCTTCCACCGTGCAGGTTCTAATTACCAAGTACGGTGCCGAGAAGATCATCTTCTCCGGGATTGCAGGCAACATGACCAGCAAGATCGGCATTGGTGATGTCTGCGTGGGCGAAACCGTGGTATATCACGACGCCCAGAACGACATGATTGCCCAGAGCGCACCGTTCACCGCAGAGTACCACGGCGACCCGGCCCTGGTCAAAGCTGCACTGGATGCCTGCAACGCCTGTGGTGTTAAGGCCATTGCCGGCAAGATTGCCACCGGTGACCTTTTTGTTGGCGATGCCGCCACCAAAAAGGCTATCGAGGACAAATGCCAGCCCGACTGCGTGGAGATGGAAGGCGCTGCTGTAAGCCAGGTTGCCGCCCGCAACGGCGTACCCTGCGTCATCCTGCGCGCCATGAGCGACAACGCGGACGAGAGCGGTTATGAAGTTCTTGTCGTGAAAAAGTTCAGCATCGGCGAGTACATCAAAACTGCCACTGCCATTGTGGCAAATATGATCGAAGCACTGTAATTGGGGAAAACACTTTTAGGGAAAGTATAAAACAGATGAAAATTACACGTGAAGAAGAAAGCAAAATAAAAGGCACACCTGAGGTTTCTGCTCCGGCCCCGACTGAAACGCCGGAACAGCCCGCAGCGGCCGCAAAGCCTGCCACGCGCTGGGCGGCTATTCCGCTGTGGGGGCGGGTACTGCTGATTCTTGGCATTGCACTCCTCTTGTTGGTATTCGTTGGCTATGCCGCTTTGCAGGGCATGCTGGGGCGCATCCGTCGTGCATCGGCCACCGAGGCAGTCTCCCAACAGGAAGAGACCTTTGAATCGGACGAAAACGCCGATGATACCTTGAGCCCGGAGGATGTAATCTGGAACGGGGCCGACACCAGCGTGATGCAGGACAAAGACATTGTGAACCTGCTGCTGATTGGCCAGGACCGCCGCGAAGGCCAGGACCGCCAGCGGTCCGACAGCATGATCATGGTCACGCTGAACAAAAAGACCAAACAGATCAGCATGACCTCCTTTATGCGGGACCTGTATGTACAGATTCCCGGCTACAGCGACAACCGCATCAACGCAGCCTATGCCTTTGGCGGCATGGATCTGCTGGACAGCACGCTGAACACCAATTTTGGTGTAGAGATTGCTGGGAATGTGGAAGTTGACTTTGGCGAGTTCCAGACCTTGATCGACAGCATTGGCGGCATTGACCTAGAACTGACCCAGGACGAGGCAGATTATATCTGCGGCAGAAAGCGAGATGTAACCTACCCACAGCAGCTCCGCACGGACTGGAACCTGCATGAAGGGGTAAACCACCTGACCGGCGAGCAGGCCCTGATCCATGCACGCAACCGCTCCCTGGGCAACGATTATGCCCGCACCGACCGCCAGCGTGCTGTGCTGATGGCGATCATCAATAAAGTGAAACAGATGGATGCTGTTTCCATCGTCAACTTTATTAACCAGGTTCTGCCACTGCTGACCACCGACATGACCTCCGGCGAAATTCTGGGGTATGCGATGGAAGCTTTGCAGATGAATTTTGACAGTGAGCACTCTTACCGCATCCCGGCAGAGGGCACCTATACCGGCGCGGTAATCCGCGGCATGCAGGTACTGGTACCAGACCTGGCTGCCAACCAGACCTACCTGATGGATGTTCTGTATCATACAGACAACAACCAATAAACACATTACAAAAATATCGCCCGGCGTGGAACTGCAATGTTCCCGCCGGGCGGTTTTGTTTTGAGTTATGCGCCTGCCCGCGGCATGATAAGCACGGCGGCAAGGTACATAACATAAAGTATCAGGCATACCCTGCCCTGCCAGCGGTAAAGCCGCTTTTTGATCAGCGGCGGCAGCAGCAGGATCAATGCCATCAAAACGCAGAACGGGATATCATACTGGCGGAACTGTTCACCCACCGGCAAGCGGCGGCGGTACATCAGGCTGGAAACAGGCAGCACCAGCGTGATGCTCAAAATGGCGCTGTTCAGCACCTGCATGGGCAGTGCCTGCGGCGGGTAGATGCGGCATTTTTCCGCAAATCGCTTCCAGGCAGAGCCAAGGGGATGGTCGAACACTTCCACCAGCAGGGGCAGACAGAGGCCAAAGGAAATCAGGGTTGCCGCCCACTGGGCCTGAATGGTGCCAGTCAGGTTGGCCAGCGCCACGGCGCTGTTCAGCAGGGCCCACGCTCCCACGCAGAGCACTGCCATGCCGCCCACCACCCCGGCCAGGTTGCGCAGGCTGGTGCGGATGCTCATAGCCGGGAACTGGACGGTCCGCCCGGATGGGTCTTCCGGCGGGGTCTTTTCGCCTTTTTCCTTCTGGACAGTGATAAGCTCCAGCCCCTCCCGGAACGCAAAGCGGTACTGATAGGCGATGCTCTGCATGACAAACAGAACAAACAGGCCCATCAGCAGGCCGGTACCAGTATAGCTCAGGGTGCCGTCCCGCACAAACAGGGCCACCACGCCGCAGGCCACCAGCAGCAGGGCGCATTTGCGCAGCAGCTCGCCGCGGTCCACCGTGACATTACAGCGCAGCAGGCAAAGCGCCAGTACCAGCCCCAGCTGGGTGACAGCGCCCGCCAGAGCCGTACCAACGGCCAGCGCAGTAACGGACATACCTGCCGCCAGAAACGCCAGCACCAGCTGCGGCAGCGCCGTACACACCGCCACCAGCGTGCCGCCCACCATCCACATAGGCAGCCCGCACAGCGCCCCGCACCACGTTGCGCAGCGCGAAGCCAGCCTGCTGCCGATACCAGTCAGCAGCAAGCCCAGAGCATAGAGCAGCAATGTAGGGAGAAGAAGCATAGTTTTTTAGTTAGAAGTTGGGGGGGGTGGCGTCCTCGACGCCCCGGACTGGTATGAAAATTACCGGACATTTGCCATTTATTGCGCGGTAGGGCGGCCACCGCCGGAAAGCTGGAACATAGCATATATTTTAGGCTCTGCGCAGGGAATCGCCCTTCAGTTCGCTGCGCGGACAGCGCGCAAACAGCGCCCGGTCCCCCCTGTCGCTTCGCGACATCTCCCCGCCCCGCGGGGAGTCACCCTCAAGGCAAGCCAACGCATATCTTCGGATCGATACCAAAATCACAAAGACATCTCTCACAAAGTTCCGGAACGGTCACTGCGCCCGCAGGCGCGTTTCGGAGGCCAACCGGGATTTTAATCCCGGCTCTTAGGCCGGAGATAGACCGTTCCCTACGGACTATTTTGTAATGGGCAACAAAAATCAAAAATAGCCACACACCGATCGTGGCACAACAGCGGTGCCCTATATATACCCTGAGTTTCCCAAAAAGCACCCGTTTCCCCATACAAAAACCGGCAGTGCCGCATAAAACAGCACTGCCGGGATTGGCTTAGTATGCGATGCCCCAGACGACCATGCTCTTGGCGGGCTTGCCGCAGACCGGGCATACGTCGGACAGGTGTTCCTGCTCGAACGGCATGCAGCGGCTGGAAAGCCCTGCTTCGGTCTTCATGGCTTCCTCACAGGCCAGGTCACCGCACCACATGGTTTTGACAAAGCCGGTCTTTTCGGACACGATCTTTTTCACTTCGTCCATGGTGGTGGCGCTCCAGGTGCGGTTTTCGCGGTTCTGCAAAGCGCGGTCATACAGATCCTTGGCCAGAGCTTCCATTGCGGCGGGAATTGCGGTGGCCAGATCTTCAAACTTCACAAACTGCTTTTCGCGGGTATCGCGGCGGACCAGCACGCACTGGCCGTTCTCGATATCGCGGGGGCCGACTTCCAGGCGAACAGGCACGCCCTTCATTTCCCACTGGGCAAACTTCCAGCCGGGCTGCTTGTCGGAATCGTCCAGCTTTACGCGGGCATACTTACCGATTTCGGCAGCCAGTTCGCGGCATTTGTCCAGTACGCCGGGTTTGTGGGCGGCAACGGGAACGATGACCACCTGCACCGGGGCAATGGCCGGGGGCAGGATCAGACCGTCGTCATCGCCGTGGGTCATGATGATAGCGCCGATCAAACGAGTAGAAGCGCCCCAGCTGGTCTGGAAGGGGTACTGCAGGGTGTTGTCGCGGCCGGTAAAGGTAACGTCATAGGCGCGGCTGAACTTATCGCCAAAATAGTGGCTGGTGCCGCTCTGCAGGGCTTTGCCGTCCTTCATCATGGCTTCGATGGTGTAGGTAGCCTCGGCACCGGCAAACTTTTCCTTATCGGTCTTGCGGCCTTTCAGCACGGGGATGCACAGATCATGCTCGGCAAAGTCGGCATAGCAGTTCAGCTGCTGCTCGGTCTCAGCCTTGGCCTCCTCGGCAGTCTCGTGGATGGTGTGGCCTTCCTGCCACCAGAACTCACGGGTGCGCAGGAACGGGCGGGTGGATTTTTCCCAGCGAACCACGCTGCACCACTGATTGTACAGCATAGGCAGGTCACGGTAAGAATGCAGCACATGGCTGAAATGGTCGCAGAACATCGTTTCGCTGGTGGGGCGCACAGCAAGGCGCTCTTCCAGCGGGTCAGAACCGCCTGCAGTGACCCAGGCAACTTCGGGGGCAAAGCCGTTTACCAGCTCGCCCTCCTTTTTCAGCAGGCTTTCGGGGATCAGCACAGGCATGGCCACGTTTTCGTGGCCGGTTGCCTTAAAGCGGCCATCCAGAATTTTCTGGATGTTCTCCCAGATTGCATAGCCATAGGGGCGCAGCACAACAAAGCCCTTGACGCTGGAATATTCAACCAGCTCTGCCTTGGTGCAGATATCCGTATACCACTGCGCGAAATCAACTTCCTGCGCGGTGATTGCTTCGACCATTTTTTTCTTATCGTTTGCCATTGGTTCCCCTCACACTTTCTTACAAAACTGCATGCTGCCATGCCGCATTACTGCATATGCTCTTCCACATAGGCAACCACATCGCCCACGGTGTGGAAATTTTCGATCTCCTCGTCCGGGATCTCGACCCCGAACTCATCAGACAGGGTAGTGATCATATCGATCACATCCAGGCTGTCTGCGCCAAAATCATTGATAATATCGCTTTCGGGGGTGATTTTTTCAGCCTCGATGTCAAGCTGGTCAGCCAGATAATCGCGGATGCGCTCAAAAACTTCGGATTCCATAGCTTTTACTCCTTACCCGTATCAATATCGTATTTCTGCCATGCCGGTATCAGCACGCAGGGCACACATATACAGAATGTCATAGTACTTTTATATCGTATCTGCACAGCCTTGTCAAGTTTCCCGGCAACTTTTTTATCCGGGAGCTTTCACATCCCTGTACGCCGGTGCAGCGGGATGCTATAATATAGGATTAGAAGTAATGAATAAAGAATCATGTTGGTGCGCCGCCCGCGGCGGCGCGAATAAAACAGGCGGGCTGCTCTGGCTAAAATGCTTTTGCCGGAGTGGTTGGCCTGATTAAAATGTGACGCCATGGGCATCACACAACCATTATTCTTTTTTCTTTATTCTTTTATTTGATTCTTTCCACACCGCACAACAAGGAGGCACTTTATGCAACTGCACTTTACCAAAATGCACGGCTGCGGCAACGACTATATCTATCTTGACTGCCGCGAAACCGGCCTGCCTGCGGAGATTGCCGTCTGGAGCCAAAAACTTTCCCGCCGGCATTTTTCCATTGGGGCGGACGGCATTATCTGCATCTGCCCGCCGCTGACGGCGGACGGCGACGCCACCATGCGGATGTTCAACGCGGATGGCTCCGAGGGCAAAATGTGCGGCAACGGGGTGCGCTGTGTGGCGCAGTTTTTGTACACGCACGGCGTGCCGAAGGATGTGATCGAGATCGACACCCTGATGGCGGGCCGTAAAACGCTGCACCGCAAAGGCGAAGGGCTGTGGCAGGCCGAAATGGGACATTTTTCTGCGATGGCGGACACCCTGCCCGCCGTTGGGTTGGGGGCCGGGCCGCTGGTCCACGCCCCGCTGACGGCAGCGGGCAAAACCTGGGATGCCGCCTGCATCAGCACCGGCAACCCACACTGCATCATTGAATGGCCGGATTGCGACACCTTGCCCACCGGCCATGCGCTGGCCGCAATCGGCCCGGAGTTTGAGCACCACCCAGCGTTCCCCGAAGGGGTCAACACCGAGTTTGTTTATATCGAAAGCCCCACCAGCGTAGTGATGCGGGTTTGGGAGCGCGGCAGCGGCGAGACGTTCGCCTGCGGCACCGGCTCCTGCGCCACGGTGGCCGCTTTGGTGCTGCGCGGCGTGTGCCCCCGCAATGTTCCGGTGGATGTACACCTGCTGGGCGGCATCCTTTCCATCACCATCACAGCGGATGACAACATCCTGATGACCGGCCCGGCGGAGACGGCGTTTGTGGGTTGCGTGGAAGTGTAAAGTTAGTTAGGAGTTAGGAGTTTTCTCAAATTAGAAATTGGAGGTATGGCGAGGTTGACGGTAACACACTGAACCATATGAAGCCATATAAAATTAAAGAAATCTGGCGAAAATACTGTTTATCATAAGGGGTAGATTTTCGCGGTTTTTCTTGAATGTGGCGGCGTTTTATGATACCATACAGACATATCATTTAGGATTCCTAACCGCTACAGTATCATGTTGAAATGCAGAGGGAGCGAAAGATGAAACTGAACAAGCATTATTCCGAGCTGAACGAAAGCTATCTTTTCAGCACCATTGCGCACAAGGTTGCTGCTTACCAGAAAGCCAACCCGGATAAGGATATCATCCGCCTGGGCATTGGCGACGTAACGCTGCCGCTGGCCAAAAGCGTGACCGACGCCATGCTGAAAGCCGTTGAGGAGCAGGGCAAGAAAGAGACTTTCCACGGCTATATCCCCAGCGAGCAGGGCTATGAATTCCTGCGTTCCGCTATCCAGAAATACTATGCCGGCCACGGCGTGGAGCTGGACATGGCCGAAATCTTTGTATCCGACGGTGCCAAGAGCGACCTGGGCAACCTGCTGGACCTGTTTGATGTGGACAACACCGTGCTGGTGCCGGACCCCGTTTACCCCGTTTATGTGGATGACAACGTGATGGCCGGGCGCAAGATCCTGTACATGTCCGCCAGCGCCGAGAATAACTTTTTGCCGATGCCGGATGACAATGTTCATGCCGACATTGTGTACCTGTGCAGCCCCAACAACCCCACCGGCGCCACCTACACCGTGGACCAGCTGAAAGATTGGGTGCGCTGGGCCAAGGCCAACAACGCCCTGATCCTGTTTGACGCCGCCTATGAATGCTTTGTGAGCGAACCGGGTCTGGCCCGCAGCATTTATGAGGTTGAGGGTGCTAAGGATTGCGCCGTTGAGGTTTGCAGCTTCTCCAAGATCGCAGGCTTTACCGGCACCCGCTGCGGCTACACCGTTGTGCCGCAGGCCATTGTCTCTGACGGCCAGAGCCTGAACAAGATGTGGCTGCGCCGCCAGACCACCAAGTTCAACGGCGTTGCCTATGTGGTGCAGCGCGGCGCCGAAGCCGTGTTTACCGAGGAAGGCATGAAAGAGATCCAGCACAACCTGGACTACTACCGTCAGAACGCTGCCGTGATTGCAGCAGCACTGGACGAAGCCGGTGTGTGGTACTGCGGCGGCAAGAACAGCCCGTACATCTGGCTGCGCTGCCCCAACAACATGGGCAGCTGGGAGTTTTTTGACTGGCTGCTGGAGACCGCCAATGTTGTTGGCACCCCCGGCGAGGGCTTTGGCGAGTGCGGCAAGGGGTATTTCCGCCTGACCGCATTTGGCGATGCCGCCAAGACCAAGGAAGCAGCCGCCCGCATTGTGGCCGCACTGAAAACCCTGTAATAATTACCCGGCTGCCCCGCAGCCGAGCCTGATAACACGCGGATGATTGGAGGAGCAACCATGACCCCAAGCGAAGAAATTATGCAGTTTTTGAAGGACAACCCGACCTTTTATCTTGCCACGGTGGATGGCTATCTGCCGCGCGTGCGCCCGCTGGGCTTTGCCATGTGGTACAAGGACCACCTGTGCCTGGGCATCGGCAAGCACAAGGCCGCATACAAGCAGCTGTTGGACAACACCAACCTGGAAATCTGCGCCTGCAACGAAAAGGGCGAGTTTTTGCGCGTGCAGGGTACTGCCAACTTTGACAATACCCCCGAAGCACAGGCCGCCGCATTCAAGATTATGCCGCAGCTGGCCGATATGTACAACGAGGAAACCGGCCTGAAGCTGGGTATTATCTACCTGGACCACCTGTCCGCCAAGCTGTTCTCCATGTCCGGCAGTGTAAAGGACATCATGGCCTATTAAGCGATAAGCAAAATAAGAGCAAAACCAACGCCCGTGCGTTCCGTTTATGGGGAGCGCACGGGCGGTTTATTTTATATCAAAATCAAAGGGTCTTGAGCAAAATTTCTTCCATCGGGCGTTTGGGCACGCAGTAATCGCGGGCATCGTCCAGGTAATACTTTACATTGCCGTTCTGCATGGCAACCAGGTGGCTTTTATGGGTGGGGTAGCCGAACGCCACCACGCTGTGCAGGCGCAGATTTTCGCCCAGGCCCAGCAGCTCCTTGATGGCGGGGCGGTCGATCGCCCCCATGATGCAGCTACCCACACCGTGCGCCCAGGCGGCGTCCGTCATGTTGGCAAGGGCAAGTCCGGTATCGGTATCATTGCAGCCGGGCAGGCTTTCATCCTGGCAGACAGCCACAAACAGTACCGGGGTCTCATCCGGTTTGGGCTGGCCCTGCTCCGGCGGCAGGTAAGCAGCCCAGTGCACCAGCGGCTGCATTTTGGCAACCATCTCCGGACTTTGCACCAGCACATATTTCAGCGTCTGGCGGTTGGCACCACAGCTGGCAATGCGAGCGGCCTCCATAATTTCCCGGGCAATGGCAGGTTCCACCGGCTTTTGTTCAAAGCGGCGGTAGGTGCGGCGGGTTTTCAAAAATTCCATTATATCCATGGGGGTTCACACTCCTCTTTTTGCTGTTTCGGGTCCAGGCCGCGGCGGTGCCTATTTCGCGCACCGCCACCTGTCTTTGAGCAATACCGCATAATTCTAAGTGCCGATACGGCGAGCGAGGTACGGCAGATGCCA
>OMCM01001646.1_pt1 | contig 10660 bp, 7 predicted proteins | sample 1645021 | NCBI WGS metagenome assembly OMCM01 (sample SAMEA103958142, study PRJEB25191) | human gut metagenome | biome: human-associated habitat [ENVO:00009003]; feature: intestine environment [ENVO:2100002]; material: feces | place: Germany | collected 2013/2015
ATGCTCCTTCCGCGTGCAGCTTTTTGGTGCTTCGCCTAAGCCCTTGTTTGCTTCCACAACTTTCCGTGAAGAACCAATAAAAAACAGGCCATGACCCATTCACCATAGCCTGTTTTGCCTGTACCCCTTATTCCGCTGCCAGCTTCATCAGCGCCGCGGCATAAATCTTCATTGCCTTGACCATTTGCGATACGCGGATGTACTCGTTCGCCTGATGCGCCAAGTCCTCATCCTCTGGGAATGCTGCGCCGTACGCAACGCCCTGCTTGAGCACCTTCGCGTATGTTCCGCCGCCAGTGGCGTGCGGCGCGGCGGGTTCACCCGTCACCTCGGTGTAGGAGTCCAGCAGCGAGCGCACCAGCTTGCTGTCTGCCGGAACGTGATGCGATTCCTTGATTTCCAGCGAATCGACGCTAAAGCCGGGCAGGTGCGCGCGAATCGCGTTCGTCAGCGCGGACAAATCCGCCGCCACAGGGCAGCGCAGGTCGAGCGACGCCGTCACCTTGCCGTCCTTGATATGCAGGATGCCCATGTTGCACGTCAGCGCGCCGGAAATCTCGTCCGAGCACGCGCAGCCCAGCGACGCGCCGTCGTGCTCCATGCCGACCGCGTCCGCCAGCGTCTTCAGCGCGCCGGTCACGCCCATCTCGCGCAGGAGTACCAGCATCATGCCGATGGCGTTGCGGCGTCCTTCGGGATACGCGCTGTGGCCGGGGATGCCCTCCGCCGTCACCCACACGCCATCCGCGGTCACCTCCGCCGTGTAGGGAAGCCCGGTCTTTTCGGCATAGGCCGCCACCTTGTCGGCAACCTCCTGACCGCCCGCGATAAGCGCCTTGGATTCGCCGGGGATGACATTCACGCGCTCACCCGTCCACAGTTGCTTGACCTGCAGGCCGTCCTCCGCGAGTTTGCTCGTGAAGAAGCCGTGAATCATGCCCTTTTCGGTGTTGATGATAGGGAAGGAAGCGTCCGGGGAGAAGCCGACTTCCGGCATTTCCGTGTGCGCGCAGTAATACGCCATGTCTTCCCAGCCGGATTCCTCGTCACAGCCGAGAATCAGACGGATGGACTTCTTCAGCGGAATGCCCGCTGCCTTGATGGCGTTCATCGCGTACAGCGCCGCCAGCGCCGGCCCCTTGTCGTCGCTCGTGCCACGCGCGAAAATCTGGTCGCCCACGCGCGTCGCGGTGAACGGCGGGGTCGCCCAGTTGTCGCCCGCCGGAACGACGTCGAGGTGTCCCAGCACGGCGATGGCTTCTTCCGATTCGCCCGGCAGGGTGATATCGCACGCATAGCCGTCGAAATTGCGGGTTTCATAGCCGAACGCCTTTGCGTCCGCCATGGCCACATCCAGCATCCGGCGCACATCCTTGCCAAACGGCGCACCGGGCGTGGCTTCGCCCTTCACCGACGGCACTTCCACCCAGCGGCACAGCTGAGCGGCATAGTCCTCCGCGTGCGCATCCAGATAAGCAAATACTTTTTCGTACATGGGAAAATTCCTCCTTATGCTGAAATCATGGGGTCGAGAGTGATATTTCGCGGTTGCAGGCGGAAATTCCTGCTCGATGGAAGATAAAAAAGTTAAGAAGGGCTAACCGTACGCTTAGCCCTTTCTCTTCTTTTAGTCGCCGTAGTCCGGGAGCGGGGGGAAATCCCGCCCCGACAGCTGCATCAATTCACCCACCGTCACCGGGCGCAATCCCTTTACGTTAATCCAATTATCCAGCGCCTTATCCAGCACCTCCGCCGTATGATACCCATTGATATGGAACTGCACCACGCACCCGCTCGTCACCCGGTCGCTCGTCACGCGGTACACCATCTGATACACCTTATCCTTATACGCGTCCGACCAGTCGCACGCGTCGATTGCAAACAGGCAGTCCTCTACGCCTTCCGCGCGGGCAATGGCGGTGACGATGCTGTTCGTCGCGCCCAAATGCGCACAGAACAACCGCGGCCGTACGCCGAAAGTCTCTTCGCACAGGTCGTTCAGCTCGCGGATGTTCTCCTGCACACGCGCGTAGGAGACTTCGGTCATGTTGATGAGGTTGTTGCCGTGGCTGCCAAGCTCGTGGCCCGCATCAATGATGCGCTGGATGCGCTCCGGGTTGCGGCGCACGAAATCGCCCGTGACGTAGAATGTCCCCTTCACGCCGTATTTGTCCAGCGTGTTCAGCATGTCAGTCAGCTGCTTTTCTGATGCGCCGCTGCAAACAATCATCACGCCGACAGCAGGCTCAGAGGGGGTCAGGCGGGTGACGCGCGGCAGGCTGATGTCCGAAAACGCGGCGAAGGAATCTGTTTCGTTCACTTTCTCGCCGTCCAGCCAGACAGACAGCTTGTTGCCGCCCAGCATGTCCTCCGTCACATAGACCGAGAAGGTCAGGTCGTAGCGCGGATTGCGCCAGAACGCACGCTCCAGCACTTCGCCGCGGTGATTGCGCAGCTCCAGATACTTCTCCGGCACAGTTGCACTGCTTTTGTTCTTGCACGATACGGTGATTTTGATTTCGCGGTCGAGATACCCGACGTAGAATCCGCTCTTGAACGTGACAATCGGCGCAACGACGGGGGTCGTGTCCTCTTCGTTCTCCTCCGCGAACGCGGCGCCGCCCAGCAGCATCAGCACCATCAGCAGCAAACTCAGCAGTTTCTTCATTTTGTTACTCCTTTTTATCCAACTTTCGTCCGTGGAAACTATGTTTGCAAATTAAACCTGCGGGCGCACAACCACCTGAGCGCCTTCCGGCACCAGCGTCGGTTCAACCACAAACCCCGCCGGGACGGACAAAATCCGCAAACTGTCCATGTCCTCCAGAATCCGCTGATTGAACTTCGTCACGCGGCAGCCCTCGATGAACGCGGGGATGATGAGTTCCGTATCCGAACCGATGTACTCGATGACCGAGTAGGTGCTGCCCTTCTCTGCCTGCCCCAGATACGAGCCGACGATGAGCGTATCGCCCTCCGTCATCAGCCCCAGCCCGACGCGTAGGTCACGCGCACGGGCGCTGAAGGGGGCGGGGAGGCTCAGCGCGTCCAGCCGGGAACAGCCCGTTAGCGCGTCATGCCCGATTTCGCGCACGGATGCGGGAATGGCGAGTGCCGTCAGGTGTGTGCAGCCGCGCAGGGCTTCGTGGTCGATGCGGGTCAGGGTGTCCGGGAGATTCAAGAATTCCAGCGACGTGCAGTTCATCAGCGCCTGCATGGGCAGGACGGTCAGTGCGTTCGGCAGGTGGACGCTATTCAGCGCGGTGCAGCCCGAAAGGACAGCGCCGCCGACGGCTGTCACTGAATCGGGAAACGCGATTTCGCTCAGCGCGGTGCAGGACGCGAACGCGCGGTACTCGATGGTTTCCAGCCCGTCATTCAGCGTGATTTTTGTCAGCGCTGAGCAGCCCTCGAAGGCACTGCCGCCGATGTGTCGGAGCGTTTTAGGGAGCGTGACGGCGGTCAGGTCGGTGCGCATGATGAACGCGCACAGCCCGACGCTCACAACGGGGAGGTCGTCGAGCGTTTCCGGGAGGGTGATTTCGCCGCCTTGCCCGTAGTATTCCATGATTTCCGCGCCGGTGTCGATGGCGCGGTAGGTGTAGTCACCGCATTGCATGGTGTGTACTTCCTTCATTATAATAATATAATTGTGGAGCGTGGCTGCCGGAGTTGGCTGCTTTTCCAATATAGGTCTTTTATGCAGCAACCAGAGGGCTTTCCGATCGCCCTCTGGACTCCTTCGGATGCACTCCCATGTTTCTTGACTTTTATCGAAACATTTTTAGTTACTGCGCAGGGACGCTTCGCTGCCTGCGACCAAGGTGTCGGGCTTGACTTTTCCTTTGGAATGGTCACACGCCCAACAGTTGGGGCGTTGCCCCAAGCCCCACAAGGGACGCTGTCCCTTGACCCTGCAAGGGGGATCCCCCCTTGACCCTTTTTTTGCGCCCCGGCTTGAGCGCGTTTCCCTTATGGTTAATTTTCGCGGCTGAGTGCCGCCAGAACCGCGTTGCGCATCTGTCGAACCACCCGTGTCGTACCGGAATCAACCGTGTTCTGCATCGACAGAATCGTCATCTGCTGGCCGGGGAAGTTCGCAAAGTATGTTCCCAGCCAGCCATCCCAGCCATATTCGCCCGCGCAAGCCAATCCGGCGATGCGCCCCGGTTCAGCGCAAATGCGCATCAGGTGGCCGTAGCTGTACCCGTCCAGCGAATCCCACATATCGCGGCGAACAGCGTCTTTCAGCTGCGGCTGCGTCATGCAGGCGACTGTTGCGGGCGAGAGAATCCGCCGTCCCTCGTAAGTGCCGCCCGCCAGCAGCATATCGGCAAAGTGGCTGTAATCCTCCAGCGTCGAAACAAGCCCCGCGCCGCCGGATTCAAAGGCGGGTTCGCGGTCGTAAACGCCGACAGCAAGGTGGGTGCTTGTCCACGGCACAAGTCCGTTTTCCGTGCGCTTGTAGGCGGTCACAAGGCGATTTCGCTTGCTTTCGGGAACGTAGAAGCCGGTGTCCACCATGTCCAGCGGCTCAAAAAACTCCTTGCGAAGGAACTCGCCGAAGCGCATTCCGCTGACGACCTCCACCACCGCGCCGAGGATGTCCGCGCAGGTGGAGTAGCGCCAGTGCGTGCCCGGCTGGAAGGACAGCGGCTGCTGCCCCAAGCGGTTGCAGAACTCCACCGTTGGCACACCGCCGCCCGCAAGGATTTCCTGCGTTGCTTCGTCGAACACCTTTGCGGCGTACTGCCCCGCCGGGTCGCTGTCGGGGTAGCAGACGCCCGCCGTCATGCCGAGCAGCTCCATCAGCCACGGCGCGCGGGTCGCGGGGCGAATCGTGCCCTGCTTATCGACGACGCGCGCATTTCGGAAGCCCGGCAGATAACGGTCTACGCCGTCCATCAGGTCAATCTGCCCGCGCTCCGCCAGCAGCATCACGGCGGCGGCCGTAATCGGCTTGGACTGGCTGTACAGGCGGAAGATGCTGTCGCGGTGGATCAGCCGCCCCGACGCAATGTCGGACATGCCCGCCTGCGTATAGAGCATTTCCTCTCCGCAGCGCCGCACCAGTACGCTGATGCCTGCGCATTCCTGCGCTTCGACAGCGGAGGCGAGAATATCGGTGACTTGTTCGTGAAGGGTCATGAGAATAACCTCCTTGCATGTTTTTCAGCAATCATTCGTCGCTTTCGATGAAATCCGGCAGCTGATGCAGCGTCACAAAGCTGCTATCCCGATAAATCGCTCGCAGCGACTCCGGCGTGTTCCCCTTGCTGCTGTCCGTCAGCCAGCTGGTGTGCCACACCATGAAGTACGCCCACGGGGCATTCGTCGCGTCCATCTCCGCGCGGGTCGGAATCTGTCCGCACTCGTGGAACACAATCGGCATCCCTGCCGGGGCAAGCGCGGCACAGCGCCGGTATAAATCCCCCTGCGCGCCGACCTTGTAGCTGTCGCCGCCGAGAATGTCCACCACGTCGTCCCCTGGATACCACGGGCGCAAATCCTCCGTCGCGTCAGAGAAGCCCAGCACCCAAATTAGATTCCGCAGACCGTGAACATGCGTGTAGCGGTCGTACATCAGCCGCCACAAGCGCACAAAATTCGCCGCGCCGCCGCGTCCCCACCAGAACCAGCCGCCGTCCATCTCGTGGAAAGGCCGCCAAAGAATCGGAACGCCATCTGACTGCAAGCGCTTGAGGTAGGGGACAGCGTGGTCAAGCCCATCCAGCAGACGGCGGTTCGCTTCCGTGCCGTCCACAAAAGCGGAAGCCCAGTCCAGTTCGCTTTCGCGGCATTCGGGGTAACCGGAGAAGAAATCCGCGCCCGTGTGCCAGCAGATGGTGGGAATGCCGCCGCGCGCCCACCAGTCCTTCGCGCGCTGCGTCACGCCCAGATAGTCGTTATCCATGAAATCCAGCCCTCGAATGGCAGGCTGACGACCGGTGACATCGGTCAGATAGCTGATTTCATGCTCAGTCGAGCGGCACCATTGGCTTTCCATCTGCCCGGTCAGGCACTTGCCGGAAAGCGATTGCAGGTATTCATAGACGCGCCGAGCGGCGGGCAGCGGATTTTCCGCGCAGAGGGGACGGAACATAATGCTTCTCCTTTGCTTTGCAGGAATCTGCTTGCAGTATAGCAGGAAATGCCCGCCTTTGCAACGGGTAGAAGGGAAAAAGGGAGGGGAAAAAGCATGGAAAATCAGGCGGCGGCAGTTGTCCAAGAAGAGGGTTTGTGCTATACTTATTATGGGTGTTTATTGGAATGCCCATGAACCAGCGGGCATCCCCGCTATGGGAGTTAATAAATGAAGCTGAAAAAATTGGAGCTGTATGGCTTCAAATCCTTTGCCCAGCGGACGGAAATCGTCTTTGATGAGGGCATAACGGGCATCGTCGGGCCGAATGGGTCGGGCAAGAGCAACATCGGTGACGCGGTGCGCTGGGTGCTGGGCGAGCAGAGCGCGAAAACCCTGCGCGGCGCGAGCATGTCCGACGTGATTTTCAACGGCACGCAGAAGCGCAAGCCGCTGTCCTACTGCGAAGTATCGCTGGTGTTTGACAACGATGACCATGCGCTGGCGATGGAAGCTGCCGAGGTTATGGTCACGCGCCGCGTCTACCGCAACGGCGAATCCGAATACTACTTAAACCGCACCGCCTGCCGCTTGAAGGACGTGGTTGACCTCTTCCGCGATACGGGCATCGGCAAAGAGGGATACTCCATCATCGGGCAGGGGCGCATTGACGAAATCCTCTCCCGCAAGAGCGAGGATCGCCGGCAGGTGTTCGAGGAAGCGGCGGGCATCGTCAAGTTCAAGGCGCGCAAGGAAGAAGCGGACAAGAAATTGCAGCGGACGCTGGAAAATCTGGAGCGCGTCGATGATATTCTGGATGAGCTGACGAAGCGCCTGAAGCCGCTGGAAGAACAGAGCCGCAACGCCCGCGTGTATCTGGAACTGTCCACCGAATTGAAGGATTTGGACTTGAACCTCTTCCTGATTCGCTCCGACCGGGCGCGGGCACGCTTGTCCGAACTGGAGAGCGAACTGCTGACCGTCCAGACGATTTTGGCGGACACGGAAAGCGCCCTGACCGACAAGACCACCCGCCGCGATGAGACGCAGAACCGCATCGATCAGCTGGAGGAAGCCATCACGAAGGCGCGCACCGAACTGATGGAATGCGCCGAGCATGTGCACGAATCGCAGAAGAAGCTCTCCGCCCTGCAAAGCCGCCGCGAGACGCGCAGCGAGAACCGCCAGCGCATCGTCCGCGAGCAGGAGGAAGCCCAGGAGCGGCTGGCGGAAATCGAGAAGGATCATGCACGGATTCAGGCGGACGTGGAGAAGCAGCACAGCCTGATTGCCGACGCGGAGCAAATCCTCCGGGCGACGCAGGAAGCCGCCGAAAAGGCGCAGGCGAAGGAAAAGGAAGCGGACGCCGCGCTGGAAGCGCAGAAAGCCGCTGTCATTGACCAAATGAACCGCCTGTCCGATGTGCGCAACGACAAGACGCGCCTGAACACGATGCAGGCGCAGATGGAAACGCGCTTGACGGAAATTGAGGAATCCAGCGGGGCACTGCAGGAGCAGGAAGCTGCCCTGCGGGAAGCCTTGACTGCCGTCGAAAAGCAGCTGGAAACAGAAAATCAGCATCAGCAGCAGTGTCAGGAGAAGCTGGCGCAGGCGCGGCAAGCGTCGGATGAGGCGGATGCCGCGTATGCCAATTTGCGCGCGGATGTCGAAAAGCAATCCGCCGATATGCAGGCGGCGGCGAGCCGTCATAACGTCCTGACCGAAATGACGCGCGACATGGAAGGCTACAACATGGCGGTTCGCCGCGCGATGACCTACGCCAAGCAGCGCGGCTTGACGGGTGTCAAGGGCGTACTGGCGCAGCTGATGACCGTTCCGCAGGCGTACGAAACGGCGATTGATATGGCGCTGGGCGCGGCGCAGCAGAACATTGTCACTGACACGGAAGAGACGGCGAAGGAACTGATTAACTACCTGCGCCAGAATCGGCTGGGGCGCGCGACGTTCCTGCCGATGAGCGCCATCCGCGGCAAAACGCTCTATGGCAATGAGCGCAATGCGTTGAAGCTGCCGGGCTGCCTCGGCGTGGCGAGCGAACTGGTGCAGTGCGCGCCGGAATATCGCGGCATTGTGGAAAATCTGCTGGGGCGCACGGTGATTGCCGACAACCTCGACCACGGCATTCCGATTATGCGCGCGGGCAATCACGCGTTCCGCTTGGTGACGCTGGAAGGCGACGTGATGCACTCCGGCGGCTCGATGACGGGCGGTTCGGCGCAGTCGAAGGTGTCCAACCTGCTCAGCCGCGAGCGTGAACTGAAGGAATTGACCGCGAAGCTGCAAACCGGGCGCGCGGAACTGGACAAGTGCCGTCAGGAACTGACGCAGCGTCAGCAGACGGCGCAGGAGAAGCGGCAGAAGGTCAGCGACGCGGTGAACGCGCTGCATCAGCAGGAGATTGCCGTCGCCCGCGAACAGGCGCGCCGCGAAAGCGTATCCGCCGACCTGAACACCCATTTGCAGCGGATGCAGGAGACTGAGCAGGCGCGCGTGCAGCTGCATCAGTCACTGGAGGACATTCGCCAGCAGCTGGAGACCATTGAACATCAGCGCACGGGCGCGCAGGGCGACCAGAGCGCGATGGAGCAAAAGACCATTGAAATGCAGAATGCGCTGGTCAAGGCGCGCGCGGAAGCCAGCGCGGAAAACGACCGCCTGATGGTGCGCACGCTGCAATTGTCCGACCTGCGCCACGGCTTAAGCGACTTGGAGCGCGACGAAGCCCACGCGCAGCAGGATCAGGCGCAAATCCTCCGCGAACAGGAGCGCCGCGAACAGCTGCTGCACGAGATGGACGAACTGGACGCCATTGACGAGAACGACATGAAGCGCGAGGAAACCGAATCCGCCCGCCGCCAGAAGGAACAGCTGCGGCAGGAGAGCGCCGCGCAGGCCATCGAGCAGCGACGTTCACAGGCGCAAAGTGACCTGCGTGACATCCTCAGCGACATGGAAAACCTGCACGAAGCCTACAACCGTGACAGCGAGAAGCTGCACAAGACCGAGCTGGCGAAGGCGCGCATCGAGGGCGACCAGAAGAATCTGCAAAACCGCATCTGGGACACCTACAAGCTGACCTACGCCGGGGCAGAGGAATTCCGCCGCACGCCCTTCGACGAGAAGGAAAGCGACCGCCGCGCCGCCGAGCTGCAAGGGCAGATTCGCGCACTGGGGACGGTCAACGTTGGGGCGATGGAGGAATACGCCGAAACCAAGGCGCGTGTGGACGACCTGACCGCTCAGCAGCAGGACTTGAAGCGCGCGGAAATGGACTTGCGCGAACTCATCGAGCGGCTGCTGATTCAAATGCGGTCTACATTCGTCGAGAACTTCTCGAAGATGCAGGGGTACTTCGCCGAGACGTTCACGCGCCTGTTCGGCGGCGGTCACGCGGAACTGAAGCTGATGGATCCGGACGACCCGCTGAACTGCGGCATCGAGGTCAACGCCCAGCCGCCGGGAAAGAAATTGCAGCTCTTATCGCTGCTTTCCGGCGGCGAACGCGCGCTGACGGCCATTGCGATTCTGTTCGCGATGCTGAAATTGAAGCCCACGCCGTTCTGCATTCTGGACGAGATTGAAGCCGCGCTGGATGACGCGAATATCGGGTATTACGCGGATTATTTGAAGGAATACTCGAAGAGTACGCAGTTTATCGTCGTGACACACCGCAAGGGGACGATGGAGCGCTGCAACAGCCTGTTCGGGGTGGCGATGGAGGAACAGGGCGTGAGCCGGATGGTGTCGGTGTCGCTGCAGGACTATCAGGAGTAAGGGAAAACTGAAAGGGGTATCACGGCGGACAAATCCGCCTGATGAAAAAGGAGGCTTTTTGCATGAGTGAGAACGAAAACAATCAGTATCGACTGCTGTCGCCGTGGGCGTATGTGGGCTATGGCATCCTGTTCACGCTTCCGGTCATTGGCTGGATTCTCGCCATCGTCTTTGCGCTGAATGACGACAACCTGAATCGCCGCAACTTTGCGCGCGGTTACTGGTGCGGCGTGCTGGTGGCGGTCATCGTGGCGTTTATCCTGTCGATTGTCGGGATGGTGATGGGCGTGTCGATCATGGATGGGTTCAGCAGCTATCAGTATAACTACCGATATTGATGAGGGGCTTATCAGAAGCGAGGCTGCCTGCCGAGTGCGGGCAGTCTTTTTTGCTGCCCGGATGGCGCAAGCAGCGGAATCCTCTTGTGAAGTTCCACAACAAATTGGGATGCTTTTGTTAGGAATGCCAGAAATATACCATTTTGCAAGAAAACACTTGACTTTTTTCGGGGGGGGGTAAAATAGAAATAGGTATACACGAAATAAATTAGGAGGAAAACGGTGTGGAAGTTCAAAGAAACAAGAGGCTGAATCGGGCATTTATTGTGCTGGCGGTGCTGGCGATTGGGCTTCGGCTGGCGAGCATGGTAAGCAGAGTTGGGATTCTTGGTGGTGTTCAGGTCAGCTATCTGTTAAACGTTGCATGTGTGCTCCTGCCGATTTTGACAATAGCTTGCAGCAAACGCAAAGCGGCATCTGTGACATTGACCGTCTTATACTTCAT
>OMCM01001647.1_pt1 | contig 10658 bp, 10 predicted proteins | sample 1645021 | NCBI WGS metagenome assembly OMCM01 (sample SAMEA103958142, study PRJEB25191) | human gut metagenome | biome: human-associated habitat [ENVO:00009003]; feature: intestine environment [ENVO:2100002]; material: feces | place: Germany | collected 2013/2015
ACGCCGCGCAGGAACAGCCCTTCAAACAAAACGGAGAGCAGCACGATCACCGCCGTCCACGCGAAGAGGTCAGCGGTCTGAAAGTAGACCTTGGCGGTGTAGAGCCGTTCGCCGATGGTGCCGGAGCACAGGCCGATGACCTCCGCCGCCGTGCCGGCCTTCCACGAAAGGCCCAGCGCCGTATCGGCCGCCGCGCGGAAATAGGGCAGCACCTGCGGCAGATCAACGCCGCGCAGCCGCCGTGAAAGCGGTATGCGGAACACCCGCGCCATCTCAAGAAGCTCGCGGCTCGTGCCGCGGATGCCCTCAAGCACGTTGCGGTACACGACGGGGAAAGCCATCAGCGCGGCGATGAAGAGCGGCAGATGACGACTCTCAAGCCACACGAGCGCGAGGATGATGAACGACGCGACCGGCACAGCCTTGACAACGGACACAAGCGGCGCGAGCAGCTCCTCGACACGGCGGTACCGCACGGCGAGCGCGGCGAGCACGACCGCCAGCGCGCAGGCGAGCAGAAAGCCGCCGAGGATGCGCGCGGCCGAGGTGAGCGCCGTCCGCCAGAACGCGGCGGTGACTGCCAGCTCCCCGAGCCGCGCGAGCGCCGAAAGGGGAGAGGCGAGCAGCAGCGCGCCGTGCGGGTAGAGGACGGCGAGCGCCATGCTCGCGCCCTGCCACACGAGCAGCCAGAACACGACCGCCCAAAGGCGGACGCTTTTTTTCTTCGGCTTCACGGCGGTCATCTCCTTTCTTATGGGGTGTCGGCCTTACTGCGTGACGGTGGTGGGACAGCGCCCGCCGAAAAGATCACGCAAAATAGAAGCTGTTATCCGGCATCGCGCCGCCGACGGCGGCGGGGTCGGCGTTGTAGAGCACAGAGAGATAGCCGGGCAGCTTTTCAAGAAGTTCTGCTCCTGTGATGCAGACAATATTGCAGTAAGGCAGGGCCTTTTCCGCTACGGCGGCATCCACGATGCCGTATTCGCCGATGAGCGCGGCGGCGTCGGCGGTGTTGGCGTTGACCCAGTCCACGCTTGCGGCGTAGGCGGTGAGGAAGCTGCCGACGGCGGCGGGGTGCGCCTCGACAAAGTCACTGCGGGCGACGATCACGCCGGTGATGAGCGCGGAGCCATTGTCCAGCTTATCCCACTCCTCGGTGAGATCGAGCGCCATGCGCAGACCGTCAATTTTGCTCTGCGCGACGGTGACAAAGGGCTGGGGCAGCAGGGCGATGCTCGCCTGACCGCTTGCCAGCGCCGCGACGCATTCGCTGTGCTCGCTCTTCCAGTCGAGCGTCACGTCGGCGTCGGGGTCGATGCCGTTTTCGCTCAGAAGATAGCGCAGGGCGTACTCGGGTGTGCTGCCCTTGCCCGCGGCCACGACGGTCTTGCCCTTGAGGTCGGCGAGGGACTGCACGCTCTCGCCGTTTTCCACAATGTAGAGAACGCCCAGTGTGTTGACCGCCAGCACCTGCACCGCGCCCTCGGTTTTATTGTAGAGCACGGCGGCAAGGTTCGCGGGCACGCAGGCCATGTCCAGCTCGCCCTTGATGAGCGCGGGCGTCACCTCGTCGGCGGAGCCGGCGAGCGTGAAGTCATAGAGCGGTCCGTTCGCGGAGGAGGGCGCGTCGCTCATGAGCTTGACAAGTCCCATCGCCGTGGGACCCTTGAGCGCGGCGATGCGGGCGGTGACAGGGGCCTCGGTCTCCTGCGCGGGCGTATCCGGTGTTTCGGCCGGGTCGGTGGTCTCCGCGGGCTTCTGCGCGCAGGCAGCGAGCGAGAGGACGAGGGCCAGCGTCAGGCACAGGGCAAAAAACTTTTTGAGTGATTTCATTTGGCAACTTCCTTTCTGATGGCGGCGTCGGGGGCGTAGACGGTCTTGGCGGTGATGCCGTCGAGTCGGCCTAGCTTGCCCGACAGGGCGGAGATGACGTCGTTCGGCGCGTCGAGCGCCACACTGATGATGTTCACGCCGCGCTCCCGGTAGGGAACTCCCATCCGTCCGATGATGTACGGCCCGTATTGGTGCAGCAGCTCGTTGAGCGCCTGCACGGAGCTTCCCTCCTGCACGATGACAGCCAGCACGGCGACGCGCGTTTCCATAGACATGACCTCCCGAAAAATAAGAGCATCCCTCCCGCCGCACGGCAGGAGGGATGGAAAAACCGGTACCGGACACAGCCGCCGGCTGTGCCTTGCTTTTCCTCCTCTTTCGGCTCGGGCTTGCCCTCACCGGCAGAACGGCAGAATAAATGATACGGTCCGCCGGTCAGAGCATACTTCCCGGGGACGAAGCGATGATAGCACAGAGCGTCCGCGCTGTCAAGTGCGGCGCTCAGAACACCACGACGAGCAGCATCTTGAATGGCTCCTGCCCATACACCGCGTGCGGATGTCTGGCGGGCATGACGATGCTCTCGCCCTCGCGGAGCAGATACTCCTTGCCGTCGATGGTGATGCGGCCCACACCGTCGAGGCAGGTCACGAAGGCGTCGCCGCCGGACTCGTGCGTGCTGATCTCCTCGCCCTTATCGAAGGAGAAAAGCGTCACGCTCAGCGCGGCGTTCTGCGCGAGCGTCTTGCTCACGACCTGCCCCTTCTGATAGGCGACCTCGTCCTTGAGCGTCAGGACCTCTGCCTTGGAAATGTTCTTCAAACCGGTCATGGAAACAAACCTCCTTGTCATGCCGTGCCTTAGTTTATGGAGAATTATAGCAGAAAAATTGAAAAGCGTCTGTTGCGGACGCAACACCGCGAATCAAAAATTTTGCCGCATCCCGTCGAAGACTGCGGCTTGACATTTGGAAACGATACCTATATTATAAAAGCCACACTTATCATGCGGAAGTGTTGCCAAAAATATACCGGAAAGCGAGGGGAGCAGAGCATGGAGCACATTACCAGCCGCCAGAACGCGCTGATGACGCACATCCGAAAGCTGAACGCCTCCCGCGCCTATCGCCGCGCGAGCGGCGAATACCTCTGCGACGGCGTGAAGCTGCTCGAGGAGGCGCTTCGGTGGAACGCGCCGCTCAAAACGGTCGTGCTTTCCGAGGGCGTGGACGCTCCCGCGCTTCCCTCCGGCGTGCGCGCCGTGCAGGTGCCCGCCGATGTGATGCGCTCGATCAGCCCGATGGAAACGCCGCAGGGCGCGCTCTTTACCGTGCGCCTGCCGGACACCGCGCTGCCCGAAACGCTGAGCGGCGCGCACTACCTTGTGCTTGACGGCGTGCAGGACCCCGGCAACGTGGGCACCATCCTGCGCACGGCGGACGCCTTTGACTGCGACGGCGTGTTTCTCGTCAACGCCTGCGCCGACCCCTACAGCCCCAAAACGGCGCGCGCCACGATGGGCGCGGTCTTTCGCCGCGATGTGTACCAATGCACGGCGGACGAGCTGTGCGCGCTGCTTCAAAAAAGCAATCTGCCGCTTTACGGCACGGCGCTGCGGAACGACACCGTGAGCCTGCGCGATGCGGAGCTTTCCCGCGCGGCGGTCGCTATCGGCAGCGAGGGGCGCGGGCTGAGCGCGGAGACCCTTTCAAAATGTGAGAAAACCATCAAGATCCCCATGTCGCCGCGCTGCGAATCGCTCAACGCGGCGGTCGCCGCGAGCGTGGTGCTGTGGGAAATGTACCGATAGAGAGGAGGGAGCGGACATGGCGGGACTCAAATACTGGGTCTGGCTGAACGAATGCCGGGGGCTGACGAATCGCTCCCGCGCGCTGCTGCTCGACCACTTCGGCTCGCCCGAGGATGTCTACTACGCCGACGAGGCGGAGTATGCGCTGGTCGAGGGATTATCCAAAAAGCAGATCGAGCTGCTCGCCGACAAATCGGCGGACGGCGCGGACAAAATTCTCGGCGACTGCCAGCGTCTCGGCCTGCGCATCCTGACGATGCAGGACGCGGACTATCCCGCGCGGCTGCGCGGCATCTTCGAGCCGCCCTGCCTTCTGTACGTCAAGGGCACGCTGCCGGCGTTCGATGAAGAGGTCGCCGTCGCGATGGTCGGCACCCGCGCGTGTACGCCCTACGGCACGCAGAGCGCGGAGAAGATCGCCTACGGCTTGGCCAAGCAGGGGGCGCTCGTCGTCTCCGGTGCGGCGCGGGGCATCGACTCGGCGGCCCACCGCGGCGCACTCCGCGCGGGCGGCGTGACCGTCGCCGTGCTCGGCAACGGTCTGGACGTGGTGTATCCCGAGGAGAACGCGGGCCTTTACCGCGACATTGCCGCCACGGGCGCGCTGCTGTCCGAATACCCGCCGGGAACGGCGGCGGAGGGCTGGCATTTTCCCATCCGCAACCGCATCATCAGCGGCTTGTGTCTTGCGACCGTGGTGGTCGAAGCGCCGCTCGAGCGTTCGGGCGCGCTCATCACCGCCAATACGGCGCTCGAGCAGGGACGCGACGTGTTCGCGGTCCCCGGCCCCATCGACGCGAGCGCGAGCCGCGGCTGCAACCGCCTCATCGCCGACGGCGCGGGTCTTGTGAGCGAGAGCTGGGACATTCTGCGCGAGTATCAGGCGATGTATCCGCATAAAATTCTCGGCGAGCGGGTCGAGCTGCCCCACGCGCTCGGCTATCAGGCGCGGACGGAGCAGGCGGAGGCAAAGGCGGCGGAGACGTCCGCGGAAGCGGAAGCGCTGCCGGCGCTCGACCTGACCGGCGACCACGGCCTGACGGACGATCAGATGAAGCTCCTGCGCGAGCTCGCGCAGGGAGAGAAGCAGGTGGACGATCTGATCGAGCTGACGCAGATCCCCACGCGGCGCGTGCTTTCGGCGCTCACCATGCTCGAGCTCGACGGCTATGTGGCCCAGAGCGGCGGCAAGCGCTTTTCCATTCAGGTGGAACTAAAGGAATGAAGGAGTCAAATACATGGCAGAAAAAAATCTGGTGATCGTCGAGTCTCCGGCCAAGGCGAAAACCATCGGGAAATATCTCGGCAGGAGCTACACGGTCAAGGCCAGCATGGGCCATCTGCGCGACCTGCCCAAGAGCAAGCTGGGCATCGACATCGAGCACGATTTCGAGCCCGATTATAAGCCCATCCGCGGCAAGGAGACCCTGATCCGCGAGCTGAAGGAGGCCGCGAAGGAGAGCGACACCGTCTATCTCGCAACCGACCCGGACCGCGAGGGCGAGGCCATCTCGTGGCATCTCAAGTATCTGCTCGACCTGAACGATCAGAAGGCCAGGCGCGTGACCTTCAACGAGATCACGAAGAACGTCGTGCAGGAGAGCATCGCGCGCCCGCGCGAGATCGACCAGAACCTCGTGGACGCGCAGCAGGCGCGCCGTGTGCTCGACCGCATCGTGGGCTACGAGCTGTCCCCGCTCCTTTGGAAGAAGGTGCGCCGCGGTCTTTCTGCGGGCCGTGTGCAGTCCGTCGCCACGCGCATGGTGGACGAGCGCGAAAAGGAGATCGAGAGCTTCAAGCCCGAGGAATACTGGACGCTCGACGCGCAGCTTCTCGACGAGCCGAGCCATAAGACCTTCACCGCGCACTATTACGGCAAAAACGGCAAGAAGTTCGAGCCCTCCTCCCGCGAGGAGATCGACGCGGTCATCGCCGACACAAAGAGCGCGGTGTTCGCGGTCAAGAGCGTCAAGCGCGCAGACAAGCAGCGCTCGCCCTCCCCGCCGTTCACCACCTCCACGCTCCAGCAGGAGGCCAGCCGCAAGCTCAACATGACCCCGCGCCGCACCATGGCGATCGCCCAGCAGCTCTACGAGGGCGTGGACGTCGCCGGCGAGGGCACCGTGGGCCTGATCACCTATATGCGTACCGACTCGCTGCGCATCAGCGAGGAGGCGCTCTCCGCCGCGAAGAGATTCATCCTCGGCCGCTACGGCAAGGACTATTATCCCGCCGCGACCCGCCGCTTCAAGGCCAAGGCCGGCGCGCAGGACGCGCACGAGGCCATCCGTCCCTCCAACGTGGACTTCACGCCCGAGCGCCTCAAGGGTGACCTTACGGGCGAGCAGTACCGCCTCTACCGGCTCATCTGGAGCCGCTTCCTCGCCAGCCAGATGGCGAACGCCGTCTATGACAGCGTCGCCGTCGAGATCGCCTCGGGCGTGCATGAATTCCGCGCGAGCGCGAGCAGCCTGAAGTTCTCCGGCTACACCGCCGTGTATGAGGAAGCCCGCGACGATGACAAGGAGGAAAAGACCTCCCCGCTGCCGCCGCTAACCGAGGGGCAGACGCTGGAGCTGCAGGGCTTCGACGAGGAGCAGCACTTCACCCAGCCCCCCACGCGCTACACCGACGCGACGCTCATCCGCGCGCTTGAGCAAAACGGCATCGGCCGCCCCTCAACCTACGCGCCCACGGTCTCGACCATCATCGACCGTGAGTATGTCGTCAAGGAGGGCAAATTCCTGCGCATCACGCCGCTCGGCAGCGTCGTGACGAAGCTGATGGAGGATAAATTCCCCGACATCGTGGACACGAAGTTCACGGCTCGCATGGAAAAGGAGCTCGACACCGTCGAGGAGGGCAAGATCGCGTGGAAGGACGTTCTGCGTGAATTCTACGGCGGCTTTGAATCCAATCTCCAAAAGGCGGAAAAGGAGCTCGAGGGCGTCCATCTCAAGGTGCCCGACGAGGAGACGGAGGAGGTCTGCCCCGAATGCGGACGCAAGCTCGTCATCAAGTCCGGCCGCTTCGGCCGCTTCCTCGCCTGCCCCGGCTATCCCGAATGCAGCTTCACCATGCCGCTCGTGGTCGAGATGCCGGGCCGCTGCCCGAAGTGCGGCGGACGGCTGATGAAGCGCACGGGCAAGAGCCAGAAGACCGGCAAGCAGTACACCTACTACTGCTGCGAGTTCGGCACGAGCCGCGACGAGGAGAAGAAGTGCGACTTCATGACGTGGGACGTGCCCACCAAGGACGACTGCCCCGTCTGCGGACAGACGATGTTCAAGAAGGCGGGCAAGGGCTTCAAGAAACCGTTCTGCATCAACCCCGCGTGTGAGAACTTCCTGCCCGAGGACAAGCGCGGCTTTGTGCGCAAAAAGGCCGCAGACGCGGAAGCGGCGGAGGAAACGCCGGCGAAGAAGTCCGCCGCGAAGAAGACGACCGCGAAAACCGCCGCCAAGGCGGAGACCGCCGCGAAGAAGACTGCCGTGAAAAAGACGGCGGCGAAGCCCACCGCCAAGTCCGCGAAAGCGGCCGCAGCAAAAAAGACCGCCGCCAAAAAGACGGCAAAGAAGGAAGAGAACTGATGCAGGTATCCGTCATCGGAGCGGGCCTTGCCGGCTGCGAGGCTGCATGGCAGCTCGCGCGGCGCGGCATTGCGGTCACGCTCTATGAAATGAAGCCGGCGAAGAGAACGCCGGCGCACCACAGCGACGATTTTGCCGAGCTGTGCTGCTCGAACTCCCTGCGCTCCGACCAGCTGGAAAACGCGGTGGGACTGCTCAAGGAGGAGCTGCGCCGCCTCGGCTCGCTGATCCTCGCCTGCGCGGACGAGACGCGCGTGGAGGCGGGCGGCGCACTCGCCGTTGACCGACACGGCTTTGCCCGCCTCGTCACCGAGCGCGTGCGGAGCCATCCGAACATCACTGTGATCGAGAGCGAGGTCACGTCGATCCCCGCCGAGGGGACGGTCATCATCGCCTCGGGCCCCCTGACCTCCGACGCGCTCTCCGCCGCCATCGCGGAGAAGCTCGGCGACGGTCACACGCTGAATTTCTACGATGCCGCCGCCCCGCTCGTGACCTACGAGAGCGTGGATATGTCGAGCGCGTGGTTCGCCTCACGCTACGACAAGGGCACGGCGGACTACATCAACTGCCCCCTCACGGCGGAGGAGTACGACGCCTTCTGGCACGCGCTCACCACGGCGGAGGAGGCTCCCGTCCACGGCTTTGAGGATAAGCACGTTTTTGAGGGCTGTATGCCCGTTGAGGTCATGGCGCGGCGCGGACACGATACGCTCTGCTTTGGACCCCTCAAGCCCCGCGGACTCAAGGACCCCAAGACCGGGCACGAGCCGTATGCCGTCGTGCAGCTCCGGCGCGACAATGCCGAGGGCAGCATCTACAACCTCGTCGGCTTCCAGACGCATCTGCGTTTTCCGGAGCAGAAGCGCGTCTTTTCCATGATCCCCGCGCTCGCGAACGCGGAGTTCGTGCGCTACGGTGTCATGCACCGCAACACCTATCTGAATTCCCCCGGTCTGCTCGACCGCTATTACCGCCTCATCGCGGACGACCGTATTTCCTTTGCCGGGCAGATGACCGGCGTGGAGGGCTACGTCGAGTCCGCCGCGTCCGGCTTCCTTGCGGGCGTGGAGACCGCGCGGCGGCTGCTGGGGCAGGACCCCATCGACTTCCCGCGCGAGACCGCCATCGGCGCGCTGGGGCTGTATGTGAGCGACACGACGGTCGCCAATTTCCAGCCGATGAACGTCAACTTCGGCATCATGCCGCCGCTCGGCTGCCGCATCAAGGGAAAACGCAACAAGAACGCGGAGCTCTCCCGCCGCTCGCTGGAGATCATCGACAGCCTGCGCGAGAGCGTCCTCGACGGCGTAAAGGAGGAAAACCATGAAGATCATCATTGACGCGATGGGCGGCGATTTCGCCCCCGAGGCTCCCGTCCGCGGCGCGCTGCTCGCCCGCGAGAAATACGGCGCGGACATCATTCTCACCGGCCGCACGGCGGACATCCTGCGCGAGCTGGAGAAGGCCGGCTGCAAGGAGGTCCCGCAGGGCATCGAGATCGCCAACGCCGAGGAGGTCGTGGAGATCTGCGACGATCCCGCGACGGCCTTCAAGCAGAAGAAGGATTCCTCGCTCACCGTGGGACTGAACCTCCTGCGCGACGGACAGGCGGACGGCTTTATTTCCGCCGGCTCCACCGGCGCGCTGCTCGCGGGCGCGACGCTCGTGGTCAAGCGCATCCGCGGGCTTCGCCGCGCGGCGCTCGCGCCGACCATCCCGACCATGACCGGCAAGGCCGTTCTGATCGACTGCGGCGCAAACGCCGAATGCACGAGCGAATATCTGCTGCAATTTGCCTACTTAGGCAGCTATTATGCCGAAAAGGTGCTCGGTGTCGTGCAACCGCGCGTCGGACTTTTGAATATCGGTGCCGAGCCGAGCAAGGGCGACACCCTTCGCCATGAGACCTACGCCCGCCTCAAGGAGGCCGGCGAGCAGGGCCACCTCAACTTCATCGGCAACATTGAGGCCAACACCGCGCTCGCGGGCGGCTGCGACGTGATCGTCGCCGACGGCTACAGCGGCAACATCATGCTCAAAAGCGTCGAAGGCGCGGCAAAGCTGATGAGCGGCGAGCTGAAGAAAATGCTGACAAAGAGCGCCAAGACGAAGCTCGCGTATCTGCTGCTCAAGGACGGCCTTGCGGACTTCAAGAAAATGCTCGACCCCAACGAGGTCGGCGGCACGGCGCTGCTCGGCATCTCCCAGCCCGTCGTCAAGGCGCACGGCTCGTCGAACGCCGCGGCCTTCTGCAACGCGGTGCGTCAGACCGTCGCCGTCGCGGAGAGCGGCATCATCGCCGACATCACGCAAAACGTGGATAAGATGAAGGTCACGCCCGAAAAGGACTGATTTTACAAAAAGCCTATTGACAGACCGGCTATCTTGCCGTATCATTTTGCCAAACGTTTCCTGAGGAGGACTGGATGAGATGACTTCGGAAGAAATTTTCAAGACAATGCAGGACCTGATCGCGGAGCAGTTCGCTGTGAATGCGGACGATGTGACGATGAACAGCTCCTTTGAGGATGATCTGAGCGCCGACTCCGTGGACCTGGTCGAGCTGGTCATGGCGATGGAGGAGGAATTTGAGATCGACGAGATCCCCGAGGAGGATCTGCTCACGCTCAAGACCGTCGGCGACTGCGTGCGCTACCTGACGGCCAAGCTCAACTGAAATAACGGATAACGCCCCGCTTCCGGCGGGGCGGACTTATGAAAAAGGAGGCGAAACGCCTTGCAGGAATTGGAACGTAAGCTGGGCTACCGCTTCCGCAGCGGAGCCCTGCTCGCCGAGGCTCTGCGCCACAGCTCCTATGCCAACGAGCACCGCGGCGCGGAGAGCGTGAGCAACGAGCGGCTGGAGTTTTTGGGCGACAGCGTGCTCGGCTTCGTCACGGCGGAGTATCTTTTTGCGCGGCATCCCGACTCGCCCGAGGGCGAGCTGACGCGCATCCGCGCGGCGCTCGTTTGCGAGGAGAGCCTGCATGAGGTCGCGCAGAAGCTGGAGCTGGGCCGCTACCTCAAGCTCGGCAACGGTGAGGAGGCCGGCGGCGGACGCACCCGTCCGTCCATCCTCGCGGACGCGACCGAGGCGGTCATTGCCGCAGTCTATCTCGACGGCGGGCTTGCCGCCGCGAGCAGCCTGATCCACCGCGTGCTGCTCGACTGTGAGCGCGAGGAGGTCGTGGAGGAGCGCCGCCGTGATTATAAGACCGTGCTGCAGGAGCTGGTGCAGCGCGAGCCGAACCGCACGCTCGTCTACCGCATGGCGGAGGAGTCCGGCCCCGACCACGACAAGACCTTCACCTTTGAGGTCCTGCTCAACGGCGCGGTCGTCGGGCGCGGCGAAGGACACAGCAAAAAGGAAGCCGAGCAGATGGCCGCCCGCGCGGCGCTGGAGCGGCTGGAATAAGAAAACGA
>OMCM01001658.1_pt1 | contig 10621 bp, 8 predicted proteins | sample 1645021 | NCBI WGS metagenome assembly OMCM01 (sample SAMEA103958142, study PRJEB25191) | human gut metagenome | biome: human-associated habitat [ENVO:00009003]; feature: intestine environment [ENVO:2100002]; material: feces | place: Germany | collected 2013/2015
GGAATTTCCGCCTGCCGTTTCTTCCGCTCCCATTGCCCGCTTTGGTCCTGTTGATCCGGCTGTTTCCTTGGCTTCGGTTGTCCCTGTTGTTGCCGTATTCACTGTATTCTTCGTTTCCTCAGGTCCCATCCTTTCATCCGTTTCCGTTGTTTCCGCCGCCAGTGCCAGCAGTTGCGGCAGTCCCGGCAGCCGGAGCGAAGGCGAGCGGAGCAGCCGTGCAATCCGGTACTGCGCCGCGAGTCCCCTGCGCTCGAAGAGTGCGAGCACCTCGCAGAGCGCCGCGTCGGTTCCGATCTTCTGCGGCGTGAAGAGCAGCCCGTCGGCCTCGGAATAGCGGGCGTACAGCGTTGGGTCGAGCGCCAGCGCATGCAGCGCCGTGGAGATCAGGGCCGCCGGATAGTCGTCGAGCGAAGCGTCGAAATCCCGCACCGTGCGCGCGGGATGCTGGAAAGCCGCCGTGCCCAGCTCCGGGCTGTGCCGGCCTGCGAAAGCGGGCAGAAACATGGCGTCGAAATCGATCAGGTGGAGCCGTCCCCGGTTGTCCGCGACGATGTTTTCGGGTTTCAGGTCGCCGTGCGCCCAGTCGTCCGCCGTGAGCGCCGCGGCCATGCGGTCGAATGCGGCGGCGAATCTCCTCAGCCGCGCCGTGTCGCCCGTCTCGGCGGCTGCGGCGACCGCTTCGTGAAGCGTCACGCCTTCGATCCAGTCGCTCAGCACCACATCCACCCAGACGCCGCCTGCGGGCGAGGTGTAGATGAAAAGCTCCTGCGGCAGCAGCTTCTCGCCGTAGATTTCCGCCAGATGGCGCGGATGGTGCATGTAACAGCGCAGCGAGCGGACGCGGCCTTCGCATCGGATGCGGAATACGACGGCGCTGTTGCCTGCCGAGTAGCATATGCGCCCCTTTCCGTCGCGGCACACCTCAATCTCGCCCAGCGTCCGGGTGAGGCCGTGCGTATCGGCCAGCGTGGTCAGGTATTGGCGCAGTGTGAACACGGCTTTACTGATTGCGTATCTTGTTGCCGAGGATGAAGCCGAAGATACCGGTGAGCAGGATGCCGATCGTCGTCTGGACGACGTTGAGCATGTCTACCAGCGGGGATATGCCGCTGAGCTGCTCCGAACCGACGCCCGCCATGTTCTTCAGACTGATCCAGAAGGCCTGCAGGTAGGAGGGCAGCGAAGCGTTTCCCTGAAAGACGTAGGCGAAGAAGAGCACCAGCACCACGTAGGTCGTGACCATGCGGAAGAGACTCTCGCCGTAGCCGAACATGATGTCCATCAGCGTATTGGTCGCTATTTTCCATGCCAGCTGGGGTTTGCGCGACAGCGGTGCGCCGCGCCAGTCGGCCAGCATGCGCCGGCGTTCCATGCGGCGGCCCTTCACGTAGGCCCAGTTCGCGTCGCGCAGAAATCCGATGCCCGTCCACAAGCCGTTGAAGTTCTTGTATATCTCCTCGGCGTCGGCCCAGCGGGCATGCAGCGCCGCATCGGGACTCCACGCCGACTGCTCGGCGCGGTCGTTCCGGCGGACTCCCGTGCCGGAGGTGTTCCATTCGATCAGAAACTGCCTGTAGGCGTCGAGGTCCTGCTGGAGCAGCCTGCCGTCGGCGATGTTTTCGCGGCGTATGTTCACCCCTTCGCCGAAGTAGGCGTAGTAGAGGCTCGTCTCTCCGATCCGAGCCTTGCGCATGATGACGATTCCGGTGAGCATGGCGCGGTAAAGGTCGCAGAACCGGATTTCGGCCTCTTCGAAAGTGGCCCTTTCGATCTCGCAGTAGCGGAAGTCGCTCCATGCGATCTTCGCCCTGCGGAAACGGCAGTTGCGCAGCACGGCCTTGCGGAAGGAGACGCGCTCCATCCCGCAGCCGTCGAAATTGCACTCCGTGAGCGTGCATTCGTCGAATGTCACGTTTTCCACACGGCAGCCTTTGAAATCGATGTTCTTCAATTCGCGGCCCGTCAGGTCGAGGTCTCGTACGGCGCCGCTGCCGATCATTTTCAGCAGTTCGGTCTGGGTCATGGCAGAGTCGGTTTCGGGGTTTTAAAAAAAGCGGGGCTTCTGCAAGTCCCGCTTTTCTGTCAGTGGCAGTCGCAGTGCCCTTTTTCGTGGTCGCAACCGCCGCCGCAGTCGTCTCCGCAGTCTCCGCACGAGCAGCCGCCCTGCAGGTCTTCGGGCGTTACGTCGCGCACCGATACGATCTCGACGTCGAAGTTGAGCGTCTTGCCGGCCATCGGGTGGTTGAAGTCCATCTTCACGGTCTCCTCGCCGACCTCCTTGACGATGCCCATCATGCGGTTGCCCTGATTGTCGCTCATCGGAACCTGCGAACCCACGAAGAGGATGTCCTCGGCGAGTTTGCCGTCCACCATGAATATGTTTTTGGGCAGGTCTACCACGGCGTCGGCGATCAGTTCGCCGTAACCGTCCTTCGGCTCAAGGGTAAACGAGACGGCTTCGCCGACCTCCTTGCCCAGAATCGCCTCTTCGAATTTGGGGAGCAGCATGCCTGTTCCGAAGATAAATTCGAGCGGCTGGCCCGGACGCGACTGGTCTGCGATCTGTCCGTCGACGGTGAGCTTGTAGTCCACGCCGACCATTTTGTTCTGTTCTACTTTCATGTTCAATCTATAATAAGTTGATAAATAAACGGTTTTTGATCTCCCTGCATCGCTGCTGGGAATTGGACAAAGATACGCACTTCGGAACTAGTTGCCAAATTATCGCAAGAAATAATTGTGCCGCAACGGTCGAAAGCGGAACCGAAAAGGGAAAAATCCGGTCCGTGCGATGGAAAATCGGGCCTCCGTGAACGGTAAAAGGGGAGGAAAAAAGTTCCTCCCCTTTTGTGAGTACATGCAGGATGCGTTAGTAACGATACTCTTCTGGCGCGGTGCTGTTCCATCCGGTCCGGAATCCTTTTTGGAAATCCGGATCCTTGTATAAAGTTGAAATGGTTCCGCACGATGTCATAAAAGAGACCATCAGGACCAACAGAATTACAATCCGGACCGGTTTTGAAATTTTTATGTTCATAGTCGTTTCTTTATTGCCGGATAGTTATTCGCAGGTCGCGCTGGAGATCGCCAATCGGTAAGTTTTACCCTTTTCTATGCCGTTGCTGTCATACATTTGGAATGTTTTTGGACTGCTGGTGCCCGCATGAATCGTTACTGTTGTTGTTCCTACGAGTTCGTTTCCGTCCCAAGCCTCCACGATGACCGTAACATCTTCGGATTCCTTTTTTGTCAGGCTGATACTTCCAGTGATCATGGGGGTGCCAAGAGAGTTGATATTGGGGGATGAGACTGTTGTACGCTCCAATGTGGCTACCGCATTGTTTTTACTTCCGTACACGCGGCACGTGGGATTTCCTGCGAATACTGAAAGTGAACCGAACAGCAGCAGAAGAGATAAGAATTTTTTCATGGTTTTCTTGTTTTTTGTTAGTTTGGCTTGTCCTTCTTCCGGTCTCATACGCACATAAAAAAAGCGCGGACAAAACTTTGTTATCGGTTCATGAGGTCTTCGACTACCTAACCACCAAATAAACAAGTAAAGCCCACGCCGTGAAGCGTGAGCGTCATTGCTTTACTCTGGGTGGTTTGTGAAAGTGTCGAAGTTTCATGAACCAGAATACAAGCTAAACGCTTTTTCCGAATATTTTAAAATGTGCGCACGTAAATCGTGCTTTATTTCATAGGCTGATTCTTTTTAGTCTTTCGGCAAAGTTAAGAATTATTGACAAATAACATTTCCGTTTTTTTTGTATATTTTCTATTCGCAATTCCTGCAGCAGAGGTTGCGGTCTCCGTAGCCGGCGTCGATCTTCGAAACATAGGGGAAGAACTTCGCTTGGCGCACCCATTCGAGCGGGAAGACCGCCTGCTGACGGGTGTAGGGATGCTGCCACTCGCCCGCGATCTCCACGGCCGTGTGGGGTGCATTGACCACCACGTTGTCGGGCTGTCCGACGGCCGCTTCGCACTCGCGCTTGATCGACACGAGGGCTTCGATGAAGCGGTCCATTTCGGCTTTCGGCTCCGATTCGGTCGGCTCGACCATCAGCGTCTCGTGCACGGGGAACGAGAGCGTCGGGGCATGGAATCCGTAGTCCATCAGCCGGTGGGCGATGTCGCCGCAGTCGATGTTGTAGTCCTTCTTGAAGTTGGTCAGGTCGAGGATCATCTCGTGACCCACGCGGCCCGTCTCGCCCGAATAGTAGGTTCTGAACTCCGATGCGAGCGCGGCGGACATGTAGTTGGCGTTGACGATCGCCATTTCCGTAGCGCGGCGCAGTCCGGCTTCACCCAGCATCTTGATATAACCGTAGGTTATGGGCAGCAGCAGTGCGGAGCCCCAAGGAGCCGATGCCACGGCGGTGATGCCTTCGTCGCCGCCCGTCGCCATAACCGAATGCGAGGGGAGGAAGGCTTTGAGGTGCTCGGCGACGCAGATCGGACCCACGCCCGGACCGCCGCCGCCGTGGGGCATGGCGAAGGTCTTGTGCAGGTTGAGGTGGCAGACGTCGGCGCCGATGTAGCCCGGATTGGTCAGGCCCACCTGCGCGTTCATGTTGGCGCCGTCCATGTAGACCTGTCCGCCCGCGTCGTGTACGGCGTCCACGATTTCGCGGATGCGGCTTTCGAACACCCCGTGCGTCGAGGGATAGGTCACCATCAGGCCGCACAACTCCGAACTGTACTCCTTGGCCTTGGCTTCGAGGTCCTCCACGTCGATGTTGCCGTTGGCGTCGCACGCCACGGTGACGATCTTCATGCCCGCCATGGCGGCCGACGCGGGGTTCGTGCCGTGTGCCGAGGCGGGGATGAGCACCACGTTGCGGTAGCCCTGTCCGCGGCTCTGGTGGTAGGCGCGGATCACCATCAGCCCCGTGTACTCGCCTGCCGCGCCCGAATTGGGCTGCAGCGACGAGGCCGCGAAGCCCGTGATCGTCGCCAGATCGTTTTCCAACTCCGTGATCAACTGCATGTAACCCTCGGCCTGATCCGCCGGGGCGAAGGGGTGCATGTTCTGGAAGCCGGCCAGCGAAAGGGGCTGCATGAGCGCCGCGGCGTTGAGCTTCATGGTGCACGAACCTAAAGAGATCATCGAGTTGGCCAGCGATATGTCGCGCAGTTCCAGCTGTTTGATGTAGCGCATCAGGGCGCTTTCCGAACGGTAGGCGTTGAAGACCGGTTCGGTCAGGTAGGCCGAACTGCGGCGCAGGCCGGCCGGGACGTTGCTTTCGGTGACGGGCTTTACGGCCTTGGCTTTCTTGCCTTTGGCGGCGGCGAAGATGCGGATGACTTCGGCGATCTCCTCCGGAGTCGTGACTTCGTCGAACGACATGCGCACCGAACCTTCGGTCGGGTAGAAGAAGTTGATGCCGCTTTCGAGCGCCAGCGACTGTACGACGGCGGCTTCGGCGGCGACTTCGAACGTGTCGAAATAGGCCGTTGCGGCGAGTTTGTAGTCCATCGCTTCGAGCGCCTTGGCTACCGTTGCGGCGGCCAGATGGGCCGTGTCGGCGGCGCGCTTCAGCCCTTCGGGACCGTTGTAGACGCAGTAGAAGCCCACCATCGAGGCCATCAGCGCCGAGGCGGTGCAGATGTTCGACGTGGCGCGCTCGCGCTTGATGTGCTGTTCGCGCATCTGGAGCGCCATGCGCAGCGCCCGGTTGCCCAGACGGTCCACCGAGACGCCGATGATGCGGCCCGGCATGTTGCGCTTGAAGGCTTCGCGCGTGGTCATGTAGCCCGCGCTCGGACCGCCCAGCCCCATCGGGGTGCCCAGACGCTGGGTCGAGCCGACGGCGATGTCGGCGCCCCATTCGCCGGGGGCTTTCAGAAGCGCCAGCGCCAGCAGGTCGGCGACGGCCGTGACCAGCGCGCCCTTGGCGTGGGCGGCGGCCGTGAAGTCCGCGTAGTCGCGCACGGCGCCGTTGGCGGCCGGATACTGGACGATGGCGCCGAACTCCTTGCCCGTGAAGCTGTATTCGTCGTATTCGTCGACGATCAGTTCGATGCCGAAGGGTTCGCTGCGGGTGAGCAGCACGTCGAGCGTCTGCGGGAAGATGTTGCGGTCGACGAAGAGCTGGTTGCGGCCCTCCCTGACGGCTTCGCGCGAGCGAACATCATCAGCATCGCTTCGGCGGCGGCGGTGGCCTCGTCCAGCAGCGAGCAGTTGCCGATCTCCATGCCCGTGAGCGAGATCACGGCGGTCTGGAAGTTCAGCAGCGCTTCGAGGCGGCCCTGCGAAATCTCGGCCTGATAGGGCGTATAGGAGGTGTACCACGCGGGATTCTCGAAGACGTTGCGCGTGACGGCGGCGGGAACCGCGCAGGGGTAGTAGCCCATGCCGATGAACGACCGCAGGCAGCGGTTGCGCTCGGCCAGAGCGCGGATGTGGCCTGCGAATTCGTACTCGCTCATGCCCTCCGCGGGCAGCGCGAGCGGTTTCTTGAGCCGGATGGAGTGCGGAATAACCTGCGAGATCAGCTCGTCGACCGACTTGACGCCGATCGTTTCGAGCATGGCTTTGAGCTCCTTTTCGTTGCTGACGCCGATGTGGCGTTCGGAAAATTTGTCGAACATATCTGTTAGTTGTATGAAGTTATGGGGACTTGGCGCCGCGGTGCGGCGGAATTATCGTTTCGGGGCCGGGTCGGAACCGGGCGGTCGTTTATTGTCTTGCATGGTTTGCGTCCGGATGACGCCGGGGCGTGCGGACGATTCTCAATATTGAAAACTGCTGCCGCCGATGAATTCGCGCAGGATCGAGGTGGGCGGAATCTCGTCGGGCGGGATGGGGATGAAGTTGTCGAGGAACTTCAGCATGCGGCGCGCTTCGTCGTATTCGGGCACCGTGTCGGGCACTTCGCGGAGGATTTTCTCGGCGAAGGGGCGCAGGACCGAAATCTCGTAGAAGAGCGACGAGTTGAGCATGACGTCGGCGTTCTCCTGATAGGGGAAGATGTGCTTCTCCTCGCCGCGGCGGACCGAGGCCCAGCGCGAGAGCGTGGCCAGCGCGTCGGCGCCCCGCTGCCGGTAGTCGCGCGTCAGGCGGCGCAGCAGGCGGTTGTCGGTGGTGGCGATGCGCGAGAGGTTGTCCATCGCCACCGACGTGAAGCAGGAGATGTAGATGCGGAACTTCTGTTCTTCGGGAACGCCCGGCGTGAGACGGGGATTGAGTCCGTGGATGCCCTCGACGATCAGAATCGAACGTTCGTCGAGCGTCAGCGGGTCGTTGTGCTGCATGCGGCGTCCCGTGATGAAGTTGTAGCGCGGAATATCGACGCTCTCGCCGCGCATCAGGCGGCGGAGGTGGTCGTTGAACAGTTCGAGGTCGATGGCTTCGAGCGCTTCGTAGTCATACTCGCCGTCGGCGTCCTTCGGGGTCTTTTCGCGGTCCACGAAGTAGTCGTCGAGCGAGATCAGCACCGGTTTCAGCCCCAGCACGCCCAGCTGGATGCCCAGCCGCTTGGCCGAGGTGGTCTTGCCGCTCGACGAGGGACCGGAGATCAGCACGATGCGCACGCCGCGCGAGAGGTTGGCGTCGTAGATGGTGTCGGCGACCCATGCGAATTTGCGTTCGTGGAACGCTTCGGCGAGTTTTATCATGCCGCCGGCGTCGCCCGCGAGCACCTTCGAATTGACGTCGCCCACGGTGGGGACGCCCATGATCCGGACCCATGACTGGTACTCCTGAAAAATGCCGAACATCTTCTCCTGCTGGACGTTCTTGTTGAGCACGCCGGGGTTCGTCCGCAGGGGCAGGGCCAGATAGAAGCCCTTGTAGTAGGGTTCGATGCAGAAGCGGTCGATGTAGCCCGTCGAGGGGGCCAGCGCGCCGTAGAAGTAGCCGGCCGTGCCGTCCAGCGTGTACAGGTCGCTGTAGAGCCGCGGACGGGTGTCGAGCAGCGCCGTCTTGTCGTCGAAGCCCTGTTCGGCGTAGATGGCGCGGAGTTCGCTCGTGAGCACCTTGGTGCGTTCGATGGGGAGGTTCTGCGCCACCACTTCGCGCATGTGCCCTTCGAGCGCCGCGGCCTGTTCGTGGGTGAATTCGTCGAGTCCTTCAAGCTCGCAGTAGAACCCGCTCTGGCCCATCGAGTGGCGGATATGGAGCGTATGTCCCGGAAAGAGCGTGCGCGCGGCCTTCTGGAGGATGAACCACGAGGTGCGCTGGTAGACGCGGATGCCCGCGAAGTCGGTGATGTCCACGAAGCGGACCGTCACCGGGGTATATATTTTGTAGTTGAGCTCCTTGATGCGGTTGTTCACGAACGCCGCGAGGAACGGGTAGCGTCCCGGCGTCAGCCGTGCGGCCACGTCGGAGAGCGGGGTGCCCATCGCCACCCGGATCGGACCTCCGAGGTTGTCGCATATGACTTTGATGCTGTCTGCCATAAGTTTTTCTGCTGAATGAAGTGTAAAGATATGAATTATTTGTAACTTTGACAAACTCAAAATCGATATTATGGAAAGAATACTCCGCACGGTTCTGATCGTCACGGCGGCGATCGCGGCGGCCTGCGCCCCCCGCGAGCGGACGCTCGTTTTGCTGTCGACGAACGACATGCACGCCAAAATCCAGCACTTTCCGCGTCTGGCGGCGGCCGTCGAGGCGTGCCGCGACACGGCGCAGCTGGTGGTGCTGGTCGACGCCGGCGACCGCTGGACGGGAAACGCCTACGTAGACCGGGCGGCGACGCCGGGGATGCCGATGATCGCGCTGATGAACGGGCTGGGGTATGACGTGGCGACGCTCGGCAACCATGAATTCGACCACGGGCAGGCGTTTCTGGGACGGATGATAGACAGCATGGATTTCGAAGTGGTGTGCGCCAATGTAGTGAGCGACACCTGCTCCTTTCCCCCGCTGCCGCCTTACACGGTGCTCGAAGAGGGCGGACTCCGCATCGGATTCGTCGGCGTGGTGACCAACTACGAGGGGCCGGGGCATCCGGCGGGCAATGCGTCGAGCTTCGCGGGGCTGACCTTTCCCGATCCGCAGCGGATGGCGCTGAAATACGCCGCCGAGCTGCGCCCCAAGTGCGACGTGCTGGTGCTCGTTTCGCACATGGGCGACGACCGCGACCGGGAACTGCTCGCCGGGGGCGCTTCGCAGTACGACGTGGTGATCGGCGGGCACACGCACGAGGAGGTCGATACGCTGATCGGCGGCACGCTGCTCACGCAGACGGGGAAGGACCTGCGGAACATAGGCGTCACGACGATACGCATGAAGGGCAAGAAGGTCGCCGGCGTGGATTTCCGGCTCGTGCCGCTGGCCGGTTACGAGCCTGATCCGGTTTTCCAGAAGCAGGTGGACGCCTGTTACGCCAATCCGGAGCTGAACAGACCGATGGGCGGGTTCGGGAACGCCGCGAACAAGTGGGGGCTGGCGAACTGGATGGCCGGGGCGGTGGCCGACGGGATCGACGCGTGCGGCTCGACTCGATTCCCGCGGGCGGCGTGAGCGCGGCCAGCGTATACGGGCTGGAGCCGTTCGGGACGCTGGTGGCCGAGATGAAGATGACGCCGGCGGATATGCGGCGGATGATCGTTTCGAAATACAACGATCCGGTGAACGTCAAGGAGGCGCACCGCATCGACCTGATTTCGACAACGCCCTATGTGATCGTTACCGATCAGGCGGACAATGCGCTCGACGTGGAGTTCCCCAAGCTGCGCGAAGGGAAGGTCTACACGGTCGCCGTCAGCGATTACGTCTACAAGAATTACAACGACCTGAATTACACCGACGGCAAGATTACCGAAGAGGATGTGACCGGGATTCTGCTCGAAGAGCTGGAGGAGGACTCTCCGCTCCGGATCGACAACACGCCGCGGCAGCGGGTGCGGCGGAAGTAGGCCTGCGGACGGGACGGCCTGCGTCCGGACGGAACAGTGGTTTGTGGCCGGGGGCCTGCGACGGGCGGGAAAAGCATTTGCGGCGGTGTTCCGGCTGCGCGACCGGTCGGCCGGAAAGTGTGCGGGCGCGGCGGCGGAGTCGTCCGGGGCGTGCCCGCGGCCGGGAGGTGTAAAAAACTGTCGGTAAGCGATTTTTTGCGCTCAATCTTTCATTTTTTCAGTTGAAAAGAGTATCTTTGCACTCCCCGTATGCGCGCACGAGGCGCGAATGAGGGGCTATGAATTTCATTATTAATCATTTAACGAGCGATTGTATCGCACAAAGTATTTCCGTTATGGAAGAAACGAAAACTGTAGTCGCAAACGAGAATTTCGACTGGAACGCATTTGAAAACGATCTGGGCGTCTATTCGCAGCCCAAGGAGGAGATTGCCGAAGCGTATGACAAGACGCTTTCGAACGTCAATGTCGGCGAAGTCGTGGAAGGTACCGTAACCGGCATAACCAAGCGTGAGGTTCTTGTGAACATCGGCTACAAAAGCGAGGGCGTCATCCCCGTTTCCGAGTTCCGTTACAACCCCGATCTGGCGGTGGGCGACAAAATCGAAGTGTATGTCGAGTCGGCCGAGGACAAGAACGGCCAGCTGGCCCTTTCGCACAAGAAGGCCCGTCAGCTCAAGTCGTGGGACCGTGTGAACGAGGCCCTCGAAAAGGACGAAATCATCAAGGGTTACATCAAGTGCCG
>OMCM01001673.1_pt1 | contig 10483 bp, 8 predicted proteins | sample 1645021 | NCBI WGS metagenome assembly OMCM01 (sample SAMEA103958142, study PRJEB25191) | human gut metagenome | biome: human-associated habitat [ENVO:00009003]; feature: intestine environment [ENVO:2100002]; material: feces | place: Germany | collected 2013/2015
GCAGAATCGACCTTTTCATTTTCCTCGTCTGTTTCCGTACCGACCACTATCAACTCCAACGATGTGCCATGAATAATCTCCTGCAGTCCCGTTTCAGCAATACAGATGCCGGCATGACCGGCAAACAGGCGGGACACATCATCACGATGATGTATCCCGCTCAGGCAGAGCGCATGGGGTGTAAACAGCACACAGAAGTTCAACATTCCTTCTTGTACGGCGCAACGCAACCGCCACCTTTTTCTCCGTTTCAGTACATCCGCCTCAGGGTACTTGCGCACCAGATATCCTCGTCGGTCAAAAACCAACAAGACCGCTCTCCGGCACTCTTCCGACAAATCATCCGTTCGCTTCAGAATCAGATGCACCGGCCATTCACGGGCGAGATGCACTTTTCGGTTCACCCGCCAATACTTCACGGCATTGTATGTCATCCCCGAAGCGATAAACGCCATTGTTGCTATTTCCGCTATATCCATAACTTTCGTCAGTTTGTGTTTTCCATTTTTATTTTCACCACAGGTTACACCGATTCTTTATTATCCTTTATTTAGCGAAACCACACGGAGAGAAAAAAACGAATCCATGTGAATCTGTGTATTCTGCGGTGAACCTTTACTTACTTTGCAGGAAGCGCAGTGCCCTTCCTGCCGGCACACTTCCTCCTGCCTGTGCCAGGCTCAGGTAGACTTCCGCCTTTCCCCGGTCACCTTCAAGCAGGCAAAGAATACCCATGTTACACCCGGCTTCAGGCAGGGTGGCAAAGCGTTGCAGATATTTCCGGGCACGCTCCGTATCGCGGCGCAACAAGGCTACTCCGGCAGCGTTGATGCACGCCACCGGACTATCCGGATAAAGACGTCCCGCCAAGTCCATCAAGTCATTGAATTCAGCCGAACCTACGGCATGTGCTTCTGCCAAACGGCAGAAGTCCGCCACCGAGAATGCTTCCTGTTTGCCCGAAGTAACAACCGACACCCCTTCTGTCATGCCTGTCGACGGCTGTGTCGCGATGCTTCCGTCCACGTAGGTTACCTCGTACTCAATGCGACGTAACCTCCCGAAAAAAGCCGACGACAAATAGTGGTAGGCAGTCCCACCGGCCAAATCCATCAGCATTCGTTCACGACCATCCACCACATCCACTGTACGGATAATATCGAGTACGGACTCTTTGAATGCCATCTCCGACCCAACTATCAGATCGGTCAATCCTTTCCAATCCTCAAAAGGCACTGTGCCGAAGCTTTTCTCCCGCCGAATATAATCTTTCAATGCCAGTGCGCGTTGTAAACCCAGACGTTCGTTCGCCCGATAGTCACCGTCCGGAGCCGTATAACCTGTCAAACGAATACCTTCCAGACTCACACCCGGTGTTTCTCTAAGCGGACGTGTCACAGCCAAAAGTTTGTAAACAGCTTCTACAAAGTTACGCTCATCATACTTCGTCTTCTGCCCACGACTGTAATCCAGCACGATGCTGCCACTCACAGTCTGCCGCACCTCCTCAACCTTCGGTGCCTCCGTAGCCGAAGGCGACAAAAAGCCTACCCACGAGAGCAGCATGCTGTCCGTAGGCAGGTCAACTTTCACCTCGCATACGGACAAAGGGCGTACCGAGGTAGACTTTCGAGTACCCACCGGGGTTATTTTCTGTCGTACGTTTCGTTTGTTGTTCACTGCCGACGCCGCTTTTTTTTCCGGCGAGTCGGCACCGGTCCCCGCTCCTGCCATGCCCGGAAGCAACAGCAGACACAAGACCATGCTCAGTTCTCTTTTCATCTTATCTATCTAAAATCAATTTATTAAAAGGTGTGGATAGCCCGTATAAACCTCACACTTAGCGAGCCTCTCCTATCATTTATTATCAGTCATTTTAAACCACACTTGGAGTATTATTCTGAATGGGATTCTTCGGATCATCCCCCGACGTATACCCGTTGTCGGTTACACCCGCACTCGGAACAATCTGCACATCATTGATTGTCAATGTAACATGATAGTATCCTCCTGCATTCAATGTACCGCCAAACGCAGTAACCGTGACCGTACGGACTTCACCATCTACCGTTACCGAAATGGTCAATTTATTATCAGTCAAAGATTGCGGAGGAAGTAAATATTCATAAACTTGGTTCCCGGATGCAATTTCTACATTCGGATTGTGTACATATCCCTCCGCCGCAGGGGTCCCTTCGGTAATCGTGCCGGTAGTTATATCGACTTGCCGCTGAAGATAAAAATTGGTTGAATTATTCTTCAACACTATGTTTTCAATTTTGCATTTACGGCCTGACATCACATTCGTCCCCCGGACAAATGTAAGTTTCAATCGGGCATACGCATGTTTCATATCAATAAATCGCACTCCTTTATGATCATTATTTATCATGCCTGATCCATCTGCAGACGTAGCGCTACCGTAACACATATCTTTAGCTGCATCATAAATCCGGGCAACCAAAATCGCCTTCGTAGTGTTATCGGCAAAGGATACAGACTGATAAGGATAATATGCGTACAGGCTCGCCGAACGGTGATCCACCAGTATTTCTGTAGTAGCCGTCCAACCGGCTACACCGTCGTAACTATAGGGAGCATCATACTGAGGTGGATATCCCTGAGCGTCCGTACGGAAAATACCCAATTTATAAATATCAGTATTGATGACTCCGCGTGTGGACACTCTCGTACTCAAAGAAGCTTCCATAACCCCGATAGGCACTTGTCTATCGGTTGGGATAGGTCCTTCTTCCTCCTTCCCGCAAGAGAAAAAGAGGAATAGACTTAATGAAAGCAAACAACATTCTAATACCTGTTTCATAGAATATACCATTTATCGTTTAACACATCTTATCGTTCTGCCATCAGGCCGCGCCCAACTGTTGTCTATACCGGCACTATTATTACCTTGCATAGCATTAAGCCCTTTGGCTGTTTTTCCGGAAGGAGTCCGGGACCAATAAAAAGCCCAAGCTCCGTTTTTCGATATAGTATTGTTTATTGTAGTAGAGGACTGATCCCGGCTTCCCAAAGCAAGCAGGAATACCCCATTGTTCCCTCCGAACCAAAAACCTTTAGGAGAGCCGCTATAGGTAACTCCCGCATTAATCAGATCTTGTAGTTGTCCATCAGAAGGTGTTTCCCAAGTACCGGGAGGGACTACTTGATAACAGGGGTCATTGGCCGTAGAATAATTCCCACTATTATATTTACCTACACCGATATCAAGAGTATTCCATCCGATGAATCCTCCTTCTGTCGCACCACCATGATAATTTGACTGAGAAGCCTCAAAGTAAAAATTAGATCCGCTTTTATAAAGATTTCCCCTTGCCCATTTATAGCTCCTCACTGAAATATAATTTGGCACAATGCTAACCGTTATCTTATAATTACCGGCTGCACTGAATATACGGCTTGTAGCACTAACCGTAATAGCGTTATTCATTTGTCCGTTACCGATTTTTAAAGTAGTAAACTTAATCGTAAGCGTACGGCTGGTTTGAGGAAGTACCTTATACACATTACTATTCACCGTGGTAGCATTCGGATTAGTCCATGCCACGTTCAATGTCCCGCTTGTCCCCGTTACAGGAAGAGTTGTCTGGCTCGCATTCCAGGTCACAGGGCTGTTGCTAAGTCCCGAGATAGTTGCCGCACACTGCTGAACCGTATTATTATTAAACTCTTTAGCCACTACACACAACTGAAGTTGGGCACACTGCCTTGAAAAACTAATGCCGCTCAACAGGCATTGCCCGCTTACATCGGCCTTTACATCTACCCCGGTCTTCTGACACAACATGAAATCCTGGTTATGCGTCACTGTCGTCGACCAATTACCGGACAAAGCAGCCGGAGCAGAATTGGTTCCGTATGAATAGAAGACAAACGCATACGTCCCGGGCCTTAACACCCACTGTCCGGAAACAGCTGCGGGAGTGGCTGTATTCGCTACAATCGAGGCAATACCGGAAGCATTGGTACTATAAACCGCTGTACCCGCATAATTAGCAGCCGTTATGGAATTGTTTTTATAGGCTACAACCCGAAACTGCATATTGGCCATATTGCCACGCGTCTGTACCGGATTAACGGGAAGTAAAGATTCAATTGTCGTTTCTACATCATAGCCCGAATCATAAGTACTGTCCAAAGGCTGCACTATCTTTGTCAAAATCTCTCCGGAACGGGTAACCGCACCACCCGGAAACTCATCTACCCCATCCACTTTTACGTTGATAGGCACCATCTCCCCATCTCCTTCTATCGGATCATGATGTCCCGAAGGAAATCTTTCATCTTCCTCCCTGTCACACCCTGTCACTGTAAGCAAAATCAAGAACAAAGAACATGAACAAGCCATTAGGCGAATCATACTTTTAAGTATTCCCGTTTGCGTCCTGTCAATTGTGCATCTCATATTTATAATCAAAATTAGTATTCCCTTGAGTCCCGTAATCATTCACTGTCAAAGCATTCGTAAGTACCATCTGTATATCTGTAATCGTCAGAGATACATTGTAGTACGCCCCGGCATCCAACGAACTGCCCAATCCCGCAATATTCAAAAAACGCACTTCGTCGTCCACCGTCACAAGAACTGTTAATGTATTGCCGGCAAGTGGCTGCGGAGGCAACAAGAAGTCATAGCTCGATTGCTCCCCAATCGCTATATTCACATTCGGATTATAAACATAACCTGTTGTCACGGCAGTTCCTTCGGTTGCACCGGCTGCCGTGGTGATATCCAAATGACGTTGCGGATAAAAATCGGTATTATTAGATTTTAAAGTAATATTCTTTATATTACATGCCTTACTCTTCATAATTCGTTCCACGCAGCAATGTCAGTTTGAGCCGGGCATAAGCGTGTTTCATAGCTGTAAACTCCACTTCCGGAGCATCATTATTAATCACGCTTGCACTCCCCACAGGTATCCCCTTCCCATAGCACATATCTTTATCCGCACTGTAAAGTTGCGCATTCAGGACGGCTGTTGTCGTATTGTCTACAAAGGAAACGGATTGATAAGGATAATAAGCATACAAACTCACCCCTCGATGATCCACCTTCACTTCTGTAGAAGCCGTCCATCCGGTTGCTGTATACGTATAAGGCGCATCATACTGAGGAGGGTAACCTTTGTCACCGGTACGAAACAGTCCCAATTGATAAGTGGCGTTAGCAATCAGCCCACGTGTAGTCTCCGCACCGTATTCAGGAACGGCAACAGTCGATATTCCTATAGGAATCTGCCTGTCGGATAATACTTCGGATGAAGTGTCCGTTGTAATCTCTGCCCCGCATGATATACACAATCCGCACATGGCAATAAAAAACATACTATTAATTTTCATGACCAAAAACAGTTTAAAACAGAATTTGTATGTATAGTAGCCTCACCTATCAAGTCTCCCGAAGCAGTGGTTGGCGCAGGCCAGTCAATAGTAGAAACCCCATCCGGAGCAATGACGATTCCATGCGCTCCTTGTACGGTGATCTCAATCAAGTATTTTTTCCCGGCTTCCAATTGAGGTAATTTAGAACGCGGAATCCCCAATGTATATACGTCACCGTCTACTGTAAGGTCTACTTTCATGCCACAGTCAGCTACTCCCAGAATGGTTCCGATCGATTCTAATGTGCAAGGTACGATAAGAAAGCCCACCTCTACATAATCAGTTTCCAGTTCCGGAATCGTTTCGTCCACTTTCTCAGCGATTCCCGGCTCCGGGGTGGATGCATTGCCGGCATAAGTTCCGTTTGTAATATCCAGTGTTGTATATGTCAATACATTAGACACTTTTACTTTAGACAACTTAGCCTCTTTGGTATACAAATGCCTGTTTATCCGAAAAACGACCCAGCTATAAGCATGATCCATATTTAAGAAAGAAATATCTACAGGAACTTTACTTCCTGCAGGCTGAGCAAAACTGGTCTCATCGGTTGCCCCGGTTCCCTTCCCATAGCACAAATCCTTTGCAGCCGAATACAGTCTTGACTTTAGAGGGATGGCTGTCCGATCCGTATAATCCAATCCGTTTTCCTTATCGGCATGATAAGGATAGATTGCCCAAAGATTTGCATAAACTCCTTCGGCCAGTGACACTGTGTTTTCATCATCAATCGGCGTCCACTTCGTATATTTACAGTTATTCCTGTCCGAATATTTTCGGGTACTACCAGCTCCATTCGCCGCCACATCATCCGTCAAAAAGACACCGATGGAATCCCCGTCTTCTATCGTAGCACGAGTATTGACCTTATGCGGTTCGATTACACTCACGCTATTGATGACACAAGGTACGGTGGCATCATCGGGTATACCATCCATATTGTCATCTTGGTTGCAGGCGACCAAAATCAGTAGCAAACACCAAATCCTGATCAGATCATTTAGATTATTCATTATTCTTTTTTTACGATATTAGACTTCACCATTTTCATAATTTTCATCTTTTGACGCATCTTATCGGGAATCCGTCCCAATACCAATAATAGTTATTCTTAACAGCATAGCTCTGATTAAACTCCAGATAATAGCAACGCTTACCACTGGCACCCGTACTGCTTCTGTAATACCCCGTTTCAGGCCAATAGTTTACATTATTCTTACCTCTGTTTCCTATTGCGGGCAGAAAAACCTTATCACCGCCAAAAAATCCTCCTCTCTTACTATTCAGATATCCAGACCTATATCCACTATTTCCCAGATTTTGTAACTGGTTGGCAGTCGGAGTACACCATGTGTGTTGGGGAGCAACTTTATCGCAAGGATCATTATCGTAAGAAAAGGAGCTTCCTCCATACGTGTTATTAGTGGAAGAGAGAGTATTCCAGCCGAAAAAAGATCCACCTTGTGTACCACTGTGATAACCACTTTGTGAGGACTCAAAATAAAAATTACTCCCACTCTTGTAAACATTCCCTTTTGCCCACGTAGCTCCCCCCACAGTAATACCGTTTCCTGTTATCTTAACAGTTATCTTATAATTACCTCCTGCCGCAAATTGACGCCCGGAGGCATTCACCGTCACACGGTTATTATATTGTATATTACCAATTCGCAAAGTCGTGAGCTTAATGGTTAACGTACGGCTGTTCTGTGGCAGCACCTTATATACATTACTATTAACCGTAGCCGCATTCAAGCTGCTCCAGGAAAAGTTTACAGCTCCTCCTGTGCCGCCTGTTGAAAGGGCTGTCTGACCGGCATTCCAGGTTATGCTGTTACTATTCAGGTTGGATACAGTGGCTGCACATTGTTGAACCGTATTATTAGTAAAATCATTGGCCGTGACAGCCAGTTGGAGCAAAGCGCACTGACGCGTAAAGCTGATTCCTCCCAATGTAAACTCTCCTCTATCATCGGGAGCTACTACAACTCCTTCTTTCCGGCAAAGCATAAAATCCTGATTGTGCGAAACGGTTGCAGACCAATTACCGGATAACATAGCCGGTGCGCTATTCAGTCCATAAGAATAGCACACAAAAGTATATGTGCCCGGCCCCAATATCCATTGTCCGGCACTATTGACAGGAGTAGCTGTCTTGGCTACAATAGCTGCGACTCCCGAACCATCTGTCTTATAAACAGCTGTCCCCGCATAATGATCGGCAGACGAAGCATCTGTTCTGTAAGCCACCACACGAAACTGTACATTGTCCAGGTTGGCACGGGTCGACACAATATTCTCTAATGGAATTGATTCCACTGTTGTCTCCACATCATATCCGGTATCATAAGTAGAATCCAAAGGCTGTACCAGGCGGGCAACAGTTTCTCCTGAACGCGTCACTGCCCCTCCGTAAAATTGATCAACCCCGTCCACACTCAACTGTATCGGAATCATCCGGCTTTCATCCACGGAGGGATGTTCCTCCTCCAGAGACGATGGATAAAACGTATCACTGTCCTGAGTGCAACTCACTGCGAAAAGAGAAAATGCCAGGCTTAAACCAATCATTTCCATGTACCGTCTCGTTCCGCCATTTACTTTTAGTTTATCTTTCAGTTGTATCATCTTTATCCTCCGTTTATGTTATAATTCCGTATCTACCTGAGTATTTCCTTGTCCGCCAAAATTATTGACAGTAACAACCGCCGATGACAGGATGATTCCCACATCCGTAAATGTCAGTGATACTCCATAATATTTCCCCGAATCCAAAGAACTGCCTAACGTTGAAATGTCACAACTCCGAGTTACCCCGTCGACAGTGACAAGAATAGTCAGTTTACTACCGGCCAGTGGTTGCGGAGGAAACATATACTCGTATGTCACACTTTTACCGGTGGCAATATTAACGTTAGGATTATGAACATATCCGGCAGCCACAGCGCTTCCTCCGGTAGCTCCGGCAGTGGAAGCGATATCGAGGCTACGTGTCAGATAAAAATTGGCATTATTCGATTTGAAAGTAATATTCTGTATATTACATTTTTTAGTCTTATCAAATTTTTCCCCGCGGGTCAGTGTCAACCTCAACCGGGCATACGCATGTTTCATATTCAGAAACTCAACAAACGGATTGTATACACTAACCGGACCTCCACCCGAGGCTTCACCTGCTCCATAGCAAATATCCTCTCCGGCATTGAATAGCTGTGCTTGCAGGGTCAAGGTAGTGCCACCTGCCAGTCCGGCATAATTTCCGGTCGCTGTATGATAAGGATAATAGGCAAAAAAAGAAGCATTCCGATAATCTACCTTGATTACATCATCGGCTCCCCACTCTCCTCCCGAATAAATATGCTTCACATTGTATAAAGGCGCATAAGTATTGGCAGTAGTCCGAAAGACCCCTAAAGCGTATGTATTATCGTTTATTATTCCACGTGTTGAGGGCCTATCGTCAGAAGAAGCGGACACTACAGCCAGTGTCTTTTCTCCGGATACCTTATCTTCTTGTTCACAAGAGACTAATGCAAATAGGATGCAAATAAAAAATAATAGGTTTGTCTTCATACGTTTAATATTAAATTATAGTGCTCCTGATCCATTTTCTGTAGGATCCGACGCCCAATCTTCTGTTCCCACTTTACCACCATCAATAATGATCTCTGTTGTATCTTTAATGGTAGTGGCATCACCACCGTCAAATTCTTTTAATTGCCACTCTTTCGTGGTAACCTCCACTATATTAATCGGTATTCCCCCTCTGATATCCAATCGGACTACGTGGCGTTTTCCTGCTATCAACTCGCCAAGATCCGCCTGTGGCACAATCACACTGAACTCACGTTCATCGATGGTCAAAGTCAGTTTCAACCCGGACGCGAGAGTCTGAGGAACAAACAGATAATTACAAGTGGTATCTCTCGCCGCTTCTCCTACCCCCAATCCCGTGTCATGCATAGGTCCGGAGGTTGGATATGAATAAGAAGTAACATCCGTTGTGTTTTGCAGGCTCCCATCTTTTATATCGAATGTCCCCTGGTCAACCATCGGGTCCCCGTTGTCCAATTCTATACGTACATTGGTTATTTTACATTGCAACGGATACCTTCCGTTACGAATCATCTCCAAAGAGAGCTGAGAATAAGGTTTCTCTAATAAAAATTCTATCTCAGGTGACAGATTAGTGACTGTGACAGACGCATTGTCTTTAGCATACCACCAATCCGCATCCTCCGTGTAAGCTTGGTTTTTTAATGTAGTTCGTGTATCTGCAGAAAAAGTAACTTTACCAAACGGATAATACGCACACAGACCGGCTCTTGCCCCGCCCACGCAAACAGAGGTCTCTGACGTCCATTCGTCATCGGGCTGACAAGTGTATTTCACATTACTCTGAGGGGTATAGTTAGCATCTGCTATCAAAAAAACTCCGATACTGCTCCCCTCAGGCAATGGTTGAGCAGTAGCTCTTGTAGTCACATCCGCCTTGAACGAAGTGAATACGCTTAAAGGCACCCTGTCCGTTTTTTCTGTCGGAAATAAAGTCCTTTCCTGCGAACAGGCAACCAATAATAACATCATTGCATATATGGCAGCCACAGAAGTATTTATATTCATATTGAGTTTCATAATCATGCTGTTCATTTTTGTATAATCATTAAGATTGGGGAAGCGGTTCATAATCTACACCTTCATTCAGTATTTTCTCATCCCAGTCAGTAGTGGTTACGGTCACCGATTTAATTGCGATTCCTCTCAATTTCAAAGAGACAACGTATTTTTTACCACTCTCGAAATCAGAGAGATCGTCTATCGGAATGATCACCGTTGCCGGAAATCCACTTACATTCACTATGACGCTAAGCCCTTTAGTGGGTTCAAAAGGGTCAGGCAATAATTTTGTAGGAATCATAAGCAGATCAGCCTGGTATTTTTTATCAGGACTGGCTAAAAGATAAGGAAGGTCTTTTGTAATGTTATATCCACCCCTGAATTGTTTCTCCGTATCATCCGGATGGATGCCAACAGTACCACTCGTAATATCTATCACCGCTTTTCGAAACAATGAGTC
>OMCM01001680.1_pt1 | contig 10461 bp, 11 predicted proteins | sample 1645021 | NCBI WGS metagenome assembly OMCM01 (sample SAMEA103958142, study PRJEB25191) | human gut metagenome | biome: human-associated habitat [ENVO:00009003]; feature: intestine environment [ENVO:2100002]; material: feces | place: Germany | collected 2013/2015
TAAAACCGATGGTTGCAAGAAAAGAATAATCGCAACCGGATTGGTTTTACAATTTATATTATACTTGATTTGTTTTTGTTTTGCAAGATGTATTTTAATTTTACGCACATATTTCAAAAAATGTGCTTAAATTTTAATTGATTTTTTTAGTTGTCTCAGGTATAATAAAATCAGCACACAATTACATATTCGCTGTGCGTGAATTTTATTTAAGGAAGAGGGCGAATGAGTGAATCTTCAAGAGCGAGCAAAAGAAGTGGTTGTAGACAATAATGGCATTGCAAAATCTGCAGACTTTGTTGCTGCCGGAATCAGAGCTGTTGATGTCGTAAACCTGTGTAACGCAGGCTTTCTTAACCGTGTACGACACGGATACTATCAGCTTGCCGAACAAGGTGTTTCTTCAGAAGAACAAATGCTTGCAACACTCATCCCAGAAGGAATAGTTTGTGTTGAATCTGCATTATTTCACTATGGTTACAGCGACTTTGCACCACGAAAATGGTCAATAGCTGTGCCTCGTTCAATGTCAAGAACAAAACTAAAAGTCGATTCGCTTGCTATTCAACCTTATTATATGCAGCCTGAGTTGTATGAACTTGGGAAAATCACCGACAACTTCAACGGAGTTGAGCTGCCTGTATATGACCGTGAGCGAACAATATGTGATTGTTTCAAATATCGTTCAAGATTAGATAACGAAATTTTCAACAAGGCCATTAACGCTTATGTAAAAGACGACAAAAAGAATCTGAATAATCTTTCTGCTTATTCCCAAAAATTGCGTGTGTATAAAAAAGTTACCGAACTGATGGAGGTGTTGCTGAATGGCTGATATAGCAGCGTCTGTGCTTACTCGATTAAAGAATAAGGCGCAGGCAAGTGGAAGAAGTTATCAACTTTGCTTACAACTCTTTTGTCAGGAAGAATTTTTGCGTAGACTCGAAAAATCAAAATACGCAGAAAATTTTGTTCTCAAAGGCGGATTGTTTATTTATTCGCTTACCGAATTTGACAGCAGAGTTACAGTCGATGTTGATTTTTTGCTTCGACAAATGCCAAATACTCCTGAACAACTGCGAGCTGTGCTTGAAGAAATTATCGCAACACCTACTGAAAATGAATTTGTTACATTTGAGATAACAGATGTTGCTCCCATTGCTGTTGCAAAGAAATATGCCGGTATCGGTGCATCACTTGTTGCACACATCAAGAATACAAGAACACCTTTCAGCATTGATTTCGGCGTTGGCGATGTCATCGTGCCTAAACAGGAAAAGCGAAAAATTCCAACACAGTTTGACGATTTCATTTCTCCGACTGTAAATACATATTCGCTGGAAACGACAATTGCCGAAAAGCTTGATGCAATTCTCGATTTAATGGAATTTTCAAGCAGAATGAAAGATTATTATGATATTTATTATCTTGCCAATAAGTTCGATTTTGACGGTGCAACGCTGACAAAAGCCCTTAAAAAGACTTTTGAAAATCGCGGGCATAGCTTTACCGTTGAACAATTTGAGCAGGTTATGGCTTTTGCCGAAAACGATGCAATGCAAAAGAAATGGAAAGCATTTTGCAGGAAGATAGATACTAAAACCGATGATTTTAACACAGTGCTAAAAACCATTAAAGAGTTTTTGATAGAGCCGTACAAAGCTGCAGTTGCTGATATAAAATGCACTAAAATTTGGTTAGCTAATAACAATAGCTGGATACAGGGAGGAAATGACAATGACGAAAACTCAATCTGTCGAACCTAATATTGCTGATTTAGCAAATGGATGGCTTAAATCTTATAAGCTTAATTATAAACTTGAACAGGAATCACTTAACACAGAAATTGATCAGGCGTTAAATGATTACTATTCCAAAAATGGCGGCGTTGGCGGGAATCGCCCTGATGCAAAACTACTTTTGCAGGATAAAAATTTAGTCAATTACCCGATTTTGATTGAGTATAAAGGTTACAAAGACAAGCTTGTCAAGCTTGATTCTGAGGGCAAAGTCGCAAACAAAACCGCAAAGAATCAACCCGATTTTAAAAACATTAATTCTTATGCCGTAAACGGCGCTGTTCATTATGCAAACGCACTTTTGCATTACACAAGCTATACCGATATAATTGCCATCGGTATGACCGGATTCAAAGATGACAGCGGCAATCTCGAATACGAAATCGGAGTATATTATGTTTCAAAGAGCAACTTCGGCATAGGACAAAAGGTCGATGATTATACAGATTTTTCGTTTCTCAAGAAAACAAACTTTGATAAATTTATTGATAAAGTAAAAAAGCTCAAGCTGACGCAGGACGAGATTGAAAGGCTGAAGGAGCAGCGCGAGCAGGAAATCAACACAAGCCTTGTAAAACTCAATAATGATATTTACCAGAATGAAAAAGGGCTTAGCGAACGTGACCGTGTCTATCTTGTGGCAGCGTCCATTATAGCCACTCTCGGAGTACCGGGTAAGGTTGCTGCTCTTGAAAAGCAAGAGCTGAAATCGTCTACGGAAGAAGAAAACCGAGACGGCGATATCATTTTGCGGAAAATCAAGGCGTTTTTAAATGAAAAAAATCTGCCGCAGGAAAAGAGAGAACTGATTGTCCGCACCCTGCAGAACACGCTTACAACCGACAATATCAATAAAGTTGAAAACGGCGAAAGCCAATTAAAGCGTGTCTTTACAAAAATAGTTGATGATTTGGGAATTTATTACAAAATAGGATTAACTACAGATTTCACAGGCAAGCTGTTCAATGAAATGTACAGCTGGCTCGGTTTTTCGCAGGACAAGCTGAATGATGTTGTTCTAACGCCGGCATACGTCGCTACCCTACTGGCTCGCCTTGCAAGAGTAAATATGGATTCCTATGTTTGGGACTTCGCTACCGGTTCGGCAGGTTTGCTTGTTGCCTCAATGAATGAAATGCTCAATGATGCGAAGGATAAAATAAAATCACCGGACAAATTCGCAATTAAGTCTGCCGAAATCAAGGCTAATCAACTGCTCGGACTTGAAATTCTTTCGGAGGTTTATATGCTTGCTATCCTCAATATGATTTTGATGGGAGACGGCAGCTCTAATATTCTGAACAAAGACTCTTTGAAAGAATTTAACGGTCATTACGGCTTTGGCAAAACGGATGAAAAGTTCCCGGCAGATGCTTTTGTTCTGAATCCACCGTATTCTGCACCGGGCAATGGTATGATTTTCGTTGAAAAAGCCCTCTCGATGATGAGTAAAGGCTATGCAGCTATAATTATTCAGAACTCCGCAGGCAGCGGAAAGGCAACAGAGTATAACAAAAAGATATTAAAGCACAGCACTCTGCTTGCCAGCATCAAAATGCCGATCGACCTGTTCATCGGCAAGTCAAGTGTCCAGACCAATGTATATGTTTTCCGAGTCGGTGAAGCGCACCAGAAAGACGACACTGTAAAGTTCATCGACTTTTCCGTTGACGGGTATACGCGAACAAATCGCAAAAAGGCAAGCTGTAATCTGCGGGATACCGACCACGCAAAAGAGCGTTATCAGGAGCTGGTGGATTTGGTGGAATACTACGAAGGCAAAATTGATCCCAACAACGGCGCAGACTGGAATCAGACGGCTCCAATCGACACAAAGCCAACACTGGATGATTTCAAGAAAACCGTCAGCGATTATCTGGCGTGGGAAGTATCAAATTTGCTGAAAAATCAATCCACGGAGGATGACCGCCTGGGAAAATGAATGCCTCACTTAACGAGAAGTTGAGGGCTGTTAAGTGGGGCGAATATAAGCTCGGTACACTATTTGATTCGGTACACTATTTGATATAGAGAACACATTAAGTTTTAATGCCGAAAAACTTGTAGATGGCACGAAATACGACTATGTGACAAGGACATCTATAAATCAAGGGATTTTACAAACAACCGGCTTTGTAAATGAAAGCAATATCAATGCTTCCGGAACTTGGAGCCTCGGTTTGCTATCAATGGACTTTTTCTATCGTCGCAAGCCGTGGTATGCCGGTCAGTTTGTAAGAAAAATTATTCCTAATATTTCTATTCCTGAAAAGGCAGTGCCATTTTTCTCAACGATCCTAAACAAGCAGAAGCCAATACTTTTGTCAGTTCTCGTTCGTAGCGTTGATGAAACATTTAAAAATATTTCAATAAAGCTTCCCGAGATCGCTGATGGCGAAATTGACTTTGATTTTATGGAGTCCTTTATAGCGGAGCTGGAAGCGGAGCGTGTAGCGGAGCTGTCCGCTTACTTAACAGTAAGCGGACTGGATAATTACGAATTATCCAATGATGAAGAAGACGCACTCAAAAACTTCCAATCGCTTAAATGGGATACCTATAATCTTGAAAAGCTCTTTGGTAAAGCGACACGGGGAAAGCGTTTGAAAGGCGATGACCGCATTGCAGGTACGCTTCCGTTTGTCACTGCCGGCGAAGCATCAGAAGGCATTTCTGCATATATCAGCAACGAGGTCGAGGTGTTCGAGAAGAACACTACAACGATTGATATGTTCGGTTCTGCTAAGTATCGTAATTACAAGTACGGAGCAGACGATCATGTGGCAGTTGTACATACTGAAGCCGTTCCAATGAAAGCGGCGATTTTTGTCACCTCCGCTTGCCATAAGGCCGCTCATACCGGAAAATTCGATTATGGCCATAACTTCTATGCCAAAGATGCCGATGCTCTTGATATTCAGCTTCCGACAAAAGACGGCAAGCCAGACTACGACACAATGACAGCATTGATTTCCGCTGTTCAGAAGTTGGTCATCAAAGATGTTGTCCTTTATGCAGATAGAAAGATTGAAAAAGCAAAAACTATTACAAAGCACTAAAAGCGGCAAAAGGTGGTGGATATATGCCTAAAAATGTGGTCCAATACGATCTTCTCATCTCGTGCCCAGGAGATATTACAACTGAGATCAGTATAATTGAGGACGCCATATCACAGTTTAATACTCAGTTTTCGGATACTTTGGGAATTAGTGTTCGCACAAAACACTGGTATAAAAACTCTTATGCTCAGTCTGGGGGAAAACCTCAAGCATTGCTGAATGAGCAATTTGTAAATGACTGTGATGCCGCAGTTGCCATTTTGTGGACACGCTTCGGTACACCCACCGATGAATACGGATCTGGCACAGAGGAAGAAGTAGAAATTATGCTTTCCTCCGGAAAACAGGTATTTATGTATTTCTCGGACAAGCCTCTTTCTCCGTCTCAAATGAATGAGGAAAGCTATAAGAAGGTTCAGGCATTTCGTGATAAATACAAAGATAGAGGTATCTACTTTACATATTCATCGGACGAAGAATTCAAAACGATGTTTTTTGCTCATTTATCTCAGTATTTTTTAAGCAAAGAAATAGTGGCAGAGGTTAAGGGGGAGCGTCATTCCGAATTGAAGATTGTCGGCATTGACCAAACCCAACACATCAGTGATGAAGCCCCTATAATTAGTTTTGTTCCAAATACTGAAATGACCATAAGTAAGTACTTGGAGAAAATCCGTACTCTTTTTGATGATATTTCTGCCATAAAATTAGAGAAACGTGTTGAATTGCCGAAAAAAATAGCGAAATACACATTAGCTTTTAATAAGCCTGTTGAGATTAGTGAAGACGAGCGAAAAATAATATATTCTGTGGCTGAAAAATTAAATATCAACATTACAGAAGATTTTTTCATCCTTGGAAACCTATCGCAGAGTAGTATACCAACAGGTATAATGGGCGGCTATTCGCTTAATGGAACAGATGCAGAAGAAGAAAAATACGACACCATTAAAAAGCTCTTGAAAACGATCTCAAAAGCATTAGAATGGGCGCCTGTGGAAAACGCTTTTTCGGACAAGAAATGTTTGAAGCTTGCCCTCCAAAACTGTGGTACAGACATTGATGAGGATATAGAAATTTCTCTCAGAATTCCAAAGAATAGTTTGTTACCAATAAATGAGTTTCCGAAATTCAATAATGATGAGATGGGTTATCTACTGAATGATTGCAATATGAGCGAACTTTTTGGTATCTGTAGTACATCAACGTATTCGGATTACGACTCATCTATTGTAACAAGCCGACGGTTCTCTCCTCGTGTTTCTACGCCTTCTATTTTCCCGGGATATACCTCAGATTATAGTGACGATTTTGAAAGTGAACTTAGCGATGTATTCTGTTATTCTTGCTTTGATGAAGGAGAAGAATATATAGTGAAGCTCAAGTTTGATTACATTAAGCATAATACAACAATCGCTTTTCCTTCTATTATCTTTATTAATGAGTCTTTTAAATCTATACCATATACGATTACATCTAAGAATTCGCCAGAAATAGTATCTGGGAAAATCAAAATCACAGATGATACGTTGATTTAATGTAATAAAAAACGGCGGTAGAGAGCAAAATCCCTGCCGCCGTTTGTCGGTTAGGTGTAAATTAAATCAGTATTCACGACCTCGGTGGCTCTGCTACGGATGTTATTCATCCGAGCAACCCACTCCATTTGATTGTCCGCTTTGAGTTGTCCGGTTACACTCTCACGCATTGCCATCTGTTTCACTAGCCGAGAAAACATTTCTTCCGTCTGTTTGTCAATATCAGCAAGGTAACTGTTTAACTTACTGCTTGTCAGCAAATTGTAGTAACGCACCTTATGATTTTGCTTCAAATATCGTTTATGCCTCATTGCCCAAACGCCGATATTCGCTTCCTTTTCTTCTTCAGCCGGTAATAAATCGGGCAACATATAGTCACCCACCTGCGTATAAGTACCGCCTTGCTTTTCAAAAATTGTGTTTGCCATTTTATTTTACCTCCAAAAATTAATTTATCTTGAGCGTGGATTTTCACGCTTGCGACCTTTAATATTTCTTGCCTGTTCAAGCAACTCGTCAATCTGTTTATGCCCGAAAACCTTTCGCAAAAGCTTATAATCTTTGACTTCCGAACGCAAATTTTCGTTTTCGCTTTTCAGCTTGCTGTTTATTTTCGATAACATTTCGTTCTCACGATAGAGGTTGCCGTTTGTAATGTTTAACCTATGATAACTGTCCACCGCCTTAAAATATCGTGCAAATAAGGTGCTGAGTAGCGACTTTAATCGGGCTATAAGTGGCTCTACAAACTTTGCCTTATAAGTTCTCGCTGACATCATTGCAGGCGGTTCGGTCAGTTGATATTCAGGCCCATTCATTATACTTTCATCAAGATTTTGCAACGCTCTTTCGCCATTGTCAAAGTTTTCAATGCGGTCAATCATAACACGAAATTCATCTTGCTTTTCGGTAAGTTTGTTATTCAATACCGTAATTTCTTTTTCTCGTTCTTGCTTTTTGTAATCAAGAACAGACAAATGTTTTTCGTGCGAGCCTTTATGTTTCCACTCAATTCCGTAGCGTTCCATTACGAAAGCTAAAGCGGATTTTTCTGCGCTTACCCATTGATTCCACTCGGTATCTCCACGAGTTCCGCCTTTGAAACCTTGTGCGGCTAACGCTTGTTTCAGGCTTACTCTCGTATCAAGTCCACGTTTGCTGCCGGTTGTGAACGGAACAAAATTAATGTGCAAATGGGACGTTGCCTCGTCCATATGCAAATGAGCAGAGAACACTTTTAGGTTGGGATTTCGCTCTTGAAATCCACGGTAATACTCATCTAAAATCTGCCGTGCAAGCTGTCCGTTTTTGCTTTCGGCACTCATATTTTCCTTATCGCCAATCTGCAAAATCAGCTCGTGAAAGGGCTTTTCCTGCTTTGAATTTCTAATTTTTTCATAATAGTTTTCTATTCTGCGGTCGGCTCTTGTCTGCTTTTCGTTGTATCTTTTTAGCGCTTCGTCAAACAATTCGTGATAGATTTTCTTTATCGGCTCGTTACAGTAATCAATATTCAAATGCGTTCTGCTACCGTCAACATTTTCAGCCTTAAACTTGCGGCTGTTGTGATTTACCGAGCCTTTACCCACCATTGCACTTATCGTTCTTTGCATAAGTTATACCTCCAATCTCATAAACTTGCTCGTCCTCGGTTCTGTTACTCTTGTCAAGAGTAACGCAAAAGCACTTTTGACAGGCAAGCCCATCAAAAATGCAACCTGCAAGCAGGTTTTGCGCTCTCCGAGGGGTGCGGGTCTCCGGTGGCGACCTCTGCCGACTGTGGGCGGCCGACCGAGCCGACAGGCGAGACAGAGCGGCTTTTTGAAAAGGCACTCTCTGCACACTCCGCTAAACTATATTGCGTGACAAACCGTGACGATGGTGACGATGTTTTAAGCCTATGCACGTTACTAAAATGTTTGTCACGGTCGTCACACATTGATACGCCTATTTCATAAGAGATAGTTTTCTTCCGTTATGCGTTCGACTTGCTTTGTAGTGAATGCCATAATCTTTAAGCAGTCGGTTTGCATTTATACTTAACCTTAATGAAAGAACATTTGGTTTAACATCTTCTCCGAGAATTTCACAGAGTTCAGAAGCTGTGACTTCCCACACTTTACTTTCCGACAAAAGAGTTGTAGCAATTTTTTCAAGTAACGGCTCAGGCGGCTCTTTCCACAATTCTGTTTCGGACTTTTCAAAATTCCAAATTAGTTTTTCGGTGTCTCTCACAAGATGAATTTTCATATCTTGTTGATCCCTACCAGCAACATCAAGGGTGGCATTATTAGAAGTTCGTTTTTCTTTGCTGAGAACAAACGCTCCGTCGGCAGCTCCCATCAATCCGTTTGTTCCTGAAATCATATCGAAAATATCTTCCGCTTTTTGCTTGCGAGTATGGTGAACAATGAGCATTGTAACATTGTAGCTGTCCGCCAATGATTTTAGCCTTGCTACAATATCATAGTCACTTGCATAGCTGTAATCAGCTCCGCCGGCTTCACGAACACGCTTTAATGTGTCGATAATAATCAAGCCTGTATCTGAATGTTCTTCCATAAAGCCTTTAACTTGTTCGTCCAAGCCTTCGTTCAATGTTTTGCATTGTGTGGCAAAATACAGATTATTTGTTTCCTCCGCACCGAACATTTGAAACAATCGCTTTTGCAAGCGGGGATAGTCATCTTCAAGTGCAAAGTAAAGCACGGTTGACTTTCGCACTTTGTAACCCCATAACGGTGTGCCTGTGCTTATGTGATAAGCAAGCTGTGCCATCATAAAACTTTTACCCACCTTTGGAGAGCCTGCAAAAATATAAGTACCTCTTTGCAGCAAACCGTCTATCAATGGTGTTTGAACATTAAAAACCGTATCATACAACTCGCTCATCGAAACTGTTTTAAGATATGACGGACTCATCTGCTTTGAAAATTCTTTTTGCATTTCCTCAAGATAATCATCTAAGCTCTTGCCATCCTCATTAAAATCGGTTATACTACCATTACATACATTTGGTGACTGCTCCGTATCTGCGCCAACAGATACAATCGGAGTGGTCATTTTTTTATTTTCCATTGTTACCATCTCCTTTCAATCCGTTCATTGTGGTAGCGATAAGGTCAATAGTATCAAGAAGTTCCGGCTCGATGCTCCCACCGACATCAATTCGTTGCAATTCATTAAGGATGAATTCCATTTGAGTTTTAAGAGCCTTGTAAACTCTCGGACTCGGTTGAACTACCACCTCACGCTCCATACATTTGCGATAACAATATTCCTGCTTGGGCAATCCCGAAAGAGCAATTGCTCTGTTCAACTCTTTTTGTTCTTCGGGAGACACTCTGAAAGCTACGGTAATACTGCGAAAACGATTATACTTATCAATATTTTTGGCTGACATAATATCACACTCCTTTGTTCATAAAATCAAGTTTTATTGCCATTTCTTTTTGCTTTGACGGGAACAGATGCGCATAGCGATAAGTAATTTCTATACTCTCGTGTCCCACTTGGTCTGCAATTGCGACTGCCGAAAATCCCATATCAATTAAAAGGCTGATATGACTGTGCCTTAAATCATGAATACGAATACGCTTTACACCTGCGGCTTTTGAACCTCTGTCCATTTCGTGATGAAGATAGCTTTTCGTTATGTTGAAAATACGGTCTTTCCTTTTCAGCCCGTACTGCATATCGAAAAACTCCTGCATTTCAGTACAAAGAAAATCCGGCATTTGTACCGTTCGATTACTTTTCTTTGTTTTCGGTGAAGTAATCATATCTTCACCTTTTATTCGTTGATATGTTTTGCTGATTTTTACCGTTCCCTTTTCAAAATCAAAATCAGCAGGGGTAAGAGCAAGCAATTCTCCCTCACGGATACCTGTCCAATAAAGCATTTGGAATGCATAGTAAGAAATCGGTTTGTCCATCATTACTTCGGAGAACTTTTGATATTCTTCCTTTGTCCAAAACGGCATTTCCTTGCGTTCTTCACTACCCATATTTCCGGCTTTTGCGGCGGGATTGCTACGCAAATCATAAAATCTTACCGCATAATTA
>OMCM01001684.1_pt1 | contig 10436 bp, 8 predicted proteins | sample 1645021 | NCBI WGS metagenome assembly OMCM01 (sample SAMEA103958142, study PRJEB25191) | human gut metagenome | biome: human-associated habitat [ENVO:00009003]; feature: intestine environment [ENVO:2100002]; material: feces | place: Germany | collected 2013/2015
ACTATTTTGACAGCCAGCCCTATTCTTTGACGAAAAAGAAGTTGCTCTTCTAAATAGCGGACTTCAGCTTCACATTTTGGACATGTACCTAGGCAATCTCCCCGATATCTACATTTAGATGTTACAAGCTTTATGTCATTCGCTTCCGCTATCTGCTTCCGGATTGTCTTCAATATCCGGCACTTTTGCTTACCTTCTTTCATCTTACCAAAAACACATTACTTCTTATAATTTGTCGAGACTACCAACCTTATATACTGGGGCGGTAAAGCAATAGACTCCGAATTATACCGGAAATATGCCCCGCCACCGGCTCCTCTGAAATCAATTGTTTCGGCATGATACCCCTCGGGTAATTTCAGTATCAGAATTAAAGAGCGGATAGCATGACGTTTTAACAACGACTTTCTTTGTTCGTAAGAATCACATTTGATATTTTTTATAGCTGTCATTATCCAACGAGCGTAAAGGGCATCCTTGAATGTTTAATGAATGCAACTTCCTGTTTGAACTGAAATCTAACTGCGCAATCTGATTCCCACTGCAATTCAAAATTTCCAACTCCTTGTTAGCACTCAAATCAATCTTCTCCAATTCATTATCTTCACAATTCAGTTCCTTCAAATAGGGAAATTCACTAAATACAGAAATAGCTTCCTTTCCTACTTCCGCTATCGAAAGTTTACGGAGATAAATGCCCGCTTCATTTTCTTTTTGGCGTGGAAGTGACAATTTTCTCAACAGACGGTAATCTTCATTACGGTTGCGTATCCATGTATATCCTTGCTGCCCACATACAAGCGACTCCAATTGGAAGTTTTGATTCAAGTTCAATTCGCCTATATAATTTCCAGCACAATCCAACTCCCGCAATTCCGTATTACACGACACATCCAATGTTTTTAATTTATTCCAACTACAATTCAATTGTTTTAAATAAGGTAGGCGGCCTATATCCAGATTCTCCAATCTATTTCTTGAACAATCCAGCTTCAGAACCCCCTCTTTAGCATGTCTGTTATCCGGGAGCAACAATTTGACCAAAACGCCGGGTCTTTCATCTCCATCAAGTACTCCCCAAGCAGTCTGTCGTTTAAGAATCACAGATTGAAGTCGGCGATTGCGACTCAAGTCTACTGTGGATAAGTTATTAAAAGAGCAATCCAGCTTCTGCAAATAAATATTTTTCTGTAAATCCAATGTTTCCAAACCACAACCAGTACAAGTGAAAGAAACCAGGTCCCGACAACCGCTCACATCTACAGCAGGTAGATAAAAATCTTTGATTTTCAGTTCACGCAACTCTTTAAATACGGAAAATGAAGGAATATGCAAAATGGTATCACGCCGTCTCCCTTCTATCTCAAGGTATCGCAAAGAAGTAAAGTATTCAAGTCCTTCCAACGAACTAATCTTAAAGCTACAAGATTTTCTGGATTGTCTATCCCAAACACGAAAGTCTGTTTGCAATTCCAGTTTTTCGATCGCTTTTATTTCCAAAAGTGAGATATAAGAAGTATCGGAAATCATCTCCTCCTTTAACAACGCCATCTTCAAAGATGGATGAATCTTGTCTGCTAGATTGCCTTTAAAACCGGGTAACGTAGCCGAATAGACATGTAAACTTGTGAATAACATCATTCCCCATATTAATATTCTCATTATAGTACTAATTTAGAGAGTCAAACAATCAATTTAATATATTCTTTTGATGAATGGGCACAAGATAAAGAGAATAAATGGAATCAAAGAGGAAATTATGTACCCAAAAAGTTTACATTTTTTCAATAACCTCTAAAGACTCCGAATAATACCGAAAAAAGTTACAATGAAGAATCACTGATATTTTGAAAAGTAACATAGTATTTATATCAGAATGAGAGAAAATTTACTTCGAGAACAACATAGCTGCTCCGCAAACCAAGTAATAGACCGATTTTGACGGTATAATTCTTTTTGTATCAACTGACCTATATGTACCATGTTCCATCAAATTCATAAAAAGAAAGTTATGGAAGGCACATAAAGCCTTCACATAACTTCTACCAATAATTAATCCTTAAACAATCTTTCTATTAAAACTAAACACACATCTATCTATTTACTTTGGGGAATAATCAAAAAACTAAACCCACACGGCCCGCCACCTCCATTCTCCAGCCGAACCAAAACCTTATTCCACCCCTGTCGAAACTGAAAAGGAGCGATATGTTCATCAATATTATACCAACTGGTTCCATAGTCACGCCATACATCCTTTCCGTTAATCCATACACGTCCGCTGTCATCCGTACCAATAGCCACCAGCATCGTAGTAGCCTCATCAAAGTAAAGCTCGGTATAAGCATAGTAAGTTGAATGTCCGGTAGTCACAGGTGGGACATTATGCATTGATTCACTTTGCATAAACTTCCAACGTAGCGTCCCGTCAAGCTGTACCTCGTCTCCGATAACTTTTAGCGGATCGGAATCCGTTTCCGCAATTCCTGTTCCTATCTGTCCATCAGTATATACAGCATCAAAGTCAATAGAAACTTCAGGTGGATGAACGATGGAAAAATCCTCCCGGCCGAAGCTCTCCCACGGTCCAATCATATACCATGTATTGATATAGAGCCATCCCTTACGTTCTGCATCTTTAGAGAAACGCCGTCCGGGCAACGCTTGTGCTTTCACCATTTCCTTACTCAACTTCGATCCAGAATAAGCACTGAACGTTCCCTTTCCGCCTCCAGAAGCAGAAACCTCTCCACTGCCTCCCATCCCCATACCAGTTCCGTTCCCATTACCGCTACCATTGCCTCCGGGACCTCCATTCCCCGGACTGCCAGTACCTTGTCCCATTCCGTTTCCAGGATTACCTGCCTGACGAACTGCCCCGAACAGACCTTCCAAACGAGATTGCGCCAACCCTGCCTGACGAGTAGCTTGTCCGAGCAACCCACGATAATTATTCAAATCAGCAGTACTCTTTATCTCTAATCCTCCACTGGCATTACTACCTGCTGAAGTTGCCCACTCACCATCCCTTGACTGCATCCTTATCAATTCATCAAAACCCGGCATACGTGAATTACCCGCTTTCAAAGAACTATACACTTCAGGAAACGACTGTCCCTTGGATAAAGACTGTTTAGCAGCACTCACAGCCAAATGACTTTGTTGAATTTCAGCCTCATAGTCACGTAATACAGCATAAAGTTCTTCGACAGAAGCATTATCTGACGGATTTCCTGCTCGAGGAATAGCCCGCGCTTTCGATGTATCATTCGCATCAGCAGGTGCTCCCCATGGCAATTTTCTTTTCTCCACTTTCGCCAACATATCGTCTTTACGCCGTCTCATTGTTTCAGCCATCGTTTGAAACTTCTTCACCTGCTCTTCCAGATTCTTCTTTACCAAAACTTCCGACTGTTCTACCAACTGTCTGGCATAATTAGCAGGTAGTGCCCGTTGTGCCTGTTCCTGTTTTACCTTTTCCGTCAAACTCTTTCTGGACTTTTGATTTTTCTGCTGTTTCATTTGCAAAGCTATCACCTCCTGATCCGGAGACGGCATCTTCCAAATATAGAGTGCTCCGCCCACAAAACAAATCAATGCTATCATCCATGATAGGATAACCGTCAGACGGCTACTCCCTGTTGTAGTTTTCGTCATACGTCCTGATTCCTATATTAGTTAAGTTATAAAACTGGCAAGCATCCATCACTTCTACAAAACGTCCGAACGGAGTATGCCTGTCCATATCAATGCGAATACGCTTTCCCGGGTCAGTGATACATGTCTGCCGTAACTGTTCCATCATAAAATTGGTAGAACAAGGTTGCCCGTCCCAATAAAAATTACCATCGGCATCCAATCCTACAATAGCCTGCTTATCATCCGGCTTCAATTTAACGGCCGATTGTGAAGTTGGCAGATCAACGGGAATATCCCTATTTTTCACTTTCGTCATGGTAGATACCAGAAAGAAAATAAGCAATAAGAACACACAATCAATCAAAGGAGACATAGAAACTTCCGGTTCGTCCTCGTTATTAAATAATGATAGTCTCATAGGCTTAATAAGGTTTGCTTCCAAGGCGTACACGTGTATGTGTAAACCCCTGTATTTGACATTGGTCGAATATCTCTATTACTGTGCTTACCGGTACAGTGCGATAGGCCGTCACATCGATATTTGTTTCCACTCCCCGACCATTGCGTAATTCAGAAAGAAAAGCGCTTAAATCTTTTACAGGCAAGTAAGTACTTTCCCCCGAATAGGCATCATGCCCTACTACCTGATACACATTCTTCTTTTCGTCTACTGCGATAATCACCGCTTCCTCGCCTGCCCGTGTAGTGGAAAGGCTTGAAGTCATTGTAGGAAGCGTTAACGGAATCTGCATTTCCCATTTTTTCATCATCGTAGTTACTAAAAAGAAAATGAGCAGCAAGAACACACAGTCTATCAAAGGAGACATTTGCACTTCTACCTTATCATCGTCATCATAATTCAGTCTCATTCTTTTCCTCCTTGTTGTCCAGATACAATTTGGTAATCACTTCTTCCACTTTTACCTCTACCAGTGAAGCCATACGCATGATACGATTCTTGATAATAAAGTATAAAGCAATGGCAGGAGCAGCTATAATCAAACCGGCAGCAGTTGTTATCAATGCTTTGGAGATAGAATCAGACAAAATAGAGGCACCACCTTCATCCCCATATAAAGCAACCAGGCCAAACGCCTCGATCATACCAACCACAGTACCTAACAAACCAATTAACGGAGCCAATGAAGCGATAACAGAAAGAGGATATATACGTGCCAAATGTGTACGAATATCACGTGCAGCCATGTCACCTGCCGTCTGGCTTACAGCCTCACGCCCGGCTTTTACATGCTCAAAAATAAAACGCAGTGAGTTCGCTAGCGTAGAAGGATACTTGTCACAAGCAGCCAATGCTCCTTTCAAATCCCCATTTGCCAAACATTCATTGACACTTTTGCACAAAGGTTTCGGAGCCAGGCGACCTTGACGCGAAGTTATCAGTCTCTGAATTGCAATTACAAGAGCTATCAATCCCAACAAATACAATGGATACATCATTGTACCACCTGCCTTAATCTGTGCTCCCCAGTCGATTTGTACTCCCTGATCAGCAGCGATACTATCTGATGCAGCCTCATCATACATCAACTCATCATCTTCCTCCACTGCCGGAACGGCTGTTGCAATTTCACTCGGAAGTACTTTCGGAGCATTTCTTATATCATCCTGCGTTCTTGCCAGAAAGATTTCGTCAAAACCTGCATCCCGTCTTTCAGGACAAATAAATGACATTCCGGTTAACGTAATATTACCGAAATCCTTCCAAAGGTCGCGTGTCATCACCATCCAGTGTCCAGGCTTGTCACCAAGATCCAGACCTTTCAACTGGTTTATCAAATCTTTTGGTTCTCCGGCGATATAAGTAAAATCATATTTCTTTCCTTTTTGACTGACTGACTTTTCGGAAACATGAAATTTCATTCCAATCTGTTCTCCCCCCCATTTCACCCAGGCAAAAGTAATATAACGATACTCTCCCAGTCCCGGGTTTTCTCGGATAGGGATGGATAAACCTGTCATTTCTGCGGGACTTTTAGCAGCTCCTACATATATATAGTTTTCCGTCTTCTTTGAGTACCCTCCTTTCCGAACATACTTGTTGTCTTTTACCCATTGTGCCCCATCCGGCAGTTTAGTACTAAACAGTTCGTACAGTCCTTTACCAGATTTACCATTCGTTTGTGCCGAAAGCGGGGTAGTAAACAATAGTATTGCTCCCAAGATGCATACACCCACTATCCCTTTCTTTAAACCAAATTTCATTTTTGTGTAATTCATGTCTATTCTTTTTTTATTATTAACTTTAAATTTATAGCCAACGTAAGTCATCGAACTAATTCACAATGGCAAAGTTCTTAAAAATAATAGAGAAACGGGTACTCTAATCATTCAAAAAGTTCCAAATCTTTAATATACGGCTTTATAAAAAGTCCGATAATCATTTAAAGAGGGACAAAAATAAATCATGCCTGAATCTTCCTTCATAAACAGTTGCTCATACGCTATAAATTAAAGGGGATGTGTCAAGACTAAGACACATCCCCAACATATAAGTAAGCCGCATACCTAAACTGTCAAAGATTAGTGTATGCGGCTATTCGAAATCAATAGCACTTGGCATCTTAAGAATTATCTTCCACTATTTTCCATTCCACAATTCCACGTGTCTCGGAAGAAAAGTTCACACCGATCTTATATAATTTACGAGAATCCTTGGCGAAAGGCAAAGCATACCCTTTTTCCTCTATTTGACGTAAAGCCTCGTCAGCGCTACCATCCAATTTCAGTTCCATCACATAGATATAGTCTTTGGTTTGCAGCACAACATCGATACGACCATTGCTGGTAGTACGTTCCACATCGGTATAAAATCCCATCATCTTAAATACCAAGTACATCGCATTCTGAAAATAAAGCTCCATCTTCCCCACTATCTTATAGTCGGTATCGGCAAACATGGATTGCAGACGCTGCATGAAACTATCAGGCTCTCCTCTCTCGATATCCATAATAAAATTGGTAATGAGAAAACCTGTTTTCTCTTCTTCTATCGGTGTATAAAAAGGAACTAAGTACTTTATGAAACCTGTCTCCACCTCCTTGTTTGGGAAACCCAGCCGATAGATACCGAAACGGTCATCATATCCTTTTATTGTCAAATATCCGCTTTGGTAAATAACAGGAATAGGATTGCGCGACATAAAGTCTATACTATTCAGTAAATCGCCCGAAACCTGCTCCTCGGTAATCCTATCCAACCTATAGTTGGAATGTTTCAGCAGATAAACCAAGAAAGACGGAGTACCTGTCTCAAACCAATAATCGGAGAACTTCAGCTTAGACAACGTATTAAAGATACTGAATGGATTGTAAAGTCCTACGGTATCGTAATCGAAATGATAACCGTCATACTGTTCTTTCAACTTGACGTAACATTCCTCTTTCGTCAAGCCGTTCCTTTCACCCAATAATGCCACATCGCCATCAAAGTTTTCATGAAGTTCCTTATCCGTAATGCCGCAAATATCCATGTAACGATAGTCCATCGATATATCATTCAGATTGTTCAAATCACTGAATACGCTCACCTTGCCGAATTTCGTCACACCGGTTAGGAAAGCCAGCTTTATATATCTATCCTGCGACTTGAGCACGGAATAAAAAGCTTTCAACAGATTACGATATTCCGCCTGTAATGTCTCGTTACCGATAGCCTGCAACATAGGCTTATCGTATTCGTCCACCAAGATAACCACACGATGCCCTGTTTTCTCGCAAGCACGTCTTACAATCCCTTCAAAGCGCAACGGCAAAGAGGTCTCCACCGCCCTTGTACCATAAAGTTGCTCCCAATAAGAAAGAGTACTGTCCAGCCGTCTTCGCAAGCTATCCGGTTCTTTGTAGTTCTCCGTATTCAGATCCAGATGCAGGATAGGATGTTCTTCCCATTTCTGTTCCAGTTTCTCAATGGTAAGCCCTTTGAAGAGTTCTTTCTTTCCGCTCAAATAAGCTTCAATGGTAGATAACAGCAGACTCTTCCCGAAACGGCGGGGACGGCTAAGAAAATAATAACGCAGTCTTGTCTACATATACATAACCGTCGTTTATCAAACTCTCGAAATTCTGTATACCAATAGGAAATTTGCGTATCACACTATCCATAATTATTCTTCATTTAATAATTATTCAAAGATAAACATTATTTTCGAGTGACACTCTCACATTCCAAGTAATTTTTATAAGCCCTTCACCTTTTCGCTACAGAACCCTATCCATAGGCTAAAGCGGGTGAAGGTCTCCCCCTTTACCCAAGCCGTCACTCAAGGCATCACCCAAACCGGTTCTCTCTTACCCAATTTTTACCACCCGATACACATTTCCAAACTTAGTATGCTTACGTTCTATCCCCACCGCTACCAATATTTGCGCCAAACTTGCCGGATTTGCACCACGCATAGCTGCAGGATTCCTCCTTTTTAAACATTGAAATATATCAGCCGCAGAAAGAAGATCACACTCCTCTCTTCTTTCCGCCGACCGATAACAAGCACGCAACACATCTTCCACTGGCCCTTGACGGTAAAACGACAGATTGCTCTTTTGCAATTCCTGTTCTTCTTCTTTCGTAAACCAATAACGTTGACCGGACAGAATTGCCACTTTCAACTGCGCATAAAGTTGTTCATGCTCAATCGCTTCACAATCAATAGGGTGCTCTACTTCCACACAAATAAACCTGCGGCTACCAGTTGGATCAGTGAGCAAATCTTTCCTGTTAGACGTGCCGATAAAAGAAGCTATTCGCGGTAAGACGCGATAATTCTTCTGGTAAGCTTTGCACAAACTCAATGAAGCCATCTGCATCAGATTCTTCAACAAAGGCATTTTTGCAGAAGAAAACTTGTCAAATTCATCCAAATTGAGAAGCCCCATCTCTACCAGTCTACGTTCCACATTTCCCTGACTTGTCAAATCCACCTTATCCATATAATAACGCCGAAGCACAGGGGGAAGTAAAGACTTACAAAAAGTAGATTTGAAATATCCCTGTTCCGTACTGATGAGCAAGGGAGCTACGCTATTCGCATGGTCGCCCATTACCCCCATCCATTGTGCCGTCATCCCCAACATCCAAATACGGAATCCTTTTTCCCACAACGGTTTTTCCGAAACCCGCCGTGCCAATGCAGACACACGGTCTATCCCATCCCACTCCGGCAATTCATCCAGATACAGCCTGAAAGGATGATATTCTGCTATGCGGGTGGAATAAATGCAACGCGACAAATCACGATCCCAGCATGCAATACCGGCCTCATGCGCTTCCAGGCAGATCGTATTCAACACACGTTGATTGACAGGCCGAAATCCCTCGTTCATCTGTTCCAACAAACGAAATTCTGTTTCTTCCGTCAGCACATTATAACGGAAATCATAATGAGATTTCAAGAAAAGGTCTACACTTTCAGCCAACTGTTTCGTTTTAGAAAGCGAATCCCTCTCTTTGAGCCCCTTTCTCTCTTTAGGCTCTTCATAATAACTAACCGAAGGCTTTAATACGTCTTCCATTAATCCTTCACACTCTCCACTTTTATAAAAGCGGTTTACAAACTTCTGCCATAATGAAAGCAGCACACTTTTCTTGTCCATAAAATTTCGTTTTTAGTATTTAATGGATGCGAATATAATATCCGAAATATGGGATTTACAACTTTTTAATCCCTTCATTTTTATAAAAATGAACTTGGCGTTTTATCTTATTATTTCTTGTTTATCTCCTAATTAAACCTTATCTTTGGTGCCGACATTTATAGTTTATCACAATAATGATAATATCTTATCACAGTAATGATATACACCTATCACATCAATGATAAATACTTATCACAACAATGATAAATAACAGATATCAAGAAGAAAATTAAGAAACATCAAGAAGATAATCTACAAACATCTAAAGAAAAAAAGAAAGACTATGGCAGTACAATTTGAGCTATATAAGACTCCGATGCCGAAGGAGAAGAAAAACAAGGTAAGATATCATGCGCGTCCGATTAGTTATGAAACAGTAAATACGAAAAAACTGGTTTACCGGATTCACGATCGTTGTTCATTAAGCCCGTCTGATGTGACAGCAACTTTGGAAGAACTGAAATACGAAGTGGCACAGTGCCTTAAAGAAGGGAAAAAGGTGCATATCGACGGATTGGGATATTTACAAGTAACTCTTTCCTGCGAAGAAGAAATACGGGATCCTAAAGATAAGCGAGTGCATAAAGTTAAACTGAAAGCAATCAAATTCAAAGCAGATAAAGAACTGAAAGCCGAACTTTCCGATATGGAATTCCATCGTTCAAAATACAGGCCGCATTCTGCCGGACTTTCCGAAGTGGAGATAGATATGGAATTGACAAAGTATTTTGCAGAAAACCAATTGATCACCCGGAAAGACTTCCAGTACCTCTGTGGAATGACACAAATTACTGCATACCGCCATATTAAAAGACTAATCGCAGAAAAGAAACTGCAAAACAAAGGGACTACCCACCAACCCATTTATACACCCGTCCCGGGCAATTACAGGGTTTCGGTAGCCGTAAAATACAAAGAATAAGAATATAAAGGCAATACAAAACAATAAATTATTTATATTTGTAGATGCCATTGAGTAAAAACCAATAATGTATTGAGTAAATCAGAACGATATGTATAAAAGATCTCAATATCAGACAATTATAAAAAGAATAAAGTTGGAGAGGGAGGTATGAAAGTATAAGATTTTCTAAGTATCAATCCTGCTAAGTTGTTTGAATGAAAGAACGGGTGAACCTCTCCCC
>OMCM01001685.1_pt1 | contig 10431 bp, 5 predicted proteins | sample 1645021 | NCBI WGS metagenome assembly OMCM01 (sample SAMEA103958142, study PRJEB25191) | human gut metagenome | biome: human-associated habitat [ENVO:00009003]; feature: intestine environment [ENVO:2100002]; material: feces | place: Germany | collected 2013/2015
CGGGCGGCGGCGCGATGCACCTGGATGACGGACTTGGACATCAGCCGGGACTGCATTGCTATTTTAACCATCACGAGCAGGCCTGTGCCATCGCAGCCGAGGCTTACGCGAGAATCCATAATAAGATCGCGGCTCTCTGCGTGACAACAGGTCCTGGCGGAACAAACGCGATCACCGGAGTAGTCGGCGGATGGCTCGATTCGATCCCGATGCTCGTCTTATCCGGACAGGTCCGCTATGACACGACCGCCCACAGCACAGGACTGGGGATCCGTGCGATGGGGGATCAGGAATTCGAGATCACAAAGGCGATCGACTGCATGACAAAGTACAGCGAGATGGTGCTGGATCCGATGCGGATCCGTTTCTGTCTGGAGAAATCGCTTTATCTGGCGCAGACAGGAAGACCGGGCCCGTGCTGGCTCGATATTCCGTTGAATGTTCAGGGGGCTTACATTGAGACGGAAGCGCTTCTCGGATTTGATAAGGACGATTACGAAGCAGGCGGAACCGGCTGGTCCGGTCACGGAACCGGATGTTCCGGATGTACGATCTGCATGATGAATAAAGTTGAAGGGAAACCGGCAATGATCCCGTCCGATGTGAGCGGACAGGGCGAAAAACGTGTGAAACTGCCGGATCCTGTGACGGTAGAGCGGGCGAGAGAAATCTTAAAGAAGGTCCGCGAGGCGAAGCGCCCGGTGATCAACGCCGGAAACGGAATCCGAATCGGAAAGGCATTCGATGTATTCGCGAGAGTCGTAAAGAAGCTTGGAATCCCGGTTGTTACCGGCTGGAACAGCATCGACTGCATGTATGACACAGACCCGCTCTATGTGGGACGTGCCGGACATATGGGTGACCGTGCCGGAAACTTTGCAGTACAGAACAGCGATCTCTTATTGTCATTGGGAAGCCGTCTCTCGATCCGTCAGGTGGGCTATAACTACCCGACCTGGGCGAGAGAGGCCTATGTGATCTACAATGATATCGACGCCGAGGAGTTAAAGAAACCGACGGTCCATGTTGACATGCCGGTCCACGCGGACGTCAAGGATCTTCTCGAGAAGCTGGAGCTCGTCCTCGACGAGGAAGAGTTCGATCCGAACGGCGGAGCAAAGGATAAAGAAGCCGTAGACTGGTGGATCAGACGCTGTCAGGAATGGAAAGAAAAATACCCGGTCGTTCTTCCGAAACACTATGAGGCCGGAGATGACGAGCCTGCAAATGTTTACGCGGCGATCAAGGAGATCAGCAGGCGCGGAGAGGAAGATCAGATCACCGTTGTGGGAAATGGCTCCGCGTGCGTAGTAGGCGGACATGCCTATGAGATGAAGAAAGGACAGAGGTTCATCAGCAACTCTGCCATCGCGTCCATGGGCTACGATCTTCCGGCAGCCATCGGTGCCTGGGTCGCAGACCATACAAAGGACATTATCCTTGTGACAGGTGACGGAAGTATCCAGATGAATCTTCAGGAGCTCCAGACCATCGTTCACCATCATATGGGAATCAAGATCTTTCTGATCAACAACGGTGGTTACCACTCCATCCGCCACACCCAGAAGACCCACTTCCATGAGCCGTTAGTGGGAATCGGCGTGGACAGCCACGACTTAAGCTTCCCAAGCATGGAGAAGCTTGCATGGGCATACGGTTATCCGTATGTGGCAGCCCACCACAACAGTGAGCTCGGCGAGGCGGTCGAGAAGACACTTGCCATGGACGGTCCGGTGATCTGTGAGATCTTCGTGGATATGAAACAGGGCTTCGAGCCGAAGGCAGCCGCAAAGATGCTGCCGGACGGAACCATGGTATCTGTACCGCTCGAGGATCTGGCTCCGTTCCTTCCGGAGGAAGAGCTGAAGGAAAATATGATTATTCCGTTAGTAGAGAATAAATAAGAAGGTTCAGTGTGCCTGGGACATGGAACTTAGAAGAAAATGCAAGATGGTTCAGAAAATTCCTACCCGTGTACAGTAACATCATGTACAATATACTGGCAATCGGGAATAAGATGGATGATTGATCAGTGTTAAATGAGGAAAGGGGCAGCAGAATATGAATATCATCATGACAGGTTCGACGAGCTTTGTCGGCGCGGCAACGGTGCGGGAACTCTTACGGAGAGGGCACACGGTGACCGCCATTGTGCGCCCCAAATCCTCAAAACTTGATACGATCCTTGAGGGAAATGAGGAGGCACTTTTATCCGGGCGTCTTCTCGTGACGGAAAATGATCTTTCCGAGCCGGAAAAACTTTTAGAAAAAGTGACAAAACCGCAGGACGTGTTCTGCCATTTCGGCTGGGGAGGATCCGGGAGCGCGTCAAGAACGGACAAGGCGCTTCAGGAGAAGAATATGGAGATCTCCCTGGAGACGATTCGGACGGCGAAAGCCCTAGGCTGTAAAAAGTTCCTGTTCTCCGGCTCCCAGGCGGAGTACGGAATGCACCAGGATCTGATCACGGAGAACACGGTCTGCGAGCCGAAATCCTTGTATGGAGAGGCGAAGCTTGCCATGCGGGAAAAGGGAGAAAAACTCTGTGATGAACTGGGACTGCGGTACATTCACGCCAGGATCTTCAGCGCCTACGGCCCCGGGGACCACCCGTGGACGTTAGTGGAGTCCTGTTTGGACACATTCTTAAGTAATAAGGAAATGTCCCTGGGGGCATGTACCCAGAAGTGGAATTTCCTCTATATCGACGATCTGGCGAGAGGGATGGCGGCACTCTGCGAAGCCCCGGAAAGTGCGTTTGAGGGACTTGAAAATCCTGTATTTAACTTCGGCGGTGCTGAGACAAAGGTATTAAAGGAATTCGTGGAGGAGATCCACGAACTCTGCGGCGGACAGGGCGAGAGCCAATACAACACCCGCGGGGAGAACGCCGAAGGTCTGATCAATCTGATGCCGTCCATCGAAAAGCTGGAGACGGTGACGGGATGGAAGCCAGAGGTCGATTTCAAGACCGGAATTACAAGGATGATCGCGCTCAGAAAGAGAACCATTTAACTGAACGAGAAAGCAATTCTGGGGTGGCAGAGAGGGCAGCGATCAGTTGAAAATGCAGACCGATCACAGATTGGGAAAAAATGCCGCGAAATACGTCGAGTATTGACAAAACAGAAAAAATGGTTACAATGATAAAAGTTAAAGAATAGGCAACAATTTAGAAAAAAGTTCAGCAGATCGGCGCCCGCCGCACTGCTGAAAGAAACTGACAAAGGTGCCCGAAGGTACCGGTCAGGTAAAATTTAAGGAAGAAGAAAATATAACATGAAAAAAATCAGCGTTTTGATTCCATGCTATAACGAGGAGGAGAATGTCGTTCCGATCAGCGAAGCTGTCATCGGCATTATCACAAAAGAACTGCCTCAGTACGACTATGAGCTGGTCTTCATCGACAACGACTCCACCGATAAGACAAGAGAACTGCTCCGCATGCTCTGCGCGAAGAATCCGAAGATCAAGGCGATCTTCAACGCGAGAAACTTTGGACAGTTCAATTCTCCATATTATGGAATCCTTCAGGTAACCGGTGACTGCGTGATCTCCATGGTGGCGGATTTCCAGGATCCGGTGGAACTGATTCCGAAGTATGTCCACGAGTGGGAGAATGGCTATAAGATCGTCATCGGAATCAAGACGAGCAGCAAAGAGAACCCGGTGATGTACTGGCTCAGAAGCTGCTACTACAAACTGATCCGGAAATTATCCGACGTGGAGCAGATCGAGCACTTTACAGGATCCGGACTCTACGACAGACAGTTTATCGAGGTCTTAAGAAACTTAAACGATCCGACCCCGTTCCTTCGCGGAATCGTTGCGGAGTTAGGCTTTAAGAGAAAAGAGATCCCGTACGAGCAGCCGAAGCGCCGCGCGGGAAAGACCCACAATAACTTCTATAAATTATATGACGCGGCAATGCTCAGCTTTACGTCTTACACAAAAGCGGGCCTGCGCCTGGCAACCTTTTTCGGCGCCTTCTGCGGCGGCGTGAGCTTTATCGTAGCAGTCATATATCTGATCATGAAACTCTTATACTGGGACCGCTTTATGGCAGGTATGGCACCGCTTCTCATCGGAATGTGCTTTCTTGGATCTGTCCAGATCTTCTTTATCGGCCTGCTTGGCGAGTATATCATGAGCATCAATACCCGTGTGATGCACCGCCCGCTCGTTGTGGAGGAGGAGCGCATCAATTTTGATACACCGGCCGGTGCACAGGAGGAAGTATGAAGTACAGTGTTGAAGTGATGAGAGTCCGGGAGCAGACGATCCAGTTAAATGGCTGGGCTGTTGAGAGCGACCCGGATTCCGTGATCACCTACCGGGTCGAGGATGAAGCGGGACAGCCGGTGAAGGCAAAGATCGTTCCGACGAGAAGAGATGACGTGAGCCAGATCTATTATAAGAAGATCATCGACCGTGATCTCGGCTTTGATATCCGTTTTCCGTATGAACATGGAAAGAATTATTATCTTGTGATCTGCGGCGGGAAGAAGACGACCCGTGTGAAATACAGCGATATGGCGATCCGCAGGAAGACCGGAGCGGCAAACCGCAAGGTACAGAAGCTCATGAACCTTATGAACATGGAGACAGTCCATGTTGCCTGGGATTTCTTAAAGGAAAATGGCCTGAAGGCCCTGATCTTAAAATCCAAGCACAAGATCCAGGGAATTGACGACGATTACGACTACGCAGAGTGGTGGAATCTCACGAAACCGTCAGAGGAAGAACTGGAAGAGCAGAAGAAAAAGAAGTTCGATTATATGCCGAAATTTTCGATCGTGATCCCGGTCTATAAGACTCCGGAGAAATTCCTGAAGGAAATGCTGGACTCCATCGTGGAGCAGACTTACGCGAACTGGGAACTCTGTATCGCGGACGGCAGCCCGGCGGGTGAGAGTGTCGAGACTGTTTTAAAGAAATACGCGGAGAAAGACGCGAGGATCCGCTATCAGGTACTGGGGGAAAACCGCGGTATCTCCGGAAATACGAACGCCGCCCTTGAGATGGCGGAAGGGGATTTTATTGTACTTGCAGATCATGATGACCGTCTGACACCGAACGCGCTCTTTGAGTGCGCGAAAAAACTGAATGAGAATGAAAACTGCGATGTCCTCTATTCCGATGAGGACAAGCTTGACATGGATGGGGATGAACTGTTGTGTACGGTCAATTATATCTGCCATCTGTTTGTGGTGAAAAAAGAACTGCTCGATAAAGTCGGCGGTTTCCGGGCGGAGTATGACGGAGCTCAGGATTACGACTTTATTTTCCGCTGTACGGAGAATGCAAAGCAGATCTGCCATATCCCGAAGGTGCTCTATCACTGGCGCTGCCACCCAAATTCCACGGCGAGCAACCCCGAGAGCAAGCTTTATGCCTTCACAGCCGGCTCCCGTGCCATCATGGACCACTATAAGAGAGTGGGCATTGAGGCAGAAAAGGTAGAAAAGGGTGTGGATTACGGGATCTATCACACGACGTTTAAGATCAAGGATGATCCGCTGGTATCTGTAATCATCCCAAACAAGGACCACACCGTGGACCTCGACAACTGCATCCGCCCGATGCTGACGGAGGGAACCTATAAGAATCTGGAGTTCGTCATCGTGGAGAACAACAGTACGGAGCAGGCGACCTGGGATTACTACGAGAAGATCCAGAAGGAGTTCCCAAATGTACATGTTGTCCGCTGGGAGAGAGAGTTCAACTACTCCGCGATCAACAATTTCGGCGTACAGCACGCAAAGGGCGAGTACCTTCTGTTTATGAACAACGATATTGAGCTGATCGCAAAGAATTTTGTGGAAGAGATGCTTGGCTTTGTCCAGAGGGAGGACGTGGGGATCGCCGGAGCGAGACTGCTCTACGAGGATGACACGATCCAGCACGCCGGTGTTGTTATCGGTTTCGGCGGTATCGCCGGTCATACGTTTATCGGACTCCATAAATCCGAGAACAGCTATTTCAACCGCGCGATGTGTGCCCAGGATTACAGTGCTGTCACAGCGGCCTGCATGATGAGCAAGCGCTCCGTATTTGACGCTGTGGGCGGATTTACGGAAGAGCTCGCGGTGGCTTTCAATGATATTGATTACTGCATGAAGGTGAGAAGGCTCGGAAAACTTGTAGTATACGCGCCTTATGCGGTGCTTCACCACTATGAATCCAAGTCCCGCGGACTTGAGGACACACCGGAGAAGGTGGAGAGATTTAACCGTGAGATCGCCACCTTCGCGAAGCGCTGGCCGGAGATCCTGAGAGACGGAGATCCGTACTACAATCCGAACCTGACACTGAGAAAATCAAATTTTGCGCTGCGTGACCTGAAAAAGGAAAAAATCGGGGAACCATATAAACTGGAGGTACCGTTAGACGAATGAAGACAACGATCATAATTCCGAATTACAACGGACTTTCGTTTATGGAACCGTGCTTTGAGGCTCTTGAAGCGCAGACGATGAAGGATTTCAAGATCCTGGTGGTGGACAACGGTTCCACGGACGGCAGCGTGGAGTGGTTGAAGGAGCGGGAGATCCCGTCGATCTTTCTTCCGGAAAACACAGGCTTTTCCGGTGCGGTAAATGTGGGGATCAGGGCGGCAGATACGCCGTATGTGATCTTATTAAATAATGATACAAAAGTGGCTCCCCACTATGTCGAAGCGTTGGAGCGGGCCATGGACCGGTCGGAGAAGATCTTTTCCGTCAGCAGCAAGATGATCCAGATGTACCACCCGGATCTTATGGACGATGCCGGAGACATGTACAGCGTCCTCGGCTGGGCGTTCCAGCGGGGCGTCGGGCGTCCGGAAAAGCTTTATAAAAAGAGCTGCCGCGTCTTTACGGCGTGTGCCGGGGCAGCAATCTACCGCCGGGAAGTGTTCGAGACCATCGGATACTTCGATGAGATGCACTTTGCCTACCTTGAGGATATCGATGTGGGATACCGTGCGAAGCTTTACGGGTACGACAACGTATTCTGCCCGGAAGCTGTGGTGTACCATGTAGGCAGCGGGACAAGCGGATCGAAGTATAATTCCTTTAAGGTGAAGCTTGCCGCGAGGAATAATGTGTATCTGAATTACAAAAATATGCGCGCATGGCAGTTGCTTTTAAATTCTCCGTGTCTTCTCGCGGGAACATTTGTAAAGTTCCTGTTTTTTAAAAAGATGGGGTTCGGAAAAGACTATGTGTCCGGATTCCTTGAGGGGATCAGAACATTAAAGGACTGTAAACGCGTCCCTTCCTTTAAAGGAAGATTACAGCGGGAGATCGGGATCCAGCTTGAGCTGATCGCCGGAACCGCAGTCTATGTTTATGAGTTTTCCAGGAGACAGGCGGCGAAGCTTGGAGCGAAAGCCTGAGATTCTTCGCCGGACGCTGTGGGGCCGGCTCAGTGCGGATAGGCTGAACGGCTGCTTTTATGCAAAATAAACGAATAATTTACGGAAATCTCAGATTTTCTTAAGAAATCGTTTATATGCAAATGGGTAAATTTTATGTATACTATGTATGCATATTTTTTATGATGGCGGTACTATGTCCGGAGGAGTGACCTTAGAAAGGCAGTCTGCCGGGGCATGGTATAGTTGAAAATACCTGCCGTGGGGAATTGGCTGGCGCAGCTGTGCATGCGCTGACCACGGAAAGAATTCTGACCGGCATGTTCCTTGGAAAACAGGGTGAAAATTATATGATCAAAGATAATCAGAAGAGCCTCAACCGTTTTCACGTTGTGCTTGACGCCTTCGTGACCGCATTCTCTTATCTGCTTGCGTGGTTTATCGTAATCGGGAGCGGATGGGCGAACCTGCTCGGAAAACGGACACTTGAGGTCGGTTTTTATTTTGGCGCGCTTCTTGTCATTATTCCGGCGTATCTGCTTTTGTACTCCTTTTTTGGACTGTACACGCCGAAGCGTGTACTCGGACGTAGAAATGAATTCGGAAAGATATTCAAGGCAAACACGATCGGACTCCTTATTTTTGGTCTGATCCTGTACTTTGGAAGAAAAGAGCCGCATCTCTACAACTTCTCCCAGAGACTGGTCGTATATTTCTATGTGCTGAACGTAGTGTTTATGACCATTGAGCGGAATGGAATCCGGATCGTGCTTCGTTCCATGCGCTCAAAAGGATACAATCAGAAACATATCCTGTTAGTTGGCTATTCCTCCGCAGCGGAGGGGTTTATCGACCGGGTAAACAAGAATCCGGAATGGGGGTACACGATCCGCGGGATCATTGATGATACGAAGGAACGCGGAAGTGAGTATAAGGGAGTAAAGGTCATCGGCTGCATCGAGGACCTCGACTATATTTTAGAGCAGAACAGTCTCGATGAGATCGCCGTCACACTGAGCCTGGGCGAGTATGAAAAACTCCGCCATATCGTTGCTCTCTGTGAAAAATCCGGCGTGCACACGAAGTTTATCCCGGATTACGGGAACATTATCCCGACGATCCCGTATATGGAAGATCTCCAGGGCCTGCCGGTGATCCATATCCGCCGCGTTCCGTTGAATGATCCTATGAATGCGATGGTAAAGAGAGCCGTGGATATCGTGGGTGCGATCGTGGGGATCGTACTTTTCTCCCCGATCATGCTGATCGTGGCAGTGCTCATCAAGCTGACATCTCCGGGACCGATCATTTTCTGTCAGGAACGTGTCGGCCTTCACAACCGGCTGTTTAAAATGTATAAATTCCGTTCCATGACGGTTCAGGATCCGGGCAAGGAGAAGAGCCGCTGGACAACAAAGGGAGATGCCCGTGTGACTCTCATCGGAAAAATAATCCGCCGTACAAGCATCGACGAGGTGCCGCAGTTCTTTAATATCCTGATTGGTGATATGAGTCTTGTGGGTCCGAGACCGGAACGGCCATTTTTCGTTGAAAAATTTAAGGAAGAAATCCCGCGATATATGATCAAGCATCAGGTCCGTCCGGGCCTTACCGGCTGGGCACAGGTGAATGGTTACCGTGGAGACACTTCGATCATTAAACGGATCGAGCACGATCTCTATTATATCGAGAACTGGACACTTGGTCTTGATTTCAAGATCATGTTCTTAACGGTTTTCAAGGGATTCATCAATAAAAACGCTTACTAAGACGAGGACAAATGACATGAATTATGAAGACGAATTAGACCGTTCCCGCGCCAGAAAGAGCAGACGGCGTGAGAGCGAGAGTGAGACGTCCGCAAAACGCCGCACTCACAGGACGGAAGATCTGTATTCCATGAGTGCTGACCCGGGAAGCCGTGCAGGCCGTGCCGCAGCAAAGAGCCATGGGGCAGTTTCCCACAATCACAGAAGACGGAAAAACGGAAACAAGAAGAAAAAGATCATCATCGGTGTTCTGATCGCCCTGATCGTTCTGGTCCTGGGGTTTGCCGCAGCGGTATACGGCTATATCCAGCACAACTTCGGAAAGATGAACGGACAGAATAATTTTGATATTGCGGACGTTCGGAATGAGAACATCTCTCTGGAAATGAGAGATAAGATGGAAAAAGGCTACTGGACCATTGCGGTATTTGGCCTGGACTCCCGTGACAATTCCACAGGAAAAGGCAACCAGTCCGATGTTATCATGATCGTGAACTTAAATCGTGAGACCGGAGAGATCAAGCTGGCATCCGTATTCCGCGACACTTACCTGAATGTGAGCGATAAGAACACATACAATAAGATCAACGCGGCATATGCGATGGGTGGTCCGGAACAGGCCGTAAAAGCCCTGAATAAGAATCTGGATCTCAACATCACCCACTATGTAGCGTTCAACTGGAAGGCAGTCGCAACAGCGATCAACATCCTCGGCGGTGTCGACATCGATATCAGTAAGTCCGAGTTCTACTACATCAACGCGTTCATCACAGAGACGGTAAAAGGTACCGGAATTGGTTCTGTGCAGTTAAAGAAAGCAGGTGTGAACCATCTGGATGGCGTACAGGCCGTTGCCTATGGACGTCTTCGTCTGATGGACAGTGACTATGCGCGTACAGAGCGCCAGAGACTTGTAATCCAGAAGGCATTTGAGAAGGCGAAAAAGGCAGACTTTGCGACATTAAACAGCCTGATCGGAAATATGTCCGCGATGTGCGCGACAAATATCAATATGAATGATATCCTTCCGATGGCGAAGAATGTCACGAAATACCATCTCAGTGAGACGACCGGATTCCCGGCAGCCCGCGGAGAGCAGAAGATGAAGATCGGCAAGCTGAAATTGTCCTGTGTTATCCCGCAGACACTCGTGAGCAATGTTACAAGCCTTCACAAGTTCCTCTATGGTGAAGAGGACTACAAGCCATCCAGCACGGTCCAGACGATCAGCAATAAGATCGCTGAACTTACTGGACTGAATAAGGCTGGCAAGGAGATCGATCATGTAGCGACGGATCAGGG
>OMCM01001689.1_pt1 | contig 10416 bp, 7 predicted proteins | sample 1645021 | NCBI WGS metagenome assembly OMCM01 (sample SAMEA103958142, study PRJEB25191) | human gut metagenome | biome: human-associated habitat [ENVO:00009003]; feature: intestine environment [ENVO:2100002]; material: feces | place: Germany | collected 2013/2015
GACAGCCTGACCGCAAAGGAAGCCGAACTCGCCGCAACGAAGGACAGTCTGACCGCGAAGGAAGCCGAACTCACCGCGACGAAGGACAGCCTGACCACCGCCACGACGGAGCTGGAAGCCACAAAGGCAACCCTTGCCGCGACAGAGGCGGAATTGACGACGACGCAGGAAACCCTCGCCGACGCGCAGGCGATTCTGGCGGCATCGAACGAATCGCTGAGCTTCGCGAAGCTGAACCCGGCGACGCGCGGCACTGACCCCGGCATTGCGCCCTCCCCGATGGCAAGCGCGGTTCGCGACCCGTCGGAAGCCGTCGCGTTCCTGCTTGTGACGGTCGGCACAAAGACGTACGAGCCGATTCCGCTGCTGGAGGACGGGTACTACCGGCTGATTCACGGCGTGTGCGTGAACATCATCCACGTCACGGAGACGAGCATCGAGATGACCGACGCCAGCTGCGCCGACCACGACTGCATCGCGCAGGGCATCGTGACGCTGGAGAACAAGGACACGCGCGAAGGCGGCAGCTACATCATCTGCCAGCAGAACTTTGTGACGCTGCGGCTCTGCACCCGTGCGGAACTGGAAGCGGAAGGCATTGTGCTGCAATAATCGAGGATTTTGACCGGGGGTGGCGCAGGCTGCCTCCGGTTTTTTGCATAATCAGAAATATCCCCAAGGAGGAAAACGCCCATGCTGACATATCATCCGACCACCGAAGCCGAGAAGGAAGCCATTTGCGCGTGGCAATACCCCGGCGAATACGCGATGTACAACAATCCGCCGTATGCCGAGCAGAAGAAGCACGGATACGGTTTTGCGAATCCGGCAAACAATTTCTATTCCTTTTACGATGGCGAAACGCTGGTGGGCTTCGTGAACCTGTCCGATGAGGGCAGCGAGGTGTTTTTCGGCATCGGGGCGCATCCCGACCACTGCGGACAGGGGTACGGCACGCAGATGACGGCGCTGGCGTGGGATTTATCCCAGCGGCTGTATCCGGGCAAGCCGATGTATCTGGAAGTGCGGACGTGGAACACGCGCGCCGTTCGCTGCTACGAGAAGGCAGGATTCCGGGTGGTGGGCGAGCCGGTGAAGCGGGTGACGCTCAGCGGCGAAGGGACGTTTTACCATATGGTGCGTCAGGCGCAGGGATGATTCCGCGCAAGATGTTGATTTGCCAAGCGGCATCCGCTGCGAATTTGACATTCGCCGCCTTTCGGGGCGGCTTTTTGTTTGGTTCTTCACGGAAAGTTGGGAAAGCAAACAAGGGCTTAGGCGAAGCCCCCAAAAGCTGCACGCGGAAGGAGCATGAAAATGTGACCAACCCAATCGCGCGGAGGGGTCAAGGGGGGACTTCGTCCCTTTTCGTCTGCCCCTTGCAGGGTCAAGGGGGGACTTCGTCCCTTTTCGTCTGTCCCTTGTGGGGTTTGGGGCAACGCCCCAACTGTTCCGCGTCCGACCAATCCCAAGGAAGCCGTCAACAAAGGTGCAGGCAGCGAAGCGTCCCTGCCAGTAACTCTGCGCGTCCGCAGACGCGCCTCCAAGCTGCTCTTCCCCCCAAGATTCCGTGAAGAACCTTTTGTTCCCCCGCTGAACGCCGCCTAAAATCTCTATGAATCTGTAAAATTCAGTTGAAAACAAGCGCAAAGTGTGGTAAAGTAGGTATGTATGCGATTTTTCCCCGCACAGGCGGAATTCTGCTGCATTGCGGCACGCTCGGAGGAAACGAACCATCATGACGATTATGAATGTCTTATCCCTGTTCGGCGGACTGGGGCTGTTCCTGTTCGGAATGCAGCTGATGGGCGAAGCGCTGGAAAAAGCGGCGGGTACACGGCTGAAAAAGCTGCTGGGCATGGTCACGGGCAACCGCTTCCTCGCCATGCTCGCGGGCATCACCATCACGGCGGTGGTGCAGTCCTCCTCCGCGACGACGGTCATGGTCGTTGGCTTTGTCAATGCGGGGCTGATCTCCCTGACGCAGGCGGTCGGCGTGATTATGGGCGCAAACATCGGCACCACGGTCACGTCGCTGCTGCTGTCGGTGCAGATTGATTTCGCCGCCATCTTCACGTTTCTGGGGCTGATTCTCTCGAATCTTCCCGACAAGTACAGAACCGCCAAGCAGTTCGGCACCATCACGATGGGCTTGGGCATCCTGTTCATCGGCATGAACACCATGTCCGGCGCGATGGAGCCGCTGCGGACGTGGGAGGGCTTCCAGAAGGCGATGGCGTCCATCAACAACCCGATTCTGGGCGTGCTGATCGGCGCGGGCATCACCGCCGTCCTGCAATCTTCCGCCGCCAGCATCGGCATCCTGCAAACGCTCGTCGCGCAGGGGCTGATTGGGCTGGATGGCGCCATCTTCATCCTCTTCGGGCAGAATATCGGCACTTGCGTCACGGCGCTGCTGGCGTGCGCGGGCACAAACTCCACCGCCAAGCGCGCAGCGACGGTGCACCTGCTCTTCAACGTCATCGGCACGGTGATTTTCGTCATCATCGCCTGCTGCCTGCCGCTGGCAAGCTGGGTCGAGATGCTCTCCCCCGGCAACCTCAAGCTGCAAATCGCCATCGTCCACATTCTCTTCAACGTCACGACGACGGCGCTGCTGCTGCCTGCCGCAAGCTGGCTGGAGAAGCTGGCGTGCCTGCTGATCAAGGGCGACGGCTCGACCGCCGAGGAAATGAAGCTGCTCTACTTTGACGCGCGTATGCTCAAAACGCCGCCGATTGCCGTGGCGCAGCTGTTCAACGAAGTGCAGCGCATGGGCGGCATCGCGATGGGCAACTTCCAGCGGGCGATGGAGTGCTTCAACGAGTGGGACGCGAAGAAATCCGAAGAGCTGGCGCGGAACGAGGACGTGCTGGACTACCTGAACCGCGAAATCACCGATTCGCTGGTGGAAGTGAAGGGGCTTGACCTGTCCGAGAAGGACACGAAGCTGGTCGGCTCGATGTTCCACGTCGTCAACGACATGGAGCGCATTGGCGACCACAGCCAGAACATCATGGAATCGGCGCAGCTGAAGAATCAGGACGAGGTGAAATTCTCGCCCAAGGCGCTGGAAAGCCTGTCGAACCTTGTGCGCGCGCAGATGCAGCGCTCGCTGGATATGTTCAAGGCGCAGGTAACGGACGACACGCTGCTGGGCGAAGTGGAGGGCGTGGAGGACGAAATCGACACGACGACCGAAGCCCTCCGCAGCCACCACATGGATCGCTTGAAGAACCACAAGTGTTCCGCGAAGAACGGCATGATTTATCTGGACATGCTGACAAACCTCGAACGTATCGGCGACCACGCGGAGAATATCGCCACGTCGGCGAAATCCGCAACGGGGATTTGATTTGCACATGAAAACCTCGCGACAGGTGATGCCGCGAGGTTTTTTGATGCCCTCATATTCCCCTGATATACTCCCCCACGACCTCCACCAGCCCATCCGCCTCCTTCGGCGCGTACCTCGGCGAAATCGCGAGCGTCACGAAGTCATACGCCCCCGCCGCGCGGAAATCGCGGTAGTCGTCGTACACGCGGAAGGGTACGGTCGGCTCTGCGCCGTTTTTCGCGGCGAACATCTGCGCGGTCAGCGAATTGAGATGGATGTTGCCGTCCGCGTCAAGCAGCACTTGCGGGATGTCCGCCCGCGAACGCGGATTGCGCACGTTATCCAGCGACGAAATCCGCCGCATCGCCAGCGCGAACAGCAGGTAATTCGCTTCGTCGAGCTTCTTCTGGGCATAGAAGGCGGTGTAGTCCAGCCGCTTTTGGACGGGCATGGACAGGACGTTGAACAGCACGAAGTTCGGGCCGGGATAACCAATGCCGAGGTCGCTGTGGGCATCGACGTGGGTGACATCGAAGGGGGCGGTCAGGCGTCCGGCGGCGATTTGCTCCTCCCAGAAGCGGAGCGCGCCGTCGTGCGTCTCGAAAATGCGCCCCGGCTTGGGGGCGGTGTGGGACAGGCCGCACTGGTTTTCGAGGAACGTGCGGACGGCGGATGCTTCCCACGGCTCATGTCCGGGGAGGGACGGGCGGTGTCCTAATTCGGCAAGCGGGCAGCAATCAGCGAGGAAAAAGTCGAGGTCAATGTCTAATACGCGCATGGGTGCAATGCTCCTTTTGCGGAAAAGTGCTTTTTTGTTGCAGGGGGATTTCGCCTCTGCGGAGGCGACCAAAGGGCTTTCCGATCGCCCTTTGGAAACCTTCGGATGCACACTTTTGTTGCTTGGTTTTGAGCGTTAGTTTTTTAGTTACTGTTCTATTATATCGCATTCCCCCTCACGGCGCAAGGTCGATGATGCTGTTGTCGCTGCCGCCCTCGGCGAAGGAATCCGGCACTTGCCCGACGATGATGCTTTCCGCCATCGCCATCTGCGTGCTGGCCTGCACGTTTTTCGCGCCGGTCGGAATGACGATTTGCACGTTCGCAGTCAGGACGAGGGAAATGCGGTGGCGTGTCTGGTTGATGCCGGCGGTGGTGAAATCAGTGCTGAACGCCGCCTGCACCGAGCCGACAGCAGCGTCAGCCCGATGGCACTGCCCAGCGGCACGACGACGGTTTTCTGCCCCATGGCGGTCAATCTTTCCTGCGCAAGCAGGGACGCCTGCGCCGCCAAGCGGTTCATCTCCGGGGTATTCGCCTGAATCAGGCGCACTTGCCCTTGCTCGTCCTTCTCGACGGTCATCAGGTCGGCGTAATGCACGCCGAGTCCGAGCATCTCCGAGGCAGCCTCGTTGAGCGCCTGAATCGCCAGCGACCGCGCCGTCGCCTGCGAGAGCGTCAGCACGACGTCCGTCACGTTGCGCTCGACACGGAGAATCAGCAGCGTCATCAGCACAAGCAGCAGCAGCGCGCGTTTCCACCGCCGCCGGGGAGATTTTCGGCGCTTTGCAGGAATTTTCGCTTCTGATTCGTTGTTTGTCTGGGGCATGGTGCATCCTCCTTTCGTCGCCTGCCATTGCAGGATGCGCGAATATGTGCTATAATATAGGATGTAATTTTGTATGCTCTGCGGGTTATGCTATTTTCGGATGAAAATGCGCCAAGGCACGAGCGGATGGCGCAGGCGAATCCGAAAATAGCATTCCGCATTCCTTCATATTCCGCCGGGGCGCGCATCATGCCGCTGACGGCGCAAAGGGGCTGAAGCAGTGAAGAAACGCAACGATTTCCCGGACTTTGTGCCGGAAAACGACGATTTTGCCTATCAGGACGGTCATCCCGACGACCCGCAGGGCGATGATCCTGACGAGTACGACCCGAACTGGGCGGACGACGACGACCCCGTGGAAGTTGCGGGGCAGGCGGACATGTTCGCGCACGAGGACTTCTGGAACGCTTCGGCGGAGGATAGCGAAGCGCTGCCGGAGGAGGAAAAGGTCTACAAGCACTCCATTTTCAAGCCGGAGATGAAGAAGCCGAACTTCGTGCTGTCGATTGCCGTCAACGTCATCCGCATTTTCGCGGTGCTGGTGCTGGTGGCAGGGCTGGCGGCAGTCGGCGCGGTGGTCGGCATTGCGAAAGGGTACATGGAAACTGCCCCGACGCTTGACCTCGCCGCGATTGACGATCAGGCGCAGACCTCCTTCATCTACGACGCCAACGGCAACCTCATCACCGAATACAAAGGCTCGGAGAACCGCGTCATGGTGTCGATTCAGGCCATGCCGACATACCTCCAGCACGCTTTTATCGCCGTGGAGGATGCGCGCTTCTACACGCACAACGGCGTGGACATCAAGCGCATTATCGGCGCGTTCGTGTCTAACCTGTCCTCATCCTCCACGCAAGGCGGCTCGACCATCACCCAGCAGCTGATTAAGAATACGCTCCTTTCCTCCGAGCAGAGCTACAAGCGCAAAATTCAGGAAGCGTACCTCGCCATGCAGCTGGAAACGCGCTACACAAAGGATCAGATTCTCGAAAGCTACCTGAACACCATCTACCTCGGCGAAAACTACTACGGCGTGTACACCGCCGCGCAGGGGTATTTCGGCAAATCGCTGGGCGAACTGACGCTCCGCGAATGCGCCATGCTGGCGGGCACATGCAACTCGCCCTACTACTACAATCCACGCCGGAATTTCTACACGCGGCAGAAGGAGGGCGTGGATTACCCCGCCATCACCAACGACCGCACCAACTACGTCCTGCGCTGCATGTACGAAAACCAGTACATCACCTATGAGCAGTATCAGGAGGCGCTTGACCCGGCGACCGCGCATGTGCTGGAGAAAGACCCGAACACATCTACCGGCATGTACGCCTACGCGCACTACGTCGAATACGCGGTGGATGAGGTCATCGACATCCTGCTGCAGCTGAACAACCTTGAGGACACCTCCGCCAACCGCAACGCCATGGAAAACAAGCTGCGCACCGGCGGCTACCACGTCCAGCTCGCCATCGACACCTCCATTCAGTCCACCGTCGAGGATACGCTGGAAAACTGGACGAACTACCCCACCCTGCGCGACCCAGCGGACAAGGTCTACCGCACGCGCAATTCCGACGGCACATACGACGAAACGGTTGAGCCGCAGGCCGCCGCCGTCGTTGTGGACTACCACACGGGCGAAATCAAAGCCATCGTCGGCAGCCGCACGCGCCCGACCGCCATGAAAACCTTCAACCGTGCGGTGGATATGACCATGCCCGTCGGCTCGTCCATCAAGCCGATTGCCGTGTACGCCCCCGCGATTGAGCTTGGCGCATCCCCCGCGAGCATCGTGATGAACATGCCGCTGCCGATTTCCGGCTGGCGCGGGTCAAACGGGCAGGATTCATGGCCGCGCAACTACGGCGGCAGCTCCTACGCCGGCCCGGAGACGCTGCGCAAGGCGCTCGTCAACAGCCACAACACCGCCGCCGCGCAGGCGCTGATGACCCTTGTGGGCGTGGACAATTCCGTTGCCTTCCTGCACGCGATGGGCATTGACGATGCGCACATTGACGCAACGCCGTTCGGCTTGTCCCTCGGCTCCAGCGGCATCACGCCCATGCAGATGGCGGTTGCCTTCGGCGTGCTGGCGAACGGCGGCGTGTATCAGCAGCCCATCTCCGTCCTCGGCATCTCGGACAGCACGGGCAAGGTCATCTGGGACGGCCACCAGCAGCAGGAGCGTCACCGCGTGTTCAGCGAATCCACGGCGTACATGGTCGTGGACATGCTCAAGCAGGCGGTTTCCTCCGGCACGGGCACAAACGCGAAAATCAAGGGGCAGACCGTCGCGGGCAAAACTGGCACGAACTCCGACCAGAAGGGCGTTTTCTTCGCCGGCATGACGGGCTACTACTCCTCCGCCCTGTGGGTTGGGCATGACAACTACAAGGCGCTGTCGTCAAAATCCACTGGCTCCCGCTCCGCCGCCCCGCTGTGGCAGAGCTACATGAGCAAGATTCATCAGGGGCTGTCCAACCGCGACATTCTGGAGGGCAGCGCCAGCGACTACGGCTTGGTGAAGGTGACGACGTGCGCGGTATCGGGGCAGCTTGCCACCGACGCTTGCCGCAGCGACGCGATGGGCTACGGGGTCGTGACGGACTACTGGAAAGCCGGCACAGAACCGACGGTTTCCTGCCAGATGCACACGACGCAGACGATTTGCTCCGTCAGCGGCTTGCTCGCCTCCCCCTATTGCCCGGACACGGTCACACGCGGCGTGCTGACGATTCCGTCGGGACACCCGCTGGCGTCCTTCATCGGCACGGAATATGAGGATGTGCTGATTGAGTACCTCGGCAGCTACGCGGTCTTGGGCGCAAGCGGCACCTGCCCGTACCACACGAGCGCATCCAGCTCCGGCAGCAACACGATGGTGGAGAACACGCTGATTCCCGATGCGAAGATTCTGCTTTCGCAAGCCTACGCGCAATTGCAGAGCATGGACATTGTAAACGACGCGCAGCGCTACTCCGCGATTCAGTCCGCCATCACGAATCTGGAATACGTCATCTCCCTCCCCGCCCCGACAACGGCGGAAGTTGCGTCGGCGATGGGGCAGCTGACACAGGCGATGGCGGGTCTCTACTAATGGATACATCAACAAACACGGCGGCGGATTCTCTCGCAGAAATCCTCCACGCATTGCGCGGCATCCGCGCCCCCATCCAGCAAGGCGAATACGACCTGCACGACCTCGTGCGCGCCGCGCTGGTGGAATCAGGCATCCCCTGCGCGCACGAAGTCCCGCTCGCCCCGCGCTGCCGCATCGACTTGCTTTGCCCCGGCGGCATCGGCATCGAAATCAAGCGCGGGCAGCCTGACCGCAAGCGCATTGTGATGCAGCTGACCCGCTACGCCGCGTGCGGGCAAATCAGCAGTTTAATTCTTGTGACTGAGCGGACAGTCGCCGTACCCAATCGAATTCACGGAAAACCGGTTTCGTGCGTATGCCTGAACCGGCTGTGGGGAATTGCACTATGAATGAAGAAGAAGCGGAACTGCTTCCGCCGTACCTGCGCCCGTACCCGCCCGCCGGCGCACCGCTGGGAACGCTGAGCTACAACCGCCGCAGCAAGTGCTGGGTGGTGAAGGGCGACCCGTCGGTGACGGAGGTGTGCAAGCGGCTGTTTCCGGGCAGCGCGGGCAGCAGGCGCGGCGAAGCGCGGTTCACGGCGCATCGGCGGGCGGTGGGCGACCTCTGCTGGCTGATGATGCGCTTCCCGCTGGAAATCAAGGCAAGCGACCGCGCGTTGTGGGAAAAGGCCGTCACGGGCGCGCGGGAATACGCGGTTCGTCAGGCAAAGTTATCGACCATGCCTGTGCGCATGACCCCGCCCGACGGCGCGTTTCTGGGGACGCTCCGCCCATTTCAGGAGGAGGGGCTGTCGTACCTGTGCAGCCATGACCGATGCCTGCTGGCGGACGAAATGGGCTTAGGCAAGACGGTGCAGGCGCTGGCGTTTCTATCCTCCACCGGTTCATTGCCCGCGCTGGTGATTCCGCCCGCGCACCTGACCCGCAACTGGCAGGAGGAAACGCTGCGTTTCCTGCGGGTGGACGGCAAAGCGCCACGCGTGCACACGATCCGTGGGCTGAAGCCCTACGACCTGCCGGAAGCGGACGTGTACATCATGCACTATCTGCTTCTGCGCGGGTGGAAGAGCGTGCTGCCGACGCTGCCTTTTCGCTCTGTCATCTTCGACGAAATTCAGGAGCTGCGCCACGCGGGGACGGAAAAGTACTCCGCCGCGTCGCTGCTGTCGGAAAGCTGCGAGCGCGTTATCGGGCTGTCCGGCACGCCGATTTACAACCGCGGTGGCGAAATCTGGAACGTCATCAACATTCTCGACTACCACTTCTTAGGCGACTGGGAGTCGTTCTCGCGCGAGTGGTGCAGCGGCTACGGCAATCAGCTTGTGCTGAAACCCGAGTTGCTCGGCGCGTACCTGCGGCGGGAGGGGCTGATGCTCCGCCGGACGAAGCAGGAGGTGCTGCGCGAGCTGCCGCCGAAGCGCCGGCTGGTGCAGGAGCTGGACTGGAACGACAAGGTATACGCCCAGCTGATGGCGCCCGTGATGCGCGACGTGCTGCGCTGGAAACAGGACGACCAGCTTTCGGCGCAGGAGCGGGCGATGCTGGAGGAATCCATCAGCCAGCACGCGCGGCAGGCCACGGGCGTGGCGAAAGCGCCGTATGTGTGCCAATTTGTGCGCGCGCTGCTGGACGGCGGCGAAAAAGTGCTGCTGTTTGCGCACCACCATCAGGTGATGGACATCTACAAGCAGGAATTGAAGGCGTTTTCGCCGGGGTTCATCACCGGACGGGAGACGACGCTGGCGAAAATGAACGCGGTTGACCGCTTCCAATCCGGGCGGACGGACGTGCTGTGCATCAGCCTGCGCGCGGCAAGCGGTCTCAATCTCCAGCGCGCGACATGCGTGGTCTTTGGCGAACTGGACTGGTCGCCGGCAGTGCATTCACAAGCGGAGGACCGCGCGCACCGCATGGGGCAGGAGGATTCGCTCCTGTGCTACTACCTTGTTGCGCCGCAGGGTTCGGACGCGGTGATGCAGGAAGCGCTGGGCTTGAAGGTCAGCCAGTTTGTGGGGCTGATGGGCGACGCGCCGCAGTCCCCGGAGCAGGCGGAGCAGTTTGCGAATCAGGCGCGTCGGCATGTGGAAAGGATTGTGGCGCAGATGGGGGACAGCGCCATTTCACCCAACTAACGATAAAAATCAAGCCGCATGGGTGTGCACTGCGAAGGGGTGTCGGGGGCGACCGCAAAGCCCCCGACTCGCGCCCGCAGGCGCGAAATCCCCTGCTTACGGAAAAGACCAGCTATGTCTGAAAGGCAGGCAGTTTGGTCGCGCCCATTTGGCGCGACACAGCGCAGTTGGTCGAATGAGCAGCTTGGGGGCGCGTCTGAGGACGCGCGAAGTTACTGGCAGGGACGCTTCGC
>OMCM01001700.1_pt1 | contig 10353 bp, 8 predicted proteins | sample 1645021 | NCBI WGS metagenome assembly OMCM01 (sample SAMEA103958142, study PRJEB25191) | human gut metagenome | biome: human-associated habitat [ENVO:00009003]; feature: intestine environment [ENVO:2100002]; material: feces | place: Germany | collected 2013/2015
GCCGCTGGACTCGGTCATCCGCCGTCGGCAAATATCAAAGCGCGGCAGCAATCTCCACCTTAAGCGTACCCACTCCGTTCACGCCGCCCTCCAGGCGGTCGCCCACCTGCGCTTCAGGCACATTGACCGGGGCGCCGGTGAAGATAACGTCGCCCGGACGAACTTCCCAATAGCGGGAAATGAGCGCAATGAGCTCTGCGGGCGGGACAATCATGAAAGCCGTGCTGGCCGACTGCTTTTTCTGATTGTTCTGATAAAGATAAATCTCGGCCGGCGCCGGCATCGGCGTGCGATAGGCTGGGCGCACATGTGAAACAGGGGCGCCTCCATCGAGCGTCTTCATTAAGTCCCAGGGACCGCCCGCCGGAAGATCTTCAGGCGCAAGGCGGCGCGTGAAGTCAAACCCTACGCACCATCCCCAAATACACTCTTGAGCTTCTTCAACGGAAAGATTGCGTCCGCCCTTATGGAGGCACGCCACCAGTTCGAGCTCAGGCACCATCCTGGCGGTGCGAGCCGGCATGGGCCAGCGGTAGACTTCCCCGTCAGCAACGGGGTGAATGGAGTCGGGCGACTTCATGAAAAGAGGCGGTACAAAGCCCGCAGCCGCTACGCGCTGCTTTTCATCGGCCGCATAGTTCTTCGCGGCGCCGTAGACGCGGTTGACAGGGAAAAATTCATAACGTTCATCCTGCACAGGGATGACGGCCTGAGGCGGCGGAGCGAAGAGAAATGGCATGAGGATGCGTTCCTTCGGATAGGACGGCTGAAAGTTGAGGAACATCATTTTAGACCGGCTCAGCACTTGCGCGGCGGCGCTCCGCGTGCCGCTCCCGTGCGGTCGGCCCGGAGCACATTTCGGAGATGAAGCCCTTCAGCGCAAAAAGCGGCTGAAACCCCAGTATTCCTCGCCATCACGCATCGGCGGCAAACTACTGCGACAAATCCGAATGAGCACAATGCTCTGCGGCCGCTACAATGCAGGATGCTTCAATTTAGACGCTCTGCCGGGCATAAATGTTTACTCGGATCAGCGTTTTTCCCCTGAAACGGACATTCATTCAAACAAGATGACATCGCCGCAAATGCCGCGCCGCGAAAGCCTCGCCTCGATTAGTCAACGCCGCCTGCAGGCGGTGAAGTCCAAGAGCATCTATGTGCTCCCCAACGCCTTTACTGCCGCAGCGCTCTTTGCGGCTTATTACGGCATTATCCAAGCCATGAACGGGCATTTTTCAGAAGCCGCCATTGCGGTCTTCTTTTCAATGCTCTTTGACGGCATGGACGGCCGTGTCGCTCGTCTTACGCATACGCAGAGCGAATTTGGCGTTCAGATGGACAGTCTCGCCGATGCCGTGAGCTTCGGCATCGCTCCTGCGCTCATCGTCTATGAATTCGCACTCGTGGAAATGGGCAAAATCGGCTGGGCAGTCTCCTTCGTTTATGCGCTCTGCGCACTTTTGCGCCTGGCCCGCTTCAACTGCAATGTGGGCGTGGTGAGCAAGAATTACTTCCAGGGGCTCCCTTCCCCTGCAGCCGCGGCCTTGGTCTGCGGCTTTGTGTGGCTAGCGGTTGAAAATCGTCTGCCCGATTGGCTTTTGCCGCATCAGGGCACCATCGCTGCGGTTGTGACGCTTTACGCTGGTCTGACCATGGTGAGCAATGCGCCGTTCTTCTCTGGGAAGAGCTATGCCGTCGTCCGCACGATTCCTTTCTGGGTGATCATTGTCTGCGCAGTGCTTTTCATCATTATTTCCAGCAACACGTCGCTTTCTATCTTCATTCTTTTCTGTCTCTACGCACTTTCGGGTTTCGTTTATGAATTCTGGTGTTGGTGGCGCGGTCGTCCGAATCCGATTCAGGCTGACCTTGCCGCCCAGCAGGCAGCCCTTGACGCTGAAGCAGAAAACGAATCCTGCCCAACCTGCGGCAGCACTGCGCAAAAGCAGTGATTTTTCACAACTCCGCGCCTCTTTCCGTGCTGTAGCTTGACTTTCCCCTGCAGCACGGTGTAAACCATGAGCGATGCTCCAGCGCTGTCGCTCCGGCTTATCTGAGCCACCAAAGACAGAGAGGACGGAACTTCTTACAAATCACCGAACGCCCGAAGTCACCAAATGAACGAAGACACAGCTTCCTCCACAATGTTTGAAGATGTGGTCACAATGATCCGCATTCTGAGCCTGATCCCTCAGGACAGATGGACCACTGTCGCCGAAATACATCAGGAACTTGAAGACCGCGGTGTTGAGATACACCGCCGCACACTTCAGCGCTACCTGAAGACGATCAGAGATCACAGCGATGTTTTCCCCATTCATGTAGAGACTTCAGGGAAACCGTACGGCTTTTGCTGGGATCCGCAGAGCGCAGGGTTTCATCTGCCCCAGCTCGGCGTGGAGCAAATGCTGCTGCTTCGCATTGCTGAGGAGCGGCTTCAGAGCCATCTGCCGCCGCAAGCCATCACCCCGATTCGGCCTCTTCTGCGTTCAGCCCGCCGTGTCATTAAGTACGATGATGAAACGGAAGGCACATGGCTTCGTAAAGTCAAGGTGCTCGAAGACGCTCAGTCTTTCCAGCCGCCGGTCATTCGTCCCGGCGTTTTATCTGCCATTGCTGACGCGCTCTTCATCGATCACAAAGTTTTGCTGCGCTGCCGTTCGGCGCGCAGCCGCAATACCGAAGTTATCGTGCGCCCGCTCGCCATTATCCAAAAGGGCGTGCGCACCTACCTCGTCTACCAAACCGATGCCGGCGACTTTCAGCACATAGCGCTTAATCGCCTGGATGCGGCCGAACTGATGCAGGATGCTTTTGAACGTCCGGAAAATTTCGACCTGGAAGACTATTCGGCCAAAATCCGCCTCAACGATGCCCGCGGCAAAACGATGCGGCTCTCTATTACATCCGATGACCCGGAATTTGTGCGCATCCTCTCCGAATCGCTCTTTAATCAGACGCAAAAGATTGAGGACGAACCCGGCAAGACCGGCAGTTGGGTGATCACGGCTGTCGTTGAAGATTCTCTGCTTCTCGACGGCTGGCTCGCCGAGCACCGCGGCTCCATCATCTCGTCGACCAAGACTGCGCTGCGGCAGGAAGAAGCCACTGCGATGCTGCTCACGCCGCAGACCGAAAACAACGCCGAAAAGCGCTCGAGCCGCCCTCGTGCCGCTCGCACGCCTTCAGGCGAAGAAATCAACCTGACAGCGCCGGCGCAGAAATCCTACGAAGTAGCTGCGGCTGCGCTCAATTCCGGCGCCGAATTTGGTCTGGAGGTTCCGGCCGATTTAAAGAGTCCGAAAGCCGAGTTCAACATCAAAGATCACGAAGCAACGGCCAAATGATGCTCCTAAACCGGTGAAAGGAGCATTCGCCGTATCCAGCAAAAATCCCCGCTCAGTCACCGCTGGCGGGGATTTTGCTTAAATGAGAACTGGTGTGCCGACAGACACCAAGCCCCAAGCACATCAAAGACGCGCGATCGTGGAGGAAACCCCCGTCATCTTGTCGCCGATCTGAGCAACAATTTCGGCGTCAGCCGGCAGATACACGTCAACGCGGGAACCAAAACGAATAAAGCCGTAGCGCTCGCCGCGGGCCAGTTCCTGACCGATCGTCGCATAGCAGATGATGCGGCGAGCCACCAAGCCCGCCACCTGAATAAACGTGATGCGGCGGCCGTCAGCCATACGCACCGTCACAGCGTTGCGCTCGTTTTCTGTGCTGGCTTTATCGAGGTCGGCATTCACGAAAAGACCAGGCGTATAGGTCACTTTCTCGACCACGCCCGCAACCGGAGACTTCTGGCTGTGCACGTTGAAGACGTTCATGAAGATGGAAACCTTCATAGCATCTTCACCCGTTTCCGGATTCGTGCACTTTTCAACTTTGCAGACACGTCCGTCCACAGGACTCACAACGGCCCGAGGATCTTCAGGCGCTTCGCGAGCCGGATCCCGGAAAAACTGGAAAGCAAACACCAGGAACACGAAGAAAAGGAACGTGATGATTCCGAGGTCAAGCATCCAGCTCACGATGACGGCGATCAGAGCTCCCGCGAGAATAGGCCAGCCTTCACGGGCAATGATCGGATGGGGATAAATGCGGTTGGACAAGGATGAGCTCCTGATGGATAAGTTTAGTAATTCACTATTTTAAAAGGTCAAGCACAGCGTCGTCTCGACCCGGGAATTATTCAATTAGCGTTCAATCGAAAAAACGCCCGCAGGCAAAATGAGAGTGCGGGCGGCGGATCATACCGAGTTTTGTCACTTAGCTTGAATTTATTCCGTCTTTTCCTTTTCTCGATCAATCGGCCGGCGCGAGAAGATCCAGTCAATGAAGCTGCCTTGGCTGCGTGAGCTGAGAATAACTCGGCCGCTGCCGGAGAACTTAAGGACAAAACCTTCTCCGGTAAGCTGACTGCCGATCAATCGGCCGGCAAGACCGCTTCGTCCCGTCTGAAGCGTGATTTCATAGTCTAGCGATGCGTCCCAAGCGACCAGATGCCCGTTGTCGATCAAAAGCGGACGGTCGGGCGTCACCTCCACTTCTTCCAAAGAGCCGAAACCCGAGACTGCCAGCGTGCCGGCACCTTCGGCCTTCATAATAAAGAAGCCGCCGCTGTCGGACAAAATCGCCCGTCCCAGCCCCTGAGCCTTGGCTGAAATGTCAATGCCGGCCGTTGCCGCGAGAAAGCAGCCGTCGGCAATCATCACGCCGTCATCCTTGACATCCAGGACCTTGACGCCGCCCGGCAGGCTTGGCGCTAAATAAGCGGTGCCGGCCTGATCCTCTGCGGCAATCCACTGCTGAAAAAATGTTTCGTCGTTGAGGAATTTGCGCGCGAGCGACTTGAAAAAGCCTCCGCGGGTCTTGCCTTTCAGGATCAATCCTGCATCCATCATCACCATTGAGCCGCGCTCCGCGGCGACTTCGTCGCCGGGATCGAGGTCAACGCGCAAAAGCGGATCAATACCGGCCTGTGCGGTGAACTTTGCCATCTCTCAATTGCTCCAGCACTAAGCATTAAGGCGTGATACGCACGGTAAGGCTGACGGTCAGAGCAGTGTCTGCAGAACCTGCGCTCACCACCGCTTCAGCGGAATCATTGGCCGCCGCAACACGCATCATCATGGGCTGCGCATAGTAGCGCGGAGAAGGACCGGCTGCGCCGGAAACCTGAATACCCTCAATACGTACGTTTTTCTCTTCGAGCCCAAGTGCCTGAGCTGCTGTCACAGCACGCTCCGTCGCACGCTTCACCGCTTCGGCAAGGAGCTCATCCTGCGCGGCTTCCCGAACCGCACGAGAGACCGAGAAAGTGACGCCGTCATAATTCATGCTTTTCCCCGCAGCGCTCATCACCGCCGACGCAAGCTTCAGGTCGCGAACAGTGACGCGCAGCGTCTGCCGTGCACCCCAGGCTGCGATTTCAGAGGTTTCTCCTTCTTTGGCCCGAGTTCTCACCGGCCAAGTTGAAAAGTCCGCGGTCTGAACCTCGACTTGCCCGGCAGGCGCATTGATGGCATTGAGCGCGGCAATCGCGGCGTTGCCCGCCTTAACGATTTCGTCACTGGCGTCCTGTGCCTGCGGGCGCTGAGCTTCCGCCGTAAAGGTGATCACCGCTTGATCATTGGCCAGCAGTCGATTGGCTTCGCCCGTGACCGTCATAACGAGTCCTGCGTCAGCCACTCGCGGCATGGCATAACCCGAAAGCGGCGCAGCCAGCGTCAAAGCAGCCGCAGCTGCACACGAAACCTTCATCCATTGTTTCTGCATGATTGATGGCCTTTCAAACTGAGTGGTAAAGCAGAGTGCGAAATAAGTGACTCAAGCGCATCTCTTTATATTCATCCTATCGAAGTCCTGTGACGCTTATCGTTTGCAAATGAAACTGCAATAGACAAGGACTGAAGCAACAACGCTTCTGCATGGTCTAGTTACAATTACCGACCTTGTTTATCTGTACGCACTGCTTTTGCCGTTCACCATGTCCGTCCCAACCTCCTCTGCCCAATGGAGCTCCAGACTCGGCTTTATCCTGGCCGCTGCCGGTTCAGCGATTGGCCTCGGAGCCATATGGAAATTCCCATATTGGGCAGGTGCCAACGGCGGCGCTGCATTCATCCTGCCCTACATTCTCTTCACCTTTACGGCGGGCGTCGTGTTGGTCATGGCAGAACTGGCGCTTGGCCGATCCGGCCGCGGTTCTGCGGTTGAAGCCATGCGCCGTGCCGGCGGCAGAGGTTTTGCATGGTGCGGCGGCATGGCAGTACTCACGTCGTTTCTGATCCTTTCCTATTACGCCGTGGTGGGCGGATGGTGTGCGGCGTATCTCGCGGAAGCCTTGATGGGAGAGGCTGCATCCCCAGAAGTGCTCAAAATGCGGTTCGGTGAGCTCGTGAGCTCGGGCGGGCGCAATATTGCCTGGCTTTTTGCCTTTTTGGCTGCCGTTTGCCTGACCGCTGTCTTTGGTGTTCACCGCGGCATCGAGCGGCTGTCCACCTGCCTGATGCCGATCTTCTTCCTCTTGATGATTGGACTCGCCGCCTATTCACTCCTGCTGCCCGGATCAGAGGCAGGGCTCGCGTATCTCTTTCAGTTTTCCTGGTCGACCGTAACACCGCAGGCCATCTTGAACGCCATGGGCTTCACGTTCTTTTCGTTGTCTCTGGGCGCCGGCGTTCTCGTTACCTACGGCGCTTATGTCAATAAAAGCACGCGGCTGCCTTCCGCTGCCATGTGGGTAGCGATTCTCGCTCTTCAGGCAGCCATTCTGGCAGGGCTTGTCATCATGCCCGCGGTCTTTGCTTACGGCCTTGAGCCCGATGCAGGGCCCGGCCTCGTCTTCATCACGCTGCCCATGATTTTTGCGCAGCTCTCGGGCGGCAGCGTCGTAGCGGTGATCTTTTACTTCTGCCTCTTTGTGGCTGCGCTTACCTCAGCCGTCTCCCTGCTTGAAGTGGCCGTCGCCTTTTTGCAGAACGAATGCCGGTTCTCCCGTCGAGCTGCCGTTTTTCTCTGCTTTGCTGCGCTCTTTATTCTGGGCTCCGTTTCGGCGCTTTCCTTTGGCCCCTGGAACGACTGCCTCATTTTTGGGCGCAGCATCTTTGACTTTCTCGACTACGTCTGCACAAACTTCCTGATGACTATCAATGGACTGGCCGTTGCCTTTGTGGTCGGATGGAAGGCTTGGCCCAAGGCCATGAAGGAACTGAGCACCTGCTCGCCGGAAAACGGTGTCGTGACCAAAGGCACGCTGTCAGCCATTGGCTTCGGTCTGCGCTGGCTTGCGCCTCTAATGGTGCTGGCATCCTGCTGGCAGGGGCTTGAAGCGTGAATAAAGTTCAGTCGCTCACGGCCCCTTATGACGGACTGCCGGCAATCCTTTCAAGAAGAGAAAGTTTCTCAACCATTGTCCCGACAACTCTTTCTCTAAGACTAAAGCGCCAATGGTTTCAGGTTCTCTGGGCACAAAGTCGCCTAATATTGCCTACGCGCATTAGACCGTCATCAGGCCGGCTCCGCCTCGGAACGCCTTGATTCTGTCTATGCAATTCAAATAACCATCCAAAGAACATCATGGCTCAAGAACGCATCACCTGGACGAGCCGAATCGGCTTCGTTCTCGCTTCTGCGGGCGCCGCCGTCGGTCTCGGCGCCATTTGGAAGTTCCCCTATATGGCAGGCACGAACGGCGGCAGCGTCTTTGTCCTGCCTTTCATTCTGCTCACCTTCACCGTCGGTCTTGCACTCCTTATCGCTGAAGTCGTTCTCGGACGTCTCGGCAGGGGCGGCATCGTCACAACGTACCGGCGCCTGGCCGGACCCGCCTTTCTGCCGGCAGGGTATCTGGGCGTTCTGACCGGTTTTCTGGTGCTCTCCTTCTATTCCGCCATCGGCGGCTGGACTTTGTCGTACTTCTGCGAAGCGCTGGTGGGACAGGGACTGATCACCGACCAGTCGCAGCTCGGAGCTCACTTTGGCGAATTCACCGCCAACCCCGTGTTGGCGCTCGGCTTTCAGTGGCTCTTTTTGCTCCTCAATGGTCTGATTGTTGCTTTTGACGTCACGAAAGGCATTGAGCGCGTGAGCAAGATCCTGATGCCGCTTCTATTCTTCATGATGCTCGCCATCATCATCCGCGGTCTCATGCTGCCCGGAGCATGGGCCGGCGTGGAGTTCCTTTTCAAATTTGACCCGCAGGCCTTCACCTTCTCCGCGCTCCTGCAGGCCATGGGCTTCACATTCTTCTCGCTCTGCGTGGGCTGCGGCTGCATGATGACGTACGGCAGCTACTTGGATGACAAGACCAACGTGCTCCGCTCCTGCTCCTGGATTGCCTTCCTTTCAGTGATCGCCTCCATCATGGGCGGCCTCATGATCATGCCGTCGGTCTTTGCCTTTGGGCTGGATCCGACTGCCGGCCCGGGTCTTACCTTCATCACCATGCCGGCCGTCTTCGCGCAAATGCCGATGGGACAGCTCTTTGCCGTGATGTTCTATCTCTGCCTTGCAGTCGCGGCCATTACGTCGTCGGTATCGATGATTGAAATTCTCGTCTCCTACCTCGTTGACGAACAAAAGATGTCGCGGCCGAAGGCTGCTGTGCTCTCCACCATTGCTCTCGCCGTCGTAGGGATTCTGCCCTGCCTCTCGTTTGGCCTGCTGAGCGACGTAAAGATGTTCAACGGCCGTACCTTCTTTGACGTCTTTGATTTCTTTACGAGCAATCTGTCGCTGCCCCTTGGCGGCTTGGTGATCCTTTATCTGGCGGGCTACACCTGCTGGGACCGCGTCAAGAATACGGCACCGGAAAAGTGGCAGTGGCTACTGAAGCTCATGCTTCGAGTGTTCTCCCCTATCCTTGTTCTCGTGGTTCTTATCTCGGGACTCATCTAAAATCAAACATCTGCGTACGGCCTGCAAGCAGATTGTCTGCTTTTGCAGACCGTGCGCCAGATCAATGATGGATAAGCGCGGAGCGGCTCATCACCGCTCCCGTTTTTTATTTTTCCCGCAGATTATTCTCATGCCTCAGACATCCTCACGCTCCGCCTGGACCTCGCGATTAGGCTTCATCCTCGCCTCAGCAGGCTCTGCCGTGGGGCTTGGCGCCATCTGGAAATTCCCTTATATGGCGGGCACGAACGGCGGCTCGATCTTCATGTTGCCGACGATTGCTTTTTCGCTCACGATCGGTCTTGCGCTCCTCATTGCAGAAATGAGCATGGGCCGCGCCGCACGAGGCGGCGCCGGAACGGCCTACTTGAAGCTGGGCGGGCGCGCTTGGTCAGTGATCGGCTTTATTTCAGTAGCCACCGGCGCATTGGTGCTGGCTTTTTATTCCGTCGTGGGCGGCTGGTGCACGCACTACTTCATCGAATCCATCATGGGCCGCGGCATCACGGACGATCCGGCCGCAATGCGCAGCGCCTTTGAGGCCTTTGCAGCCGATCCCGTACAGTCCGTCATGGGGCATGTCATCTTTCTCACCACGACCGCAGGCGTTGTGCTTTGCGGCGTCGAACGCGGCATTGAACGAGTCGGCAAGATTCTCATGCCGCTCCTCTTCATTTTGATGCTCATCCTGATCGTGCGCGGATTAATGCTTCCCGGGGCCATTGAGGGCGTGAAGTTTCTTTTCATGCCTGACCCGGAGGCTTTTACGGGTGAAGCGCTCCTCAATGCCATGGGCTTTGCCTTCTTCTCGCTTTCGGTGGGATCCGGATCGATGATGAATTACGGCAGCTACTTGTCCGACAAAGTGAATGTCGGCACCTCCACCGCCTGGATTGTGGTGCTCGCCGTGATGTCATCTATTCTCGGCGGCCTGATGATCATGCCGGCCGTTTTTGCCTTTGGTCTGACGCCGGATGCCGGTCCGGGACTGACGTTTGCCACCATGCCTGCCGTCTTCAGTCACCTGCCGATGGGCGGACTTTTCGCCGTGGCGTTTTACGGCTGCCTTTTTGTGGCAGCACTCACATCGGCCATTTCCATTCTGGAAATGGTTTCGCAGCACTGCGTCGACCGCTGGGGATTTTCGCGGCGCACCGCCGTGCTCACCGTTTCGACGGTGCTCGGCATCATCGGCGTCTTCTGCGCGCTCTCCTTCGGGCCGCTTTCAGACTGGAAGCTCTTTGGGCGCACGCTTTTTGATCTGCTCGACTACGCCACATCCAATATCGGCATGCCGATCGGCTGTGTCGGCATCGGTCTGGTGGCCGCCTGGGTAGCCTGGCCGACCATCCGCAAGCAGCTCGAAATGAACGCCAAATGGTCTGCGGCAGGTCTCAAAGCCTTCAGGATCCTTGCGGGGTGCGCAGCCCCCATTCTCATCCTCAT
>OMCM01001718.1_pt1 | contig 10264 bp, 10 predicted proteins | sample 1645021 | NCBI WGS metagenome assembly OMCM01 (sample SAMEA103958142, study PRJEB25191) | human gut metagenome | biome: human-associated habitat [ENVO:00009003]; feature: intestine environment [ENVO:2100002]; material: feces | place: Germany | collected 2013/2015
AAAAATTAATACGATTATGTTGTGTCTTAATGATGCTTTTGACACTTATTGGCTGTAGTTCGTCTACACCTCAGACACACGATGTCATTTTTCAAGATTCAATCCGTATTGATTTGGGGGATGAGGATGTAAATACAGCAGAGTATGTAAAGCGTATTGATTCATACCCAATATCCGGCTCATCTATTGACGGGAACAAGATACATGTAAGTAACATTACAATGGTCTGTCCATCGTTAAAAAAAGAGGATCTGGAAAAACTAGGCAAGCAGGAGCTGATCTATACGATTGGCGATGAAAAATACACAGTAGAAGCAAATATTGTTGATAGCGTCAAACCTGTGATCAAGGTCAAGGACGATAGCTTGACTTTTGAAGTAGGCGAAATGAAAGGTATCAACAACTATTATTCTGTGTCGGACAATTATGATGCTTCCAAGGATATAAAGGTAAAAGTCAAAAACATTGATAAATTAAATAAAAATAAGACAGGGACTTATAAGTTAGTAATCAAAGCTTGGGACACATCAGGAAACACAGCATCCAAAAAATTAACAGTTATTATTAAAGACACTAAAAAAGAACAGGAAGAAAAACAAAAAGAAGAGGAAAGGAAAAAAGAGGAAGAGAAGAGAAAAGCAGAGGAAGAAGAAAAGCAAAGAGAAGCAGAAAGACAACAGCAGCAACAGCAAAGTCAGCAGACTCAGGCACCTTCTACGAATACAAATAGCAATGTATCAAATTCACCTGCAACATCTAATTCTTCCGCTCAGACTCAACAACCTAGTAGCAGTACACCTGTTACAAGGGATTATTTGTTTTCACAAGGCTATGACATGTCATCAGCCCCAAGTGCCTGTCAAACCGCATTAATGGCATCTGGACGTTCAGGGTCATGTACACCATTACAGGATAGCAATGGCATCTATCTTGGAATGCGACTTGTTTTAAATTAAAAGGAGGATATACTTATGAATCTTGCAATTACTATTTTTGATATTGCCATGATGACACTTGTTTCTTGGGTTTTCTTAAAAAAACCATTAGAAGAAAAAGATATCGAAGGTGGTCAGTCTTTATTGGTACGTATTGTTATCGGTATCGTTGCTGGGGTGGTTGTCAGCTTTATGATGAGCTTATAAGGAGGTTTTTATGGGAGCTTGGAGTCAATTATTTGAAGTTTTTAATCCTGCGTTGTCATCTTTACAGACATTCTTGCAGGCAATTGCAGTATTAGGAGCAGGATGCTTCGCTGCATACTACAAAATTCGTGAGATGTTTGCGGGTCCACAAGAAGATCAAATGTATTCACAGAAAACCAAAGGTGTATTTATAGGATTGATTTTCGTGTTTATTATTCCGGTGTTGATTAACATCTTCAAAACATTATTTATGAAAAGCTAATTTTAATTAAAGAGGGTTGCGGGTTTTCGCTACTCTCTTTTTAAGATTTATAGGACAAATTATTCTGTTGTTCTATAAATCTTAAAATTAAGGCAATGTGCCTTAATTTTTGAGGTGCATATATTACAAGGAGGATAAGAAATATGCCGGTAATGGAAGAAAATAAGTTTGAAACTGCGAAAGTGGCTCTGGAAAAGAAATTTGAATTTGAGCCGATCGAAAAGAAAATCAGTGAACTTGGATGGGATAAAGATAATAATATTATCATTACCTATTATCAAAATGTTATTGGTTATCTGGAAAACACGAAACAGGTATGTGGGTTTATGGATTGGTTTGATAAGGAAAAAAATGACATTGATGTGAGAAATTTTAATGTATCCAATGTTTCATCGCTTCTAAAGCAATTCTATGTTTGGTTTTTCGATAAAAAGCATGAACAATACACAAAAGTTGAAACTATGGACGAAGAACAGGATACAACAAATGATTTGTACCATGACACAGCAGATGAAAATGAATTAAATGCCTGTGTTCATGTAGATAACAGTGAGATCATGGAATCTTTATCCGATTTAACAACGATAGTCAAAGAAACGAATACTTCTGTACAGGATTTTAGAAAGGAAGAAGCCAGTGCTAAAACATATGGTGTTGTTGTTTCTATGGAAGGTATGTTAAAGCAACAGATGAAGAAGCAAACGATGAAAAAAGCATCTTTTGAACAAGTGGAAGGCTTATCCAAGGATGTAAAAGGATTGATAAATAAATCTGAGTCCATGCAGACAGTTGTTGAAAGAATTGATGGAGCCTTGCCTAAAACTGTAGAAAAAATGTATACATCTATAGATATTACAAAGGCTTTTCTTGTAGGCATCGGAGCTTGTGTCGGAGTTTTTTTTATAGTAAGTTTAGGCATTTGGGTTATTAAACTGATATTCTAAGAAAGGATGATAATATGATACATAATGTAATGTTTGCTGTGGCAACACTTCCAAACAACCACTATCTTTTCGGTGGATTGATTGAAGGTGTAAAAAATAATGTTGTTCGTGGTGCACAGGATCTGTTACAGTCATTTTTTTGGAGTATTCTAAGTGGTCTTTTAGGTATGGTCAATTCACTTTTGAACTCGATTGTAAATGGTGTTATTGGTCTTGACCTGTTTTCCAATAATGAGTTTTTATCGACTGCTTTTAACTGTTCTTTAGCACTGATGTTTCTTGCAATTCCAGCTAAGATCACATGGGAGATTGTTTCAGCTATGATACGTGATGATGATGCAGGTATGGATATACATAGGAAACTCGGCAATACCGCTATAGGTATTGCGATTGCCTGTTCACTGACTGTAGGAATTACAAAAATTATCAATCCAGTCATGCAGGATGCATCCAAAGCAATTTTAAATGTAAATCTGACAAACGAAATAAAGTCGGATTCAGCAACATCTCAGTTAGGTGATTCACTGATTGAATATGTTTTGATTTCGTTTGGAGGTTTGCCTAAAGACGGAGATTATGGAGCTTCAAAATTTGTAGAGCAGTACAACAAAAACGAATTGAAGATCACAAAACGAGATGGTGATAACTATGTCTGGGATTTTAGTATATTTATGGCAATTATTGGAATGTGTGTATATGTAGTAATGCTTTTTGTCATATGTATACAGATCGCAGTGCGAGTCATTTCCATAGGCTTTTATTATGTTATAGGACCTCTCGCCTGCACGAGTATGACGAATTACCAAAATCCACAGGCTTTTAATGTCTGGAAAGCAACAATATTTGGTGCATGGGCACAGAATCTGACACAGATATTTCTGCTGTCGCTGTTTGTAGGACTGCTTGAATCCATATCATCAGCAACATCAACCATGCCAGTAGCGTCCGTTGCACTTTATTTTGGTGCGTTTTCTCTTATCATGACTGCACCAAACTTTGTACAGGCAATGATTGGTGGATATGCTTCTGGTATTCTAGACACTTTAAATCAATTCAGAGGTGGTCTTGGCATGGCTAAAAGCTTGGTAACTGGTGCTGTTGGTTCGGTGATTGGTCGAAACAACCCACATACAGGACACTTGGAAGGTGGAGCACGTGGCAAGATTTTAGGTGATGTCAACGCTCAAGGAAACCGAGTCGGTGGAGCACGTGGTGCTATTTTTGGTAATCCAGACAGCAATGGTAATCGTAATGGTGGTATCAAAGGTGCTACATTAGGTAATTCCATGAATATGGGTGGTGTTACTGGTAGACAAGGTGGTATCCGTGGTGCTATTTTTGGCAACGATCAGCTGGCTTCTGGTGTTGGTGGTACTATTGAACGTACAAGAGCAGGTGGTATGGCAAACATTGGTGGTAAGAAAAGAACGGATTCTTTCAACTCCGCAGGTCAAAAAACAGGCTCAATGCAGAAAAGACGATTATCGGCTTTCAGAGGTTCAGATTCTACAGCGTTTAACCCAGAAACAGGTGCTCAGATGGGCGATCCAGTACATCAAAGAGGACCTGTGCCTATGTTTTTAAGTGATTTAGGTAATCGTTTCTCTGGTGGAGGTAGCGACCAGTCGGGTGATGGTGGCGGAAGTGATACATCCACACCAAATTACACTTCTTTTAATTCCGGTGGTGGCGGTGCTTCTGGTGGAGGAAGTTCAGGCGGAACAAGTGGAGGTTCTGGTGGTTCTTCTGGTGTTGGTGGCAGTACAGGTGGTGCTCATTCTTTCCAGATGCATAGCAGTGCATCGACACGTAACAGTTTAGGCGGAGCACAATCTTCAGGTCCAAAGCCACAGCCACAAGGTCAAAGGCCTTCATCAAGCACAAAGCCTGCTGTTAGATCGTCTGGTACAAACGGTAATACTAAACCTCGCAGTCAAGCTCAAAAGCCAAGTGCTTCAGGTGCACATACATATAAAATGAAAAGCAGTAGTGAAATTCGTAACTCATTAGGAAATAGAGGTAATAGTGGAGGTAAAAAATAATGGGATATAACAAAACAACAATTATCGTTGATAAAGAATCTGTAAAACCAATTCTAATTTGGAAATTTTCAGGAATGGATTGCCTATATATGGCGATTGGATATTTGGTAGTATATTATCCAGTTAAGTATTTTTTTAATGACTTGATTGGTTTAGTTATGGGAGCAGCTATGTTTGTACTTGTTGGTGTTCTGTTAGTTGAAATGCCAAACCATTTATCTATTATCCAGCATATACAGATGTGGTATAACTACCGTTATAAACAGCCAAAGGAATACTTTTACATTCCAAAGGAACGAACACATGGTACAGTCAAAACAAATTCTGATGAGGATTCAAAGGAATGGATTGAATATCAGAATATGATTCAGGAAAACAGATTGTCAAATGAAAATTAAGGCAATCTGCCTTAACTTAAAGAAAGCAGAGAATGACCGATTGAGTCATTCTTTTTTTAATATAAAGGAGTACATTAATGTTTGGGATTTTTAAAAGAAAAAATAAAAATAAGGATATAGATCCTGTTAAAGAAAAACAGAAGCTTGTCAACGACAGTATCAAAAACTCCAAAATGGAGAAAAAAAAGAAAAAGAAAAAAGTCTATAACGGCAAGCGGATCCAGGATTTTGCAGAAGATTGATAGATTTGACATCAGAGATGCCATTCCTTTTACATATGACGAAGAAAAGAATATGTTCAAGGACCTTGATGGAAACTATATCATGATGGTTCGTACAGCAGGAACAAATATTTTCGGTTTCAAGGACAATGACCAGTATGCATTTATACGTGCGTTTTCAAGAATCTTCAACAATTCGATTGGTGCAGGGCAGATCTATTCGTATATGGTTGGTGCGGATGTGGATGGATATGTAGCTGATTTCCAGTATTTTAAAGATAATTTAAATTTATCAAACCCACAGGATCGCATTCGATATGAAATTCTGGATGAAGCACAAAGAAGATTGAAATATACAGCATTGACGAAAGAACTTGTGGATCGTTGTTTTGTGTTTATCCTAAAAGGACAGGATATTTTTCAATTAGAACAGAGATGCCAGGAAATTGTTGCTACACTTGGTTCTTATCAAAAGACAAGTATATTAGATTTTATGGACACTTTTCTTGTGATCTATAACTTCTATCACCCACAGGCATCGAAATTGTTTACTGAAATGGCAAAAGAAGCCGATGATATAATGGATTATTTATATCCAACACGCATTGGTATGGTAGATGTAGGCTTTAGACAATGTGTTGAACTTGACAGAGTATTCTGTAGAACCAAATTTATTCATATTTATCGAAAAGAACCGGCATTTGCATTAATGAGTTATTTAGCTACAGCAGGTGATATTGATTTTTCTATGCATTTTAAACCCGCAGAAAGTGGAGCATTAACAAAGAGTCTTGATAAGGAAATTCATAATATCGAACGCAATATGCAGAAAGCAAAAGATGCATCTACTCAGTCAAAGCTGATGAAACAGTTTGATAAGACACAGACAATGGTTGAAAAGATGGTGGCTGAAGGAGATACACCATTTGATTTCACAGTATTCTTGCGTATCAAAGGTGACAGCGTACAGCAGGTCAATGAAATTTGTAAGGATTTAGATGATTCTTTTGTTTCGATGGGGATTCAATTTAGCGATGGTGTGTTTGAACCTTTGGAATTATTTAACTGTACAGCTCCGATTCTATATGATTATGAATTAAAAGATAGATTCTACAAAACAACTACTACTGCTACACTAGGATGGATGTATCCGTTTGTTTTCGAAGCTTTATATGATTCTACACAGTATTCTCAGGATGTTCATTACCCGCCAGTATATATAGGTAATACGATACAAACCAATGGTGTTGTTTTCTATGACAACTTTACGAAGAAAGACGATCGTTCCAACTATAACGAATTTGTTGTCGGTAACTCCGGTATGGGTAAAACATTCTTTTTGATGTGGCTGATCTACAACCGTTGTGGTCTAGGTTACAAGCAATATATTCTGGATGTAGAAGGTAAGGAATTGAATAAGCTTACATATGAATTAGGTGGTGCTAATATTGACTGTTCAAATGGTGAGAAAGGTCGTATCAATCCACTACAGATACGTTTCAACGTTCCTGACAGCGACACAGGGGATGGCAAAGTACCTTTAGATCAGATTTATCCGCTTGAACAGCATATTCGCTTCCTGAGATCGTTTTTAAATGCATATAAAGGCGATTCTGATGAGATTGGTATCCTTCATACCAATTTGATTGAACGTGCTTTAACACACGTTTACGGGCTTATTAACATAGACTTTAAGACAACAGCTCAATATATTCTGGATAATTTCAAAAGCGAAGATTATCCTATCTTTTCAGATGTTTATGACACGATTCAGGCATGGCTGAAAGAAATCGAAAAGCAACCTCATCCTGATCGTGCGGAAATCGAACGTCATAAGGTTTGTCTAGCATTCTTAGAGCCGATTGCCTATGGTGCCGATGCCAACCTTTTCAATGGTCATACGAACGTAGATTTATCAGCAAATGTTATCAACTTTAATTTAAGTGCATTGCAGGATAACACAGGCTCACGAGTACTTGCAACGCAGTATTACAATGTTTTGTCATATATCTGGACAGATATCATCTCTGACCCATTCAACCGCAGAAAACAGCTTTATGCGGATGAATTCTCAGTTATTATGGATCCTCGTTATCTTGACATCATGATGTATTTCCAGACAGTTATCAAACGTGTTCGTAAGTACATGGCAGGTTTAACTCCCGCAACTCAGCAAATAAGCGATGTTTTAAAAGATTCGGTAAAGGAACAGGGTGAAGCCATCATTGAAAACTCCGTATACCAGTTTTATTTTGGATTAGGTGCAGAGGGTATCGAATACTTCAAGAAAACACATTTGATTCCAGAATCAGAACAGGAATTCGTGCAATTTGCCAATATTGGTGAATGCTATGCCAAGATTGGAACAAGTACAGCCATGCGAGTTCGTATTCAAATTGGGGATGAAGCCTTTGCTAAATTCACACGAATGAAAGACGATAGAAAATAATGGGAAGTCTAATAAAACATGCGAAAAAAATAAAGAAAGCATGTATCGGTATTGCCACAGGAATAACTGTTGCAACGATGATGATACCACCTATCGTTTTATCACAGATGATAATGATGGATCAGGAAGATAAATGCTCATCTGAAGCAACTGGAAGTATTGATGTATCATCAGATGGTACCGTAGAAGAAAATAAAAAGGCAATCTGGAACTACTTTAAAGCTTCTGGGTATTCGGATGAAGCAACCGCAGGCATCATGGGAAATATGTATGCAGAAAGTGGATTCAAGCCGGGTGCTTCTGAGATTGGCGGAGCTGGGTACGGACTTGTTCAATGGACAACACAAGGCTATAAAACAGCTTTAAAAAACTATGCTGCACAGCAGGGAAAGGAAACGAGTGATTTAAAATTACAGCTTGACTTTCTCTGTATTCAGCAGTTGCCGACTTTCAAATGGTCTGTAAGAGGAACCACATATTTTAAGGATACAGAAGAACTTAAAAAAAGTAACAGCGTTACAAAGGTGACAGAAGCGTTCATGAACTGTTTTGAGCGATGCAACACATCTTATGTTTCATGTACTGTAGAGAGAAGATCGCAGTACAGTATGAAGGTATACAACCAGTTTCGTGGACAGAGTGCAGATGCAGACTCCGCTTCAACAGGTATCAGTGGAAGAATATTATGGGTAGGCGATTCACGGACTGTAGGTATGCAAAGCGCAATCACCGAAGGAAAGAACAAGTGGATATGTTCTGTAGGAAAAGGTTACAACTGGCTAGTAAATACAGCTATCAGTAAAGTGAACAAGGAATTGAAAGATACAGATACCATTGTTGTCAATCTAGGTGTCAACGATCTGAACAATCACGAAAAATATGTAACTAAGTTGAATTCACTGGCTGACTCAGACTGGAAGAAAGCAAAAAGTATTGTGGTTATGTCAGTCAATCCGGTGGACGAAGCAAAATGTGCAGGAACCTATGTCGTAAAAAACAGCCAGATTGAAAAATTTAATACATATCTCAAAAAGAATCTGAGAAAGAAAATCGTTTATGTTGATACATATACTTCACTTTTAGGAAACATTCAAACAAATGACGGACTGCATTATACAAGTACAACCTACAAGACCATCTATAACATGATACGTGATACTCATACAGGCTCAAGTACAGACTCAGCGTGTGAATCTGAAGGTTCTGGTGGAATACTTACAGCAGAAGGTGTAATGATTGATTTTGATTCAAAGTACTACACTTACAGTGCCGATATTAACGAAGGAAATCCTAACGTATGTGCGGTAAATAAGCCACAGTGGTGGCCATATGGTGCAGCATGTACAAATCAATCAATAACAGGTAAATTTAACAAAATGATATGTTCATCATATGCTTCTGGACGATACTGGGATGTAAATTATCATGATTCACCTTATCCATTGCCGACAAACTGGGATCAAAAATTAACGGTAGATCATGTAGCACCTGGCAGTGGTAAGTATTCAAAAGATATCAACAATCCGATTCCTAAATCCATCGTTTCTATTACTTCATCGAGCGGTGGAACTATGCACGTTGCATTTATCGAAGGAGTAGATGTAGATGGTTCTGTTGTGATTTCGGAATGCAACGCAAACAGAAACGAACCAAAATATGGATTCCGTTGTCAGAAATGGAAGAGCGTAAAAGAATGGGCAGAACGTACCCTTGGTGCGGGAACTAGATTGGATGGTTTTTATGGAAAGTAGATGATAAAAATATGTTAAAAAAGATTTTAATAGGATTGTAGTCCTGATAATTGTATGCTTTGGGGGTTATGATATTTATACTCGTATACAGAAAAGTCATGAACCAGAACTTGTATTTGTGGACAAGGATCTAAGGACTGTAGCGGAAGATAATTTTAATCCATATTATTATGTGATTAAAGCTGAAGATTATCGTGGTAAGGACATCAATGATAAAAAACATCTTGCATATAAAGTCAAAAACAAAGGTAAAAAAAGTGTTAAAGTCATTTACATCTTAACAGATGATAAGGGACATTTTGTACAGAAGGAATTGACTTTAAAAAAAGTAAAGACTGTAAATTACACACCGGAAGGAGAACAAAACGGTGCATTGAGTAACGCACCTAAAAAGGAAAATAAAGTATTTTTGTTCTCTGATTATGACCAAATTGCTATACGTGCAATGGCGGAAGCAGACAATTATGGACATGAAAGTTCACAGAATTACACAGTCAATCCTGCACTCGATGAGAATGGGAAATTAATAGGATATGAGTGTGTGTTTTTGAATTAATGAAAGGAGAATGGGGATGCATAATCAATACCATGGTAGATTTGAAAAAGAATACTGGGTGCGCAGAATATATACATTGATACAGAATATTAACGACTTATCTGGTTCAAACATCGACTTAAAAAGTGAAATAAACATTTGCAAATTCAGGGACGAAGATTACTGCATCGTCACTTATTTTTATTACAGTAAGCTGTACTGCTCGTGTATAAAAAAAGCAATGGGCAGACACGATGAACAAAAGGTTAAGGTCAGCAAAATATAATTAATTTTAAAGATTATAGATATTAGATAAATGATGAGAGGTGATGATATGGCGGATAAAATGAATATCGAGTTGGATACTGTACTGGCTAACGAATTGAAAGATGCTAGAATGCATAAGCAATTATCACAAGATGAAATTGCAAATCTAGTAGGTATATCCAGACAGAAGTATCAAAGAATAGAAAGTTGTATGATGAATTCTGTGGATGATAATTTGTTAAGAAAACTGGCT
>OMCM01001719.1_pt1 | contig 10260 bp, 8 predicted proteins | sample 1645021 | NCBI WGS metagenome assembly OMCM01 (sample SAMEA103958142, study PRJEB25191) | human gut metagenome | biome: human-associated habitat [ENVO:00009003]; feature: intestine environment [ENVO:2100002]; material: feces | place: Germany | collected 2013/2015
CGTCGCCCAGCTCCGTCGCATCGACGAGCACGTCGGCTTCGACCGGCCGGAGCCGGCCGTCACGCCGGACACCCAGCCGCCACACATCCTTCCCGCGTCCGGCCGTCTCGGCCGCCGAACGGTACCACACGGTGAGGTTCGGTTCGCGGGCGACGAGCCGTTTGAAAATACTGTCGCCCACCGAAGGTTCGAACATCACGTTGCTGACCCACCCCGTTATCAGGGCCGAATCGCAGCCGTAATGCCGGGCCAGCTCCGTCCGGAACTCGTCCCAGATGCCGCCGCGCAGGCGGTAATTGCCGTCGGTGGCGCTCACGCCCGCCGAGGTGAGCATGCCGCCGAGCCAGTCGAACTCCTCGACGATCAAGGTTCGCGCCCCCATGCGGGCCGCCTGCAGTCCGGCCGCCGTTCCGCTCGCTCCCCCGCCGACGATCACCACGTCGTAACGCTCGGCGGAACCGCATGCAGACAGCCCCAAGCACGCCAGCAGCTGCAAATATTTCAGTCCGGTAAATCTCATATTCGGTCGTTTATTTCAAATCGACTGCGGCCCGGCTGATCCGCCCGAAGCGGTCCGTAGCCGACACCTCGACGCGCTTCGCCCCTTCGGGCAGCGCGACGCGGTAATAGTGGTCCGAAATCGAAGGGTAAATCCATTTGTGGTCCATCTGACTGGTGTCGGAGTACATCTGTTTCGCGGCGGGATCGTAAGCCTGAAACCGCTCGGCGGGACCGCACGGCACGCCGTCGATCGTAAACTGGACCTCCCACGCCGGGTCGCTGGCCCAGACGTTGGCCACGGCGTACCCTTCGAACTGGGGATATTCGCGGCCGCTGTAAATTTTCATCTGGTAGTCGGCCGGATAACCCGTCGATTTGTAATACCAGTCGATCCGGTCGCCGTTCACCTCATAGACGCCGTACCCGGCGGGCGTACCGTCGGTGCAGAGCGGACCCTGCCACCATGCGCCGCTCAGGGCGGGTGTCACATGCTCGTAGAGGCCGGGCGCGATCGGCTGATTGAAGGTCGTATGGGTATGGCCCGAAATGATATGCGCCCGGTAGGGTTTCAAAATTTCGTAAAGCCCCCTGTGGTTGGTCATCGTCGATCCGGCGCGGTCGTAGCGGAACTGCTTGCGGTCCTGCTCCTCGCAGGTCGAAGGGATATGCAGGCAGACGACCACCGTCGAACCGGGCTGCACGCGGGCAAGGTCCTTTTCGAGCCAGCGCATCTGCCGCTCTTCGAGATAGCCGATGTAAAAATAGTCGCGCCCGATGAAGAAGTTGTCGTCGAGCACCACATAGTGGATGCGTCCGACGTCGAACGAATAGTAGACCGGACCGTACATCTGCTCAAACTTCGAGAAGGAGGTTTCGTAAGAGCGTCCGTAGACCTTCATGTCGTGGTTGCCCATCGCGTTGCGGAACGTGATTCCCGTACGCTCCATCACTTCGTTGTACCGGCCGTAAAGCGAATGGTCGTGCGACACGATGTCGCCGCAGCAGATGCCGTGGAAAGGCATGCCGCCGTAACTGCGGACCGTGGCGGCGATGTCGTCGGCCGCCGCCGCGAGTTTCGCAAACTCCTTCGGCGCCCATATCTGCGGATCGGCAATGGCGATGAACCCGTAACGCGAATCGTCGCCCGCACGGCGGAGCAGCGTAAAATCGCAGGATTTGCCGTCGGCGGGCAGCGGGTGGAAATAGCGCACCACGCCCTTTTCCACCGGAGCGTCGTAGCCCGCAGGCACGCAAACGAAGACGAAGCGGTTGTCGGCACCGGCCTGCAGTCTGTAATTTCCTCTTTTGTCGGTGCACGCGAACTCTTCGCCGTCGGAGACCCAGACGCCTTCCACGCCCCGGCCGCCGCAAAGGACGCGCCCCTTGACCGTGACGCTGCCCGCGGCCCATGCGCAGGCGCACCACAACGACAACAGAATTGTCAGTAAATATCTTTTCATCGTTCCGTATTTTAGTTCTATTTGCATTGTTCGAGAATCTGCCAGCACTGGAACAGTCCGCGCGGCACATGGAAACATCCCTTCCACTTCCCGCCCTTGAGCGGCAGCAGCACCTCGCCGCGGCGGTTCAGGTAACCGAACCATTCGGGATGCTCCGTGTCCTTGAAATGCGCCCACGTATATTCGTGCAGTTTCCCGAACCACTCCAGACACTCCTTCGATCCGGTCAGCTGATAGCCCTTGATCATCGCGATCGTCGATTCGATATGCACCCACCAGAGCTTCTGGTCCCATTCCAGCTCCACGCGGGGCGCGCCCTTGCGGTCCAGAAAATAGAAAATGCCGCCGTACTCCTTGTCCCAGCCGTATTCGGCGGTATTGAGCGCGATTTTCACCGCTTTGTCGATCAGCGCACGGTCGTCGAGACGCACGCCGAGGTTCATGATGAACCACATCGCTTCGAGCGAATGTCCGGGATTCATCTGACGGCCCTCGAACGTATCGGAAAGCCGTCCGTCCTCCGTGACGTTCTCGACGATCAGCCCCAGCTCTTCCCGGTAAAACACCTCCATCACTTCGTGCAGGCACTCCCCGATGGTGTCGGCCAACAGTTGTTTGTCGATCATCGGCTCGATCTCCAGCGCCATGTTGCAGAGGATCATCGGCAGGGCGAAACTCTTGAGCGAACGCGTTCCGGGATAGGCCTTGCACCACTCGCCCTTGGGATTGGCGCGTTTCTCCAGAATCCGGTCGAAAGTCCGCTTGGCGATCAGGGCGTACTCGTCGCTGCCCGTCGCAACGGCGACCTGCGCAAAGGCCATCGCCGCGAACGTATAGGAGAAAATATTGTAGGGCTGCACCAGTGGGCGGCCTTCGCGCGTCAGCGCAAAATACCAGTTGTAGTTGCCGTCGTGGCCGTATTTGCGCAGGAACTCAGCCCCCTGCACGGCGCATTCGAGCCATTCGGGGCGACGCTCCACCTTGTTATAGAGCATGGCGAACATCCACACTTCGCGCCCCTGCAGCCAGATGAATTTGTCGGTATCGTAGACGCTGCCGTCACGATCGAGACACGTAAAATAGCCGCCGAATTCCCTATCTTGCGATTTTTCGAGCCAGAAAGGCAGTACGCCATCCAGCAACTCGGTTTTGTACTGTTCCGCTAATCTTTTGAAATCCATAATCTTATCTGATTTTATATTGTTATCTTGTCCAGTATCGTTCGATCTCTTCGAGCGTGCGGCCCGACGTTTCCGGCACCGCCTTCCATATCAGCAGCATATAGGGCACGCACATCGCGGCGAAGAGGAAAAAGGTCCCCGCCGGCGTCAGATTCGCGAGCATCCACGGCGTAAGCTGCCCGACCAGATAGGTCCCCGCCCAAAGCGAGAACCCCGCGATCGACATCGCCGCGCCGCGCACGCGAATCGGATACATCTCCGACAAAAGCACCCAGACCACGGCGCAGACGGAGATGGCACAGCAGAAAATATAACACAGAAACGCCGCCAGCAGCACGCCGTCCGGCATCCCTGACCGCTCACCGGTCAGGAAACAGGCCCCGATAAGCAGCAGCGACAGCACCATGCCCGACACGCCCCAGTAAACCAGCTTCTTGCGCCCTACGCGGTCAATGATCGCCAGCGCCAGCACCGTCGTAAGCATATTGACCGCTCCGACCAGTATCTGGGCGAACAGCGAGTCGCTGCCCGACCATCCGGCCCGCTCGAAAATCGACGGCCCGTAGTAAAGCACGGCATTGACGCCCATGAACTGTCCGAGAATGGCGATCGCCGCACCGACGAGCACCGCCGTCCGGATGCCTTTGGACAGCAGGAGCCGCCACTGCGGGGCCTGACCGCCACCGACGGCCGTTTCGATGGCCGCAAGCTCCGCGGCGGCTTCCGTCCGGTCGCCGTTGATGCGGCCGAGCACACGCAGGGCGCGGTCCGTATGTCCGCGCAGCACCAGCCAGCGCGGACTTTCGGGAATAAAGAAGATGATGACGAAGAAAACCAGCGCCGGAAGGGTTTCGGCCCCCAGCATGCCCCGCCACACTTCATCGACGAAGATCCGCCGCATCCACGCCGTTTCGAAACCGGCGGTCTGTCCCATGCGGAGCAGCAGGTAATTGACCGTATAGGCCGCCAGAAATCCCATCGTGACGGCCAGCTGGTAAAACGAGACCAGCATGCCCCGGCGGCGCGCCGCCGACACCTCGGAGATGTAAAGCGGCGAGACGACCGAAACGACGCCGATGCCCAGCCCGCCCACGATCCGGTAGACGACCAGCTGCGTGAAATCGGTGCAAAGGGCGCACCCCGCGGCCGACACCGTGAACAGCACGGCCGAGACGAGCATCGTCCGCCTGCGCCCCAGCCGATCGCTCAGCACGCCCGAACAGAGCACCCCGGCGATCGAGCCGGCCAGCGCGCACCCCACATACCACCCCTGCTGCAGGCTGTCCAGCCCGAAGCGGACCGTCACCAGCTCGACGGTGCCGGAAATCACGGCCGTGTCGTACCCGAACAGGAGTCCGCCCACGGCCGCCGTAACCGCAAGAAAAAGCATGTAGGATATGTTGCCGCGCCGTTTCATGGAGTATATTTACCGTTTCCGGTAAGGGTTGTCGATTTTAAAATAATCGCAGTAGCGATCGTAAAGATGTCCCGCCTGCGGATAGGCCGAATTGGGACTCATGAAGTGCGAGAACTCGAACGTGATGACGTTCCGCATTCCGGCCCGCCGTGCGGCGTCCAGCTTCAGCAGCAGCTTCTCCCACTTGATCGGCAGGAAACGGATCGGCATGTCGCGGTCGAACGATTCGAGGTTGGTCCAGCACTCCATGCCGTATTTGTCGGCCAGCGCCTTGTTCACCACCAGATAGTCGTACAGCTCGTGATAATCGACCTGCCCGTCCTGAAACGCGAGGATGTCCACCGCTCCGGCGACATTGCCCAGTATCTCGTTCCACTCGCGGCGGTGCTCTTCGACCGAAAGGGCCTTGTCGCCCGCCATCACCTGATCGGTCTTGACGCCGTGGATGTAGGGTGAGATCATCGTTTTCAGACCGCCCGAAACCGCCTTGGCATGGCGGCCCACTTCCGCATAGATGCGCGACATGTTTTTGGTCCGGCGGCTGATCTCCTGCGACAGATACCACCCCTGAAACGACTCGTGGTGGCCGTATCTGGCCCACACCTCGTCGATCAGTTTCAGGTTCAGGTCTATCTCGCGCTGGAAGAGTCCCTCCTGCCAGTATTTGCCCGAATCGTACATGCCGAAATAGAACGCCATACCGTATTTGTCGGCCAGCGTAAGGAACATCTCCACCAGATCGACCGGGGGATAGTACACCTCCTCGCTTTCGAGCAGACACTCGAACGGCGCGGCGATCCACCGTCCCAGCCCGGCGCGGATCAGCACCACGGTGTTGATCCCCATGTTTTTCATCGCCCGGAAATCGGCGTCCCACTCCCTGACGCCCCAGTTCTGGTGAGGAATGTCCCAGCTCACCTCGTCGAGGAACGTCGCACGAACGGGAATCGCTTGGAGAATGCCTTCGGTTCTGAAATCGTCGTCCGACAAGCCGCAGGCCGCGTCGCCGCCCGCCGCACCCTTCGGGGAGCAGGCTGCCAGCACGACTGCGATCAGCACGGCCAGCGCCGCCGCCAAACCGCCCGGTTTAGGGTAATGTCCGTTCATCGGTCTCTATTCCAAGGTTTTCAGATACTCCATATAGCGGTCGTACAGGTGCCCCGCCTGCAGGTAGGCCGACTGCGGACTCATGAAGTGCGAGAACTCGAACGTAATGGCGTTCTGGTAACCGGCCTGAGCCGCCAGCCCCATCTTGAGCCGCAGTTTCTCCCATTTGATCGGCAGGAACTTGATCGGCATGTCGCGGTCGAAGGTCTCGGAATTGGTCCAGCACTCCAGCCCGTAACGGTCGGCCAGTTTCTTGTTTACCTTCAGGAAATCGACCAGTTCGTCATACTCCACATGGCCGTCCTGAAAGGCGACGATATCCACGGCGCCCTTGATTCCGGCAAAGATGGCGTCCCACTCGCGTTCATGGCTTTCGAGCGTCACGACGTTCTGCTTCGAAGTCGAAGCATTGTACTGGCTGACGTTCTTGCTGCCGTCGATATAAGGGGAAATCATGGTCGGCAGACCGCCGGAAACCTCCTTGCAATAGCGTCCCAGACTCGCATACAGATCGACGATCTTGCCGGTATTGCGGCTGCATTCCTGCGAAATATACCAGCCCGCAAAGGATTTGTAATGTCCGTAACGGCTCCACACCTCGTCGATCACGCGTTTGTTCAGCGCCACCTCCTGCTCGTATTCGCCGCGGTCCCAGTACTTGCCCGAATCGTAGAGCCCGAACCAGAAGTTCATGCCCCACTTGTCGCTCAGGCGCAGGAACATATCGACCAGATCGACGGGCGGTTCGTAACACCCCTCCTCGGCCGTGAGCACCCGCGAGGGAAAAGTCTGCCAGCGGCGGTAGCCGCAGCGGATCAGGATCACGGTGTCGATGCCGGCTTCGCGCATGTAGCCGAAGTCGCGGTCCCATTCGGCTTCGCCCCAGTTCTGATGGGGAATGTCATGACTGATTTCGTCGAGAAAAGTTCCTTTTATTCGCATAACTCATTTATTTAAATTTCAAATCAGGTTCTCCAAAAAAGCCTGCGGTTCGTAAAAAAGACCGTAACGGCCATGACCGCGGCCGTGACCAGCACGCCCCGCACCACGCCCATCCACGGGCATAGCTCGGCAAAGGTCTGTAAATAAGGCGCCAGATGCAGCAGCGTCAGCAGGGGCATGATGAGGAATCCGGCCGCCGTATAGGCCACCATCGGATTCTGCCCGCATTTGACCAGCACCGAGAAACGCACATTCAGCCGCCGCATCGCGATTCCGGCGGCGATCAGGACAAACGAAGCCAGCCCGGAGGTGACGAAAAAATAGCTGAACGTCGCGTAATCCTTCTTGATGCCCCCTTCGAACGCCTCCAGCGCCAGTCCCAGCATCAGCCAGAAAAATCCCCAGCCGAAAAGCGAACGGTGCAGTCTTCCGGTCGCGGAGCCGTCCCCGCGCAGCAAGTGCCGGAGCAGGAGACAGATCAGGACGCCCGCCGCGATATTCACGACCAGCTGCCGCGCGAAAAGCCCCCACATATTCAGGCATATCAGCGTCACGAGCAGAACGAGTATCCAGACCTCCCGCCGCCGGGACGCCCCCGGCGCATCCTCGCCGGCCTGCGTCATCCATTCGTAGATACGGTCTCCCGCAATCGTGCCGGGAATGATGATACAAAGGTATTTCAGGTAGTCGAAACGGAAAAGCCACGGCGCAGGCGACCAGTCCCACAACGCCTCGTTCCACGAACCTTCGACGCCGCTGCCCAGACGCAGTGCCGCCAGCAGCGTCAGCACACCCAGCCGCGCCAGCAGATTGTTCCGCGTATAGAGCCACACCAGACTGCCGAACAGCGCCATATTCGCAAGGACCAGAATGATGACGTCGCTCCGCTCCGCCGAGACGGGCAGTCCCCAGATCCACCGGGCAGCCGCCAGCAGGGCGGCGATGCCGGCGACGCCGGCCAGACAGACCATGCGGTTCTGCCGGTCCGAAAGCCGGCCGAAGCGCATGAAAAGCGCACAGAAACAGCCCCAGCCCACCAGTTGCAGCAGCGAGGAGCCCCATCCCGGCAGCGTTCCCGTCACTCCGGAACGCAGGTTGGCAAGGGCAATGGCGAAAAGCGCCAGCAACGCCCACCTGCGCGCCACGACCGTCAGGATCAGCGCCACCGATTCGCCCCGCTGTTCCAGCCGCCGGCGCAGGGCCAGCGGGAAAGCGGCTCCCATCGAGAAGAGGAAAAACGGGAAGACCAGATCGACCCATGTAATTCCCGGCACCGACGGGTCGAAGCGGAACGACGGCGGCGGCACCTGCGCATGAAACAGCCACGCAGGAAGTTCGGCGTGCCACAGAATCTGCCCCGACAGCACCATTCCCACGATAGCCAGCCCCCGCAGCAAATCGACCGTATAAGCTCGTTTTTCCATCTGCAAGGCGTGTTATTTCAGGTATTTCTGTTTCTTGAGGTAATCGGTCCAGATCACATATCCCGCGGGATGAAGGTGGATTCCGTCCTTCGTCAGGTCGATGCGCAGCTCGCCGTCGGCGTCGGAAAGCAGCGGCGCAAGATCGACGAACGTACACCACGGCTTGGCGTCGCACAACCGCACCAGCCGCGCATTGAGCGCCCGCACCTGCGGATTGTGCCCCTTGAGTCCGGGATAGGCCAACCGCCGGGTGTTGACCGGCAGCACGCTCTGGATATAGAGCCGGCAGCCGGGAACGGCTTCGTGCACCATGTCCGCCATGCGGGTAATGTTCATCACGATCGTATCGACGGGCTGCCCGCCCGTCAGGTCGTTGATACCCGCCATCAGGAAGATTTTGCGGGGCTTGCTTTTCAGGATGTCGGGCAGACGGTCGATCATGCCGAAGGTGTTGTCACCGCCGATGCCGCGGTTCTCGACGTCGCCGCGTTTGAGCAGCAGGCTCCACCACCCCTGTTCGGTGATGCTGTTGCCGAGGAAGACGATCGCCCCCTGCTGCAGTCCCTCTTCGTCGTGGGCCGCACGGCGGGTATCGTAGTAGGCATTATGGAATTTCTGCGCCGAAGCGCCGGATGCCGCGAAAAGGGCGGCCAGAAACAATATGACGATGCGTTTCATAATCAGTCTTTTTTAATTACGCCGTCGATACCGGTCTTGACATAAGACCACTGATCGGCTTTTTTCAGGTGAATCATATCGAACAGGAAATAACCGTCGCAGGCATTGATGCAGGCGGCGACCGAAGCGGTGATGGCCCGGTTCTCCTCCTCCTGCGGCACCTTGTCCTCGGCATCCCAGTTTCCCACGTCGGGACCGCCGGCCACCATCGGGCAGGCCCCCATCGTACGCTCTTTGGCCAGCAGGCAGAATCCCTGCATGGTCCATTCGGTCGTGCCGTAAACGCGCGTCGGGGAGGCGTAGGCGCCGATGAGCATCTGGTCCATCAGGTCGGCATAGCCGTAGTTCATGTATTTCTTGGTAGCCCACGAGAATTTGGACGAGGTATCGTAATTGGGGCTGGCCCAGTTGACGCCCACGTCGTAATAGCTGGCATACCAGCCTCCGACGTATACGCCGAACTTGACCGACGGATTGACCGACTTGACGGCGGCGCGCGCCTTCTCCATAAAGTCGTGGATCACCTTCGCCCGGAATTCGAGCCACTGCTTCATATGCACGGGCACCGGCGAGGGTATGCCCGAAGTATGGCCGGCAGGCAGAATGTCGGCGGGGAAACCGGCAACCGACTGGCCGATATACTTCTCGAACTCCTTGCGCGTATAATTCGAGAAATCGCTGGTAAATCCGTCGAAGCGCCCCCGGTCGAGGAAGATTCCCGCCAGTCCGTCATAGGCCGCGAGGTCCCTGAGCATCGAACAGAGATACTCCTGCACTTCGGGCAATACCGGATTGAAGAACTTGGCGGACTGCGAGGTTGACATGATGTTCGTGATGCCGCCCGCCAGATTCAGATCGGTCGTCCACGCCCGCTTGGCCTCATCCCGGAAAACGACTCCGGCGCCGCCCAGCGAGGTCTGGTTGCCGCCCGTAAAGGTATTGATCGCGGCGTGAATGCGCAGGTCGAGCGACTTTCCGGCGTCGATAAACGCCTGCAGGTAGTCCCACGTGGCCGTACGTTCGACCTTGGAATATCCGCCCGGCAGCCATGCGCCGAGCCATTCCACCTGATCGACCACCGACGTACGGAAAAGCACGTCGCCGGTAGTAGGCCGCACATCGACCACGATATCGGTGAATCCGGCCTCCTTGGCCTTGGTCAGATCGCGCAGTATATTCTCCTTGCTGTTGGCGAAATCGGGGAAGTTGGCGGCGGCATCGACCCAGATGAACCGGGGTTTCTCCACTCCCGGCTCCGGATCGGGATCGGGGTCGGGATCGGGCCACTCCCATTCGGGCTCCTTCGAATCCGAGCCGCACGAAACAGCCCCGTATCCCAGCGTCAGCGCCACCAAAGCCGCCGCAAACCATTTGATATTCTTTTTCATCTTCAAAATTATGTTTGTTTTAGGACCTGCATCCCCGGTCAGAGGGATGCAGGCAAAAGGGGTGTTACTTGTCGATACAGTCGAACTCCCAAGCGACCAGCGCATTGGTATTGGCGTCCGTATAGTAGAGATTCATCTTGTATCCGTCGGCCGATGCCGTCA
>OMCM01001723.1_pt1 | contig 10233 bp, 10 predicted proteins | sample 1645021 | NCBI WGS metagenome assembly OMCM01 (sample SAMEA103958142, study PRJEB25191) | human gut metagenome | biome: human-associated habitat [ENVO:00009003]; feature: intestine environment [ENVO:2100002]; material: feces | place: Germany | collected 2013/2015
TCACTGCGGGGAGAATCGGTCGCCATGGCCTGCCATAAGGTACGCCGCGCACTGCATCTGAAAAAGGGGCTGTTTGACGAGAAGATAGAGGAACTGGTAGGGAATGCCACATACGGCGGAGAACTGCGCATCTACTTCAACGCCATGTTTGACAGGCTCATCAGCCAAGATCCTGAGAACGATTTCAAGAGCATCCGTTTCCACGGGAATGTGGTGGTGGCCATCGCCGACAGCCGGAACGGTTCCGGACATCATGTACGGATTCCGCTGGACATCACTTTCCCTTTCCGAAGGGAGAACCTGTTTGTCGATTCACAGGTACACTATTCCTATGCCAATGAAGTCTGCGGCATGACCAATGACTGGTGCGATTCCACAAAATGGGAAACGGGCATGATACCTTTTACCGGATCTGTCCGAAAAAGCCGGATGGCTGAATACAAGAAACAGGAAGCCGCTTACGAGCAGACATTCCGAAGCGGGAAATGCACCTTCGGTGACATGAACTACAAACGCCACCGTGACGTGCGGTATTCGAATGAGTATCCTGCCGGATGCAGATGCCCTCATTGCAGTACTTTCTGGATTGACTGAAAAAACATTTACCAACCAATAAATTCAAACGATATGAAAATCTGCTGTTCACAAGAGCATTACGACAAGGTCGTACAGTATGCAAAATCAATCAATGACAAAACACTGGAAAACTGTCTTGAACGTCTAAAACAATGGGAGAAAAACGAGAACCGTCCATGCGAAATCGAACTCTATTACGACCATGCACCGTATTCGTTCGGATTCTGCGAACGTTATCCGGACGGGAATACAGGCATTGTCGGAGGACTGCTGTATCATGGAAATCCTGACGAGTCCTTTGCCGTCACCATGGAACGTTTCCACGGATGGAGCATACATACCTGATATATATGCGACAGTCTGTATTGGGGAGCCTCATGCAATATGGGGTTCCCTTTTTTTATGCCGCAGACATGATGACAGCATCCTCATTTCTTGCTGCAAAAATAGCTGTTTGCCGCGCAACTCCCGCAAGGCGGCCCTGCCGGGCTGGTTGTCTGGAAAAAAATCATCCTCGCTTCGCTCCGGTATTTTTTTCCGCCAAGCCTTGCAGGGATGCGGGCAAACAGACAACAGGGACAACAAGAAATAAGAATGCCTGTACCTTACAGGCAGACAATGTATAACAATAAATATCAGAAGTCATGATTACAAACCAGAAGACACAGAACAGGCTTCACGCGGAGACTGGGACAGAACTGTTCTCCATCAGACAAAGGAAGGAAGCCGTCACAAGGATGCTGGACATTCTGAAAGAAACTCCGGAATACCTGCAGGTTATGAACCATATACCGGCTTATGCCATGGATGACGATACGTCAGAATGGTGGAATTCCGAAGAATCGGAAAATTTCATGAACTCACTCCTGGAAGTGATGGAAAGCTATACCCCGGACGGATACAGGTTCGGACCGAAATCCTGCACGACTGACCTTTACGGCTACTGGGAAAGCAAGACCGGACGGACAACCCTCTTCCATCTGCTTTTCAGTCTGGAAAGCGGATATGAATGGGGAAAAGGTCTTTCCCATGAGAAAACGGATGCATTCTACAAGGAAATAAAAGAGAAATTTCATGGAGAGGGATTCGATACGGACAGAACAGGCTGTACGTCACAGGCCATGTATCTTGTAAAAGGAAAGACACGCCTGTACGTGCATCCGATGGAAATAGGCGGCTACTGTGAGACACTGCATATTCCACAGGTTACAGCGATACTGAAAAAAGGAGGTAGCACATTCCGTCTTGTAAAGGATACGATAGCGGAAGAGGTGTATTCGTTCACCGATGAAGAAGAAATGGAATATTACCGTGCCAGATACGGGACGTGCATCTACCGGAATATACTGGATGCCTTCAGCAACCGCCGGGCAGGGAAAGAGGACATACTTTCCATGATGGCATCACGGATAAATGTGGCGACGACATCACATCTGCACGGTATCGGATATGATTCACCGGCATACAGGTTCGTACATGAGGCATACGACAGACTGGTAAACAACGGAAAGCTGAAGGAGAATGTCAGAAAGACAGGTTGCTGCAACATCATAATGGCCACTTCAAATACCAACGCAATATGAGACTGAATTACAATGACATGCTGCTTCTGGCAATATGGGAATACAACAGAAGACAGGACGAGGATCTGACGCTGGAACTGTTTCAGGAAACATTCGGACAGGTTCTCGGCGCACATTTCCATGACAAATGGGTGCATTATTACAACAAGAACCTGCTGATGATGGCCGCCTATTTCAGGGGTGAGGAAGAAAACGGCCAGAAATTCTGTGATATGATCACCCGACAGGTTGAACGCTATACACAAAACAGGAGGAGAACAGGATGAATACAAAGATACGATATGACCTTGACAGTCTTGAACTGGCAAACGGTGACTTCGGGTATCCCATTACAGAAAAGGAAGTACGGAAAGTGAACCGTATGCTGGAACTGATTGAGAATGTCCGAAGCAGGCAGATGTGCCCGACAGAAGGAGACTGCGTGGAATTTGTCTCACGTTCTGGTGACTATTTCGGAAAGGCCCATATAGAACGGATAACAGGAAAATATGCGGATATATGCCTGATGCCGGAAACGGTATTCTGTTTCGATGACATGGGAAAAGCCGCCTATGATACCACCGGAAGTCCCTGGACGCAGGTCAATATTCGGAGCATGAAACCCGCAGGCACTGAAATCCGCATATTCAGGACATGGGGATTCGGGAAGCGCAGCAATACGGGCAGTCTCAGGTTCGACGCTCCGGTCAGGAAATGGGAATACAGAGAACCGGATCCGTTATATGACGGTTACACCACCCGTAACTGGTTCCGCTATCATATCATGAAACACCGGGACAGGGAAAGGACAGGCGAATACACCTTCCGCAGCGATTCATTCACGCTGTACAGCCGGAGCGAGCTGGACGAGCTGGCCGCAATCCTGAAAGGCAGACTCTACAAGGGAATCCTGCCTGACTCTCTTGTACTTTGGGGATACCGCATGGATATTAAGGAAATATCACGTGAGCAGTGGAACGGTATGGAACAGCACGGACAAATCCGCATGAAATTCATGGGATACGGTCCCGTCAGAATACACACGGACAATGAAAACCATACCGTAACAGTATACAGAATCAACGACAGTATATAACCAATTATAAAATTAAGGAATATGGCACGATATGAAATCTCCAACGAAGTCAAGCCGCTCGACAGGCTTATCTCAGGCTTTGCCTCCTCATGCGGCTATGAAATACAGACCGTATTCAACGACCTGCTGCGTTTCATCATCCACGGCTTCTCTCCGGGAGCACCGCCAATAAGCAACTGGAAATACAAGCGTCAGCAAAATGCCTCGTTCATGGAAATGACAGCCGAATGGACACGTATCATGCAGAAACAAATCGGCAGGTCGGGCTGGTTCGACGCTTTCGGTGAACTCCACATGGCTTACTGCTCAAAACCGGGACAGCAGGCAAACGGACAGTTCTTCACGCCGTCACATATCTGTGAACTCATGGTCATGTGCGCGGCAGGTAAAAAAGAGACCGGACAGAGGATGGGAGATCCCACATGCGGCAGCGGTAGGCTCCTGCTGGCATACCATGCGCACAATCCGGGAAACTATCTGGTCGGAGAAGACATCAGCCGGACCTGCTGCATGATGACCGTATGCAACATGCTCGTCCACGGATGTGTCGGGGAAGTGATCTGTCATGACAGTCTCCAGCCGAAGGCATTCACCGACGGATGGAAAGTCAACCAGGCTCTGCCCTTGACGGGAATACCTTCTATAAGACGCATGAAGGAAGAGGAATACAGGAATCCTCTTCCGGAAAATATCGGACGCTTCAAAGAGGCAGTCCGTATCATCAACCTATTGGACAAATAATTACCAACCTTTTAAAAAATATAATTACCTTAGATTTGCATCTGAGGATTACAGATAAAATAGAAAGAATAAATTTGTGAAGTAAATGAAAAGAAAGAGAGCAGTAAGTGAACCATAAATAATTAAGGATTATACATTTCCGTTTCCATAAGCGGACTTCCTGCTTGTTTGAACCCAGACCCAGATAGTAGGTTAACATCCATTGTTAAGGTAGTTAGGTTAAGTTCAATCCCTTTCTTTCCAAAACCAGTTTAATGACAAAAGTATGGAAAATTTTTATTTTATCGGTGTGGACGTATCAAAAAAGAAGTTGGACTTCTGTGTGATGTTTGAAGGTAAGGTTATACATGAAGAAGTAACAACCAACCATCAAAGTGCAATTATGTCGTTGTTACATCATTTAGCAGAAGATTATGGAATAGACAGTAATCAAATGCTTGTTTGTGCGGAACATACTGGGCAGTATACGTTTCCTTTAGCTTGCGCTTGTAAAGCAATAGAATGTAGACTTTGGCTTGAAAACCCTGCCGAGATTAAATATTCTTCTGGTGTGCAGCGTGGAAAGAACGATAAGGTGGATGCCAGGCGCATTGCCATCTATGCCAATCGTTTTCAAGATAAGGTACAGTATTATGAACGTCCTACTGAGGATATTGAAAGATTGAAGCAGCTTGAATCTGAACGCACCCTGTATGTTACTGACTTGGCCAAATACAAAGGACAGATGAAAGACCAAAAGGATTATATGCCGAAAGCCTTGTATGAACGCAAAATGAAGCGTTTACAGGCATTGATGGATGACTTGGAGAAAGCTATACAAGCCATTACAGACGAAATGGATGAAGTGATAGTTTCCTGTCCTGTATTATTTAGGCAGAGGGAACTGTTGATGTCCATAGATGGTGTGGGACGTGTGGTGGCAACTAACATGATAGTCACAACCGAGGCCTTTACACGCTTTGATGATCCGAGAAAGTTCAACTGTTATGCCGGAATAGCACCTTTCTCTTATTCTTCCGGAAGTTCCCAACACTCGAAATCAAGAGTGTCGCATCGGGCAGACAAGGTGATGAAAAGACTTCTTCACTTGGCTGCTGTGGCGGTGACACATCGGATAGGTGGAGAGCTGAAGAAATATTACGAAAGGAAAGTTGCAGAAGGCAAGAACAAGATGTCTGTAATCAATGCGCTGCGAGCCAAAATTGTGGCAAGGATGTTTGCAGTCATCAAAAGAAATGAGAAATATAAACCTATTTTATCATAAATTATTTGGAAAAATCATAGTAGTATGGAAGCTTTAGCAACATTGAACAATCAGAGACAGTTTGATTTCCAGAACAACGGAATCGAAGTAATGGACCTTGAAACACTACAGCGTACCTACAAGGAGAACGACATCTACGGCAATCCGGTAAGGGGTATCTACCACTACCAGGTCATCCAGCGCATGACGGACATCTGCCGCCGTCACAACCTGAACTATGAGGTGGAGGAAATCTTCGCCGCCCAGAACAAGAACCGTACACAGCCCGGTGTGGTCATCCTGCCGCAGGTGGAACAGACCTATGGAGAGAAGGCGGTAGAGGCACATGTACTGCGCAGAATCTTCACCACCATCCGTATTCTGAACGGGGATACCGATGAACTGACAACCACACTCGTGGTAGCCTACCATCAGGACGGTATCCAGGCGGCAATAGGTCCCTGTGTACGTATCTGCCACAACCAGTGTATCCTTTCACCCGAACGAAGCGTTGCCAACTACGGCAAGGACAAGGTGACTACCGAGGAACTGTTCGGGAAGGTGGATGACTGGATGCGCAATTTTGAGCGTGACATGGATGCGGACAGAAGCCGAATCCAAAGGCTCAAGGAAAAGGTGTTGACACCCGGTGAATTATACATGATCATCGGTATGCTGACGGCTCTGCGTGTATCCCATGACAGTGCAGACAAAAGACTGGCATCACAGGTGGATACCTATCCGCTTAACCAGGGACAGATTTCCGTATTTACGGAAGAACTGCTCAAACTCTCACTTGAACAGCCACGCATTACAGCGTGGGATGTCTACAATGTAGCGACAGAAATCTACAAGCCTGGAAAGACTGATTTTCCTGCCATGATTCCACAGAACGGAGCAATGGCCGATTTCCTGCTTTCATATAACCAGAATTAGAACCTGAAACCGAATACGACAGGCCCGGTTCCGTCACCAGCGGAATCGGGCTTTGTCGTTTATCAACCATAATAATAATATAAGATATGGCAGCAAGTAACAGAATAAAGGCTGAAATGTATATCCTTTTCAGCTGCAACGCATGGCACGAATACAGTTCATTCGAGCCAAAGGCGGTCTTCTCTTCCATAGAAAAGGCAGCAGACTTTCTGCAGAAGAACAGAAGAAAACTGAAACTGGAGGAAGATGACATCGAATGTTTCAGACAGCACAGTCAGACTCAGGGCAGAAATACCAATTACCTGGTACAGTCCTGTCCCTATAATCCAGTCCGCGCAAGAGACTTGGAATGACAAAGAATCCCATTCATAAACAATCATATAAAATATACGACTATGACAAATGACGAAAACACTTACATCGGAATGTCCCTGCCGGAAGGAATACGGTACATCACCGTTTTTGAAAGAGGTGATTTTGAAAACTGCGGAAGAATACTCAGGACATTCTACCGTACGGAAGACAGGGTGAGAAAACTGCTCGCTTTGGGAAACCTGCTCCATCTGGGAGGCAGCCTCTCATCAAATGAAAACAAGACAAGCTGTTGGCCTTTGAATAATGGGAATCCCATTCACGAAGCAAAGGAAATATCAGGCAAGGAAAAGTTCTTCCTGCTCGGTGACTGGACTTACCTGTATGAAAATGGCAGATGGTTTCTGGGCTATGAAGGAAAAATCTATGAAATCAGCAATCCTGAATTTTCTGTCTTTGTTCCCGACAAGAACCATACGCCTTCCCCTCTGGACAAAGGACTTTCCTTTGCCGTAATCGGCGAAACGGGAAAACTGGAATTCACTCCGGAAGTTGTCAACGGATGGGATACCTGGAAAAGCCTTCCCAAAAGAGTCAGTGAAAGAGGGAAAACGGTATATGTATTCCGCAAAACACAACTTATAAAAGTCATCAAACCTAAAAAACTGGAATCATGAAAGAAATCAATATGACAAAGGCTATATCATGTATGCCGGACAAATTCATCACAATGGAAATGGTTGAACTGGCCGCGACCGAACACCGTCCGGAACTGGTCAACTATCTGCCGGAGAAATATATTACTTCTGAAATACTTGACAGTATTTTCAAAACAGATGATTACGGATGGCGTTCCTGGCAGCTTTCGAAGATACCTGAAGAAAAACGTAACCGCCAGATTTGTCTAAGGGCAATAAAGGCCGAAAAGAGTAATTTTCCTGACATACCGGAAAAATACAGGAACAGTGACATACTTGAATCGCTGTTCGCACACAGGAATTTCATGCAGTACCTGCATCTGATACCTTCATCCTCATGGAACAACGGAACAGTCCGTGATGCAATATACTCCCTTTACCGTGACGTACAGCAAAACGGAGGTTACCGGTACTGTTCAGAGAGGTATGAACAGCAGTTCTTATATGAAACAAGCGTCATGCTTTCTTTCGTTCCGCGACAAGCCAAGGATTTCAGACTTTGGAAAGAACTGATCCATGACGGACGTATCGCAACCATGACTATCGACAAAATGATGTCTAAATGTTTCAAACAGGCAGCATACTACAGGGAATGGGCCATACGCTGTATCAAGGAAGTGGATACACGCTGGCTTGACTATGACACCGTATGGAAGGCCATCTGTCACAAGACAGGCAACCTGCATGGCATTTTCGATTCATACGGACATTACGAATGGTTCTCCAAACATGCGGATGATGCCATGGCTGACAAAGCAATGGAGCTGGAACCAAACCTGTTTTACAGACTTCCCAGACGGTTCCGGACACCGGAAAGACTTATTCATGCACTTGAAGCGAAAAGAGAAATCAACAGTTATAACTTCCATCTTGAGCCGAACCTGATGACGGAAGAGGTCTGTATGGCACTGGCCAGGAGGGATTCGTTCTATCCGGATATCCCGTCGGAACGCTGGAACAGGAAACTTGTGGAATATTTCATTGAACACGGCCATAGTCTGTACTGGCTTCCCCAACTGCCGAAGAGACTACAGACCAGAAATCTCGCCGAGAAGGTTCTCAAGGAGAAGCCGCAATACTTCCATTATCTGCGGATGGAATTCATCACACCTGAAATGTCCAGGCTGTTATGTCAAAAAGACCAGGATAATATCCGTCATTTCAAGGAACGGGCCATGGAGTTCCGGAAATATACAGGACTTCCGGATGAATTCTATGGATGTGAAACGGATTTCGAACATATCAGGGACCGTAATGACAGCCGCCGATACTGCCGGATAGGACTGACTTACATCGCCTTGCAGAAATGCAAACGCGGATGGCACGAAAGTGAATACTATCTTATCATGACACGCCATCCCAACCGATATATGCCTGCCAAGACAGTGTTCAGGAAACAGATTACTACATTCCACCGGACATGGCTGGAAAAGACAATATGTGACAACGACCCGCAATTCCGGATTCCGAAGATTCAAAAGGATTTGAAGGATGTACAAGCCATGCGGTATTATGAGGTGGAACATATCCGTACCATCCTCGGATGCGAAATATACCGCAACTCATTCATGGGACGGACTGTGGAATACTGTATCCGCAAAGACGGAATGACATACCATGACAGGAACATGGAAAGGCTCGCTTCCGGCCTGCAATACAAGATGCGTCGGTTGAAGGAACAGGCCGTTCTCCCCAAAGGAACGGATGATTCGATGGAAATCAGTGCCGAAACGGTACACCGCAACATGGGGTATTGTCTGACAGGAATAGAAGCCTTTGCGGAAGACTACGGGCTGGACGTAGCCCGGACCTATACCCTGAAAGAGCTGAAAGACGTTATCCATGAACAGGGATACAAGCCTTCACTGGAGAAATACAAAAAAGAAGTCCAACATCTAAACCTTATATGAATATGAATATTTTCCAAAAAAGAATTGAAAACCTGTGCGATGAAATCGTCGGCAGGATACTTACACTGATGCAGGCAAACTCGGTTTCTGAAGTAATACTTACAGACAATGACAATCCGGTTTACGTAATCTGGTTTGACAAGATGGGTGATCCGTGCGAATGCTCCGTATACAAGGTAACTGCCGTCGGAGAAGGAATCACACTTGAAGTCCACGATAAGATAACCGGAGAAAACTACAAGGTCACAAGCCGCCATGAGGCGGCTCTGGCCAATCCGGTATGGCTAAACGACATTTTGGAAGTCATGACAAATATCTTCGATCACCGCGACACGGATCCTGTAGATGTTTCTCCGTACCGTGAATTTTTCCGTCTGCATTCCAATATTGATGTAGACCGGATCACTACCTGTTCCACCATGGAGGAACTGATCTCCTGCCTCAAAGGAAACGAATTTTATATCCCGCTTTCGAAGATCCAGGAACATGAAACAGCACTTCTCTTCGACTATGGTATGGCACTGGATCTGTACTATTTTACCCAGATCTGGAACATCCGTAAGAAGCTGTTTAAAGGTAAAGATCTGGAAGAGATTACCCGCACTTACGGTGAGAAATTTGATATGCTGAACCTGCAGTTTATCCAGCGTTCCAAAAGGTATTACAACATGGATCCGGCAAGTATTTATGCCCTGCTGATCCCTGTAAATTATAAGTTAAAGAAAGAAGAGATCACAGCTTTGGTGGAAGCGCCTTCATACGAAGAAGGTCGAAGAATTTTCCAGAAAACATGGTACGGCAACAAATATGAACAGCTTACCGTAGCCAATCTGGAAGAATTCTACAACCACATCCACCGCTCGATCCTTGAGAAGGAATCCCACAGAAATCCATATTCTGTAGCAGTGATCTATTCTTATCTGTATAACAAGGAACACGAAGTAAACCGTCTGACTATCGCCATTGAATGCGTACGTTATGGTGTGCAGCATGATGAAGCCATGCGTTATATTTGCAACAGTTGATTTCTATATGGCGCATAACTGAATAACTGCTTCGCAGTTTAAAGAACATTAACCAGGAGGTGAATTTATGATTGAGAAAATGAAGTTCCTGAGCATTACCGGTCCTAAAACCGATATTGACAGAGTGGTAAATA
>OMCM01001728.1_pt1 | contig 10163 bp, 4 predicted proteins | sample 1645021 | NCBI WGS metagenome assembly OMCM01 (sample SAMEA103958142, study PRJEB25191) | human gut metagenome | biome: human-associated habitat [ENVO:00009003]; feature: intestine environment [ENVO:2100002]; material: feces | place: Germany | collected 2013/2015
ACACAAAAGAAGGTAAACTTAACAGGGTCAGTAGCTTCGGTTAGTACCGATGAAATCAAAGATCGTGTACAAACAAATGTATTATCAGCAGTGCAAGGTACAGTGCCGGGAGTTACGGTTATCTCACGCCCCGGACAAACACCGAGTATAAACTTCCGTGGACGCGGTAACTTAGGAACCTCATCTCCTCTCTATGTAATTGACGGTGCAATTGCGGACGCCACATTCTTTTCTAACCTTGATCCGAATAGCATTGAGTCCATCTCTTTCTTGAAAGATGCAGCTTCATCAGCTATTTATGGTTCACGTGCCGCTTACGGTGTAGTGTTAGTTACGACCAAACAGGGAAAGAGCGATAAAATGAACGTTTCATATAGTGGTTACGTAGGTTTGAGCAATCCGACTTACAAACCGGAATACGTCAACTCTACCCAATATGCAGAGTTGTACAATGAAGCTCTTTACAATTACAATCCTAAAGGCGGGAAATACCAAGGCTACACTGAAGAAGAAATTGGTTATTTCAGAGATGGCTCCAAACCCGATTTATATCCAAACACAGACTGGAATGATCTGGTACTGGATAAGAACGTATTGACCACTCAACATTCACTGGACTTCAGTGGAGGAACAGATAAAATACGCTATTTTATTGGATTGGGATATGTGTATAAAGACAATATGATTCCCGGACAAGACAGCCAGCGTTACAATTTGAATACCAATTTGAGTTCCGATATCACTAAATGGCTGACGGTAAAAGCCGGAGTGAAATATATACGTAATGATTCCGACCGCGATTGTGGTGCGCCTTCATTAGCCAGTTTCTCAATGGTACCGGTTACATTCGTTGCCAAACAGTCAAATGGTGATTGGGGTACTGTAAATGGAGGTCAGACGGCTACAAGTAATTTTATTACAGGCAATCCGCTTCGTGCACTGAGCAAGAAAGATTGGAGTAAGTCCAAGAGTGAAAATACAATGTACGATCTCGGATTTGACATTAAACCCGTGAAAGGACTTATAATCAGTGGACAAGGTGTATTCAAGGGTTATGAATATAAGAGCAAAAGCTACACGGCTTTACAACCCAATGCTATAAACTACTTTTCCGGAGAGGAAATAGCAGGAACCGGAGTTACCAAAAATAAAATGAGCATGGACTGGCAAAGTACAAATACAATGCTTTATACAGCAACAGCCCGATATGATTGGTCGAACGATAAACATGCTGTCGGAGCTTTGGTCGGTACATCTTATGAACATTATAAATACGAAAGATTGGCCGGATCACGTGAAGAATTTCCATCCGACGCATTGACGGATATGGAAGCAGGTTCTACCTCCGGAGCAGGGTATACCAATGGCGCAGGTTCATCAGAATATAAAATGTTGTCTTATTTTGCTCGTGTCAATTATACCTTGATGGATCGGTACCTATTCGAGGTAAATATGCGTGCAGACGCATCCTCACGTTTCCATAAAGATCATCGCTGGGGATATTTCCCTTCATTCTCGGCCGGATGGAGAATGAGTGAAGAAAGCTTCATGAAAGATATTGAGTGGATCAATAATTTGAAAATCAGAGCCTCCTATGGTACACTTGGTAATATAAACAATGTGGGTAATTATGATTACTTCCAAAATTATAGTAGTGGAAATCATTATAACTTCAGTGATTCACCAGTGATTGGTATCGGTGAATCCAAACCGGCTAATGAAACTCTCGGTTGGGAAAAAGTTGCTTTGACGGATATTGGTTTGGATTTCGACATTTTCAATGGACTTCTGGGGGTAACTGCCGACTATTATATTAAAAATACAAGCGATATTTTATTAGGATACAATGTACCTACGGAAACCGGTATTACAGCAGCTCCATCGCAAAATATTGGAAAAGTGAAAAATACAGGTTTCGAATTGGCTTTGAATCACCGGAACAAAATTGGAGCTGTGAATTATAGCATCGGTGCCAACATTGCTACCAATAAAAACAAAATTACCAATTTAGGTGGTTCAGACAACATTATCCAAACCAGTAGTTATATCGTGAAGTACATTCTGAAAAAGGGAGAATCAATCGGTTCATTCTATGGATTTAAAACGGACGGACTTTATACTCAGGCAGACATCGATGCCGGACATTACTACACCTTGAGTGGAGTGGTACCCAATGCGGGTGACATTAAATTCGTTCCTCAGCGTGATATCGAATATAAGCAAGAAATCACAGATGAAGATCGTACTATTCTTGGTAAAGATGTACCCGATTTTACATATGGCGTAAATTTGAGTCTGCAATATAAAGGTTTTGAGTTCAGTATGTTCGGACAAGGAATCAGTGGAACGAAAGTAGCATTTGATGTTTATGGCGTTCATCCATTCTACCATGGACAGGACAGCCCGAGAAAATATCATTTGAAAAGATGGACGGAAGAGAATCCGAATCCACATGCGGCATATCCTCGCATCTATTCAGCAAGTAGCGTACATACAACTTACAACCGTAATTTTAGTGATTATCATTTGTTCGATTCCGATTATTTCCGTTTCAAAACTCTGTCACTGGGATATACAGTACCATCTGCAACAGTGAAGAACTGGGGATTACAGTCATTGAAAGTATATGTAACAGGCGAGAATCTTTTCACGGTTCGTGCTGATAAAAAGATGGAAGACTTTGATCCGGAAACAGCCGGCGGTGTGATTTATACGCTGGGGACTAAATCGGTAGCATTTGGTGTAAACATATCATTCTAAAACCATTCATTAAAAAATAGAATTCACAATGAAAAACAATATAAGAAAAATTGCATTGGGATTATGTCTCACAGGAGCATTGACAGCCTGCGATTTAGATGTGGTTCCACCTGCTGACATTGCAGCAGAAAACTTTTGGCAGACTGAAAAAGATGCATGGTATGCTTTGAACACTTGTTATGCCACATTAGATGGTGTAGACATCTGGGATGAATTGTGTACCGACAATGCGCATAGCCATAAACCTTGGGAAGGAAACTTCGAAATGGTCCAGCAAAATGGTATTAGTACAGCCAACGGATATGGGAGCTACTATTTTGGTACCGTTCGTATAGTAAACAACTTTATCGCGAATATAGATAAATGTGCAGTCAGTGAAGAACTGAAAACACGTATGAAAGCAGAAGCACGTTTTTTCCGCGCTTTAAGCTATCTGGATTTGACCACAAAATTCGGAAAAGTTCCTGTAATTACAGAGGTTTTGGCTTATGACGCTCCCAATGTAAAACGTGATGAAGTAGAAACTGTTCGTAAATTTATTTTAGATGAATTGGCTGAAATAGCTGAAATTCTTCCAGACAGTTATAACGGTAGTTATCTGTATGAAACCGGACGTATTACTCGTGCCGGTGCTTTGGCCCTCCGTGCCCGTGCAGCTTTATATTTCGGCAACTATGCTGAAGCCGAGGCTTCAGCCGGAAAAATCATATCTGAAGGACATCATTCTTTATTCCGTGTATCATCGCTTACCACCGCACAGCAAAAAGAAGCTGACGAAATGGATGCATATATTGACTATGCAGCCAAAGGTATCGATAAAGATAAATTCGTAAAAGGTATGTTCAGTTATGAATCACTGTGGCACAAAGGTAATCCGGAGTATATTGTAACACGTGAGTATATGGCTGATGCAAACAATTACGACTGGACCAGATACACCTATTTTATACCTAAATCGTTCTCTCAATATGACGGGTATTGTTCTTACGAACCCATGCAGGACCTGATTGACGCCTATTGGGATGTGGATGGTAAAACGATGCGTAATGACATCACTATGGAACAACGTAAAGAACGTTATGCGGAAATATGGAAAGATTTCAAAGATATGAGCCAATCTCAATTCATAGAAAAAGTGCCACAAACAGATATTATGAAATATGACTATATGAAAGAGTTCCGTAACCGCGACAGCCGCTTGTATGTGTCTATGATGTTCCCTTTCAAAGGATGGCATGAAACCATTAAAGGTACATTCTACTTCCGTTGGGATCCGGATCTGATAAATAAAGACGGTAATGAATCATGGACCGGATATTTTTATCGTAAAATGGTCACTCTTGATCCATACGATACCTGGACTGCAGAAGAAGACTATCCGGTGATTCGTTATGCTGAAGTATTGTTAACTTATGCAGAGGCACGTATTCAGAATTCGGGATGGGATACAGAAGTACAAAAAGCATTGAATGATTTGCGTGATCGTTGTGGTATGCCGGATGTGCCAACCACCATGCCTTCAAAAGAAGAAGCTCTGGCTTTTGTACGTAATGAACGGCGTATTGAATTGGCAGCAGAAGGCCATCGCTTTGATGATATACGGCGTTATGGTAATGATTACTGTAGTAAGGCTATGAATGGTCCTTCTTATGCTCCAAACGGATATGTCGTAATTAATAAAGTTTGGGATAACCGTTTGATGTTGATGCCTATACCTCAAGGTGCCATTGACCTGAATCCATTGTTGAAAGACGATCAGAATCCGGGATATTAATTTAACACATTATTTATTGAGGGTTAAAGCCCGTTCATGGTAACACATGGACGGGCTTTTTTATGTCTTATTCTCAAATTCTGTATTTCCAATTCTCTCACCAATAATTCTCTCTCGCTACTTTCTAATCCTCTCACCCAAGTTCGTTTAGAACTTATACCAAACATCAATTTTAAACCTAAATAAGAAAGAAAAGAATGAGAGAGAAACCGTAAATGACGTTAACCTGGTACAGTGATACTTCAGAAGTATCCTGTGCTTACTTTATCAATCTAAATTACAATCTAATAATTAATCGTATTTATGAGAAAATGCAACATGCGGTGGTTTAGTCCGCAAAGAATGAAAAAGCATCTGGCTTTTGCTTTAGCAGTTAGCCTGGTGGCTATGGTACCTGTGAGTGCCTTCGCTCAAGTACTAAAGATTTCAATGACAAAGACCAATGTATCCATTGAAAATGTACTTCGTGAACTTGAAAAACAAAGCGATTACACTTTCTTCTACAATGACAATCAGGTAAAACTGAACAAGAAAGTATCCATCAACGTATCCGACGCTCCGATCGAAACCGTATTGAACGAAGTTTTCAAAAACTCGGGATATACCTACAAGATTGTAGACAATCAGATCGTAGTGTCTACAGCTGCTGTTACAACTAATAATGTACAGGCAACACAACAGCAAAAACAGAGAAAAGTTTCCGGAATCATCAAAGATACTACCGGCGAACCGGTTATTGGTGCATCGGTAGTAGAAAAGGGTAATCCAACCAATGGTACGATTACTGATATCGATGGAAAATTCAGTTTAACTGTAGGAGGTAACGAATTGCAAGTTACTTATATCGGCTATGTGCCTGAAATCGTTTCTTTGAAAGCGGGAGTAAGTTCTTACAACATAACCATGAAAGAAGACACCAAAACCTTGGATGAAGTAGTGGTGGTAGGTTATGGTGTACAGAAAAAGGCTAACTTAACAGGTTCTGTATCATCTATTAATGCAGAAGCGTTGGAATCTCGTTCCGTATCGAGTGTTTCTGCTGCAATGGCCGGAACAATGCCCGGTGTAACGGCTATCCAATCTTCCGGTGCTCCCGGATTACAGACCGGTACGATCACCGTACGTGGTAAGAACTCGGTGAACGCTGCCAATCCATTGGTTATTGTTGATGGAGTTCCGGGTAGTATGAATACAATTGACCCTCAAGACATTGAAAGCCTGACAGTATTGAAGGATGCTGCTTCTGCCGCTATCTATGGTGTACAAGCCGCTAATGGTGTAATCCTTATCACAACGAAAAAAGGTAAAAAAGGACAGGATGCCAAGGTTTCATATTCAGGTAGCGTAGCATGGGCAACCCCAACCGCTAAACTCAACTTCCTTGGTGCTGCAGATTATGCTATGTTATACAACGAAGCTGTGAAAAATGAAAATCCCAATGCCAGTCTGCCTTATAGTGATGAAGATATTGAACTCTTCCGGAATGGAAGTGATCCCATAGGACACCCCAATACGGATTGGTATAAGGAAACATTCAAAAATTTTTCTTTTGAGCAGCAACACAATTTCTCAATCAATGGTGGATCTGAAAAGACAAACTACAGTGCATCTGTCGGTTACCTCTATCAGGGTGGTTTAACAAACGAAAATGACTACAATCGTTTTACAGGTCGTATCAATGTTGAATCTGAAATTAGCAAATGGTTCTCGGCAGGACTGAATGTATCCGGGTATAGAGGAACACGTGAAGACGGTGCCGTAGGCTTCGCAACACTTATGAGTGAGGTAACCCGTAATAGCCCGACGTTGCCGGTATACAATGAAGACGGTACATTTAACTATAGTGGAAAAGCCAACCCTGTAGCCGAATTGGGAAGAACCGGTTTCTACCGTCAAATGGACCAGCAGTTAAATGCTATCCTGCATGCTACTGTACATATCTTACCGGAATTGAGTGTTAAAGGATTGTTTTCGGTACGTAACGATATTCGTAATATCGATTATTTCAAGAAACATTATTCTTATGGCTCAGGATCCAATATTTCGGATTCCGGTCTGAGAGAAGGATATGATAAATATTATATCTGGAATGAGTATACTTCACAGTTATTGGTAAACTACAACAAATCTTTCCAAAAGCACACGATCGGTGCATTGTTTGGTTTTGAACAATGGGAGCAGATTTATAAATACACAGAAGCAACACGTAAAGGTGGTGGTAGTGATGAACTGACCGAGTCATTGAATACACTGGACAAATCATCTCAAACCAACTCTGATGGTGGCACAGAACTAGCCCGCCGTTCATATTTCGGTCGTATCCAATATGATTATGCCGACAGATATTTGTTTGAAGCAAACTTACGTGCAGATGCATCTTCACGTTTCCCGAAAGATAATCGTTGGGGTGTATTCCCTGCTTTTTCTGCCGGATGGAGAATCTCAGAAGAGAACTTCATTAAAGATAATCTGGATTGGATGAGTAATCTGAAGTTACGTTTGGGTTGGGGACGTACCGGTAACGAAGAGTTGAGCGATATCTATCCCGCTGTAGCAACTTATGCTTATGGATCTTATATGTTCGGTAACACACTGAATACAACTGCTTATGAAGCCAGATACGTAAACAGTGCACTCCAATGGGCAACTGTAACCAACTATGAAATTGGATTAGATGCAGGATTCTTAAATAACAAACTCGGATTCGAGCTTTCTGTTTACAAAAAACAGATGATATGTTATTGAAGCTCCCGGTACAAGGTATTCTTGGTATGTCGGCACCGGTTCAGAACGCAGGTAGTGTAGAAAATACAGGTTTCGACTTGAATATTTTCCACAATAATCGAATCAATAAAGATTTTAGCTATGCAGTTAATTTAAACCTCGCTTATGTAAAGAACCGCATTACAAACCTTGAAGGAACTGAAGGAGAAGATCCTGACAATAACAAATTGTGGCGTCTGGAAGGTCATCCTATCGGTTCATTCTATGGTTACAAAGCAATTGGTTACTTTAATACGGAAGAAGAATTGGCTAATGAACCCAAACGTACCGGTACAGAAAAATTAGGTGATATCAAATATGCCGATTTGAATGGTGACGGTAAAATTGATGCTGCCAACGACCGTACAGTAATCGGACAAAACTTCCCAAGTTGGACAGGTGGTTTGAGCATTAATTTATTCTGGAAAGACTTTGATTTCTCTGCTTTGTTCCAAGGTGCATTTGATGTTGATAAATACTGTGAAGCCGAATCTTCATACGCATTTTATAATGGCGGTAAAGTGCTGAAAAAACACTTGGATCGTTGGACACCGGAAAACCACAACGCAAGCTATCCACGTATTACAAAAGATTCACAGACCAACTTCGTAACTTCTTCTTTCTGGTTGGAAGATGGCTCATACGTTCGTTTGAAAAACGTTTCATTAGGCTATAACCTACCTAAGAGTTGGTTGAACAGAATCGGTGTCAGCAGAATCAAAGTATATGTAGCCGGTGAGAATTTATTGACATTCTGTGGTCTTGAAGATATTGACCCGGAAGAATCGAGCACACGTGGATGGTCATATACCAACGTGAAAAAAGTTTCATTAGGCTTAAAAGTTTCATTCTAAATCCTCAATACTATCAAAAATATGAAAAAGAATTACTTATATATATTTGCAACAGCCCTTGTAGTAGGGTTCAGCTCTTGTAGCGACTTTCTGGATCGCTATCCGCAGGAAGAACTTTCTGACGGTAGCTTCTGGAAAACGCCGGATGACGCAAACAAAGTAGTCTCAGATCTCTATGGCTATCTGTCTACTTGGGATCAAGACAACGACATTAATTCCGATAACGCCACAATGGGTATCAAATGGGCGGCAGGCAATGTTTCAAAAGGTATTTATGACCCTGCAGATCAAAGTTGGAGCGGTGATTATGCCAATGTTCGTCAGTGCAACCTGATCCTTTCTAAAATCGATGAAATTCCTGATTATCCAGAAGCCGACAAGACAAAGGCATTGGGACAGGTATATTTCTTCAGAGCATATATCTATTTTAATCTGATACGCTCGTTTGGTGACGTTCCTTACATTGACAAGCCGTTAGATTTGAAAGATATGGAAGGTATAACACGCATGCCGAGAGCAGAAGTCTATGAAAAAATAATGGCTGATTTTGACAAAGCTATCGCTGCTTTGCCAACAGAATGGGGAGCTTCTGATTACGGACGCGTCACTAAAGGTGCAGCTATGGCTATGAAGGCAAGAGCAGCTCTTTATTATGGAAACTGGGACACTGCGGCTACAGAAGCTAAAAATGTAATGGATCTGGGACTGTACGAATTGTACGATAAAGATAATACAGGTAAATATGCAGAGTTGTTTTGGGAAAAAGCTGACGGATGTGATGAGTTCATCCTTGTTACTCAGTTCAACTATCCGGATAAGACCCATTATCTGATGGGTTGGGAATGTTTCCCGACAAAAGGTTGGGGTGGTATGAACCCGACTCAGAGTCTGGTAGACGCATTCGAAGACAGTGAAGGAGCTCCTATCAGCAAATCTAAAATATATGATCCGACAGATCCGTTCAAGAACCGTGACCCACGTTTGGAAGTAGACATTCTGCATGACGGTGAAGAAATGTATGGTGTAACAATAAAAGTTGCTCCTTTAGCATCAAGCGGTAGTACCGGTATCAATCAACATAATGATGCTACAGAGACCGGATATTACGGACAAAAATGGTTAGATCCGAGTTTGGATCCTCTGTCAGATGGCTGGAACATGGGTAAAGATTGGGTTCACATCCGCTATGCAGAAGTACTTCTGACTTATGCTGAAGCTAAAAACGAGCTGCAGGGATTAGATCCGGAGGCTTTTGACGCAGTAAACCAGGTTAGACGTCGTGTAGGTATGCCCGAACTCCAAAACACCAATGCAAGTTTGCCAACTTATTGTGCAACTCAGGATGATCTTCGTCAGCGTATCCGTAACGAATGGCGTGTTGAATTCTGCCTGGAAGGAGGAAAACGTATGTGGGATATTCGTCGTTGGGGTATCGCAAAGGATGTACTGAATGCTCCATTTGAGGGATTGAAATATAAGATTGTAGACAATCCGAATGATCCCGACAAGAAAGTAGATGGCGGAAAGATGTGTATCCTTTATCAGGGCGATCCTATTATTTTATCAGGAAGCAGATACTCGGACAACAATTATTTATTCCCTGTACCTCAGAGTGAAATAGACTTGAATCCTGCCCTCACACAGAATCCGGGTTATTAATAATAGTGTTTTAGATAATGGGGGCATTCTATTTGGAATGCCCTCATTTCACTTATTATCTTCCACCTATACTTATGAAACGGTTACCGCACCTACTTTTTGCCCTCCTTTTTATCATCTATTTCCTTTGTTACCAAGGGGTGCTGTCACATGTGATATACTATCATGAACAGCATCATTTATTTCTATTCTCTAAAGAATATTTTCTTAAGCAGATTCATACGGAAGGCCTGCTTAGCTATCTGACTGATTTCATTATTCAATTCTTTTACATGCCCGCATTAGGAAGTGCTATATTAGCCGGTATATTGGCGGGAATCTATCTGTTGACACATTACAACATAAAAAAAATA
>OMCM01001729.1_pt1 | contig 10161 bp, 9 predicted proteins | sample 1645021 | NCBI WGS metagenome assembly OMCM01 (sample SAMEA103958142, study PRJEB25191) | human gut metagenome | biome: human-associated habitat [ENVO:00009003]; feature: intestine environment [ENVO:2100002]; material: feces | place: Germany | collected 2013/2015
CTCCGATGCCGGCCATCGACTTGGCGAAGGTGTTGAACAGCACGTCCACGCCGTCGGTCACGCCGAAATGCGAAGCCGTACCGCGGCCGCCCTCGCCCATCGTACCGAAGCCGTGGGCGTCGTCTACCAGCAGACGGAACTGGAAATCCTTCTTCAGCGCCACGATCTCGTCGAGTTTGCCCAGATCGCCCTTCATGCCGAAGACACCTTCGGTAATCACGAGTACGCCGCCGTTCTGCTCTTCGGCGAGGTCCGTGGCATGCTGAAGCTGGAGACGCAGCGAATCCATGTCGTTGTGTCCGTACACGAAACGCTTGCCCTTGTGCAGACGCAGACCGTCGATAATGCAGGCATGCGCCTCGGCGTCGTAGACGACCACGTCGCGCGGCGTCAGCAGGCAGTCGATAATCGAGATCATGCCCTGATAACCGAAGTTGAGCAGGAAAGCGTCCTCCTTGCCGACGAACTCGGCCAGCTCGCGTTCGAGCTGTTCGTGATAAACGGTCTGACCGCTCATCATGCGGGCACCCATTGGAGCCGCCATACCGAATTTGGCTGCGCCTTCGGCGTCGGCCTTGCGCACCTCAGGATGGTTTGCCAGACCGAGGTAGTTGTTCAAACTCCAGTTGAGCATCTTTTTGCCCCGGAAAACCATGTGGGGACCGATCTCGCCCTCCAGTTTGGGGAACGCGAAATATCCGTGGGCGTACGACATGTACTGACCGATAGGTCCGCCTGCATTTTTTTCAAGGCGTGCAAAAATATCAACCATAATGTATATAATTTAATGTTAGTTTCCGTTCCGGACGCGCAAAAGTACAAAAAAACCTTTTTAGCCATCAAAATTAGCCGTTTTTTATTCGGCACGGGTACGCATTTATACTTATTTACACAGGTATAAAAAGAAAAAAGGCCGCTTTCGGCGGCCCCGGAACGGTTTTCAGCGCCGCCGGTCGATCGCATCGACGATCACCGCCACGGCGCCGTCGCCCGTGACGTTGGTCGCCGTGCCGAAACTGTCCATGGCGATATAGGTGGCGATCATCAGTCCGGCGAGCGTTTCGTCGAATCCCAGCATCGACTCCAGCAGTCCCAGCGCGGCCATGATCGCCCCGCCCGGCACCCCCGGAGCCGCGATCATCGTCACGGCCAGCAGCAGGATGAATCCCACGAACGTTCCGGCCGGCAGCTCCAGTCCGGCGATCATCGACACGGCCAGCGCGCAGGCGACGATCTTCATCATCGAGCCGGAGAGGTGGATCGTCGCGCAGAGCGGCACGACGAACGACGCGATTTCGGGCCGCACGCCGAGTTTCAGGGTCTGCGCCAGCGTCACGGGGATCGTGGCGGCCGAAGACTGCGTTCCGAGAGCCGTGACGTAAGCCGCAAGCATCGTGCGGAGCATCCGCAGCGGATTTTTGCGCGCCGCGAGTCCGGCGACGGAGAACTGCACGAGCAGCAGCACGACGGTCATGCAGAAGATCACCGCGATCAGCTTCACGAAGACGCCCAGCACGCCCGCGACCTGCCCCGACCGGGTCATCGAGAGGAAAATGCCGAAGATATAGAACGGCAGCAGCGGAATGATGACGCTGCCGATCACGCGTTCGATAATCCCCTTGAATTCGTCCATCACCCCCTTGAGCTTCACGCTATGGGTATAGGCCATGCCCAGTCCGAGCACGAAGGCCAGCACCAGCGCCGACATGACGCCGAACAGCGGCGGCATCTGAACCGTGAAATAGGGCGTGAGCGCCGCGCCCGCATCGTCGGGCAGCACGGCCTGCGAGCCTTCGAGCAGCGCGGGAAAGACCGCGCGCCCCACCAAATAGGTTCCGAAGCCCGAAAAAAGCGTGAAGGCATAGGCCAGCGCCGCCGTAACGGCCAGCAGCCACCCGGCGGTCTTCCCCAGATCGGCGATGCCCGGCGCCACCAGACCGAGGATCAGCAGCGGAATGACGAACGAGAGGAACTGTCCGAAAATATCGTTGAACGTCAGCGCGATGCGCGTCGCCCATTCGGGAAAGAAAAAGCCGCATCCCACGCCCAGCCCGATGGCCAGTACGACGCGCGGCAGCAGTCCGAACCTGAATTTCATAGGAGAATGATTTTTGTAAAGATAGGAAATATATTCCGAATCCGTACGCTTCCGCCCGCCGCAGGCCACAGAGCCGGCCCCGCAGACTGACTTGTCCGGCGCCCGGAACGGAAACGACGCATTCCGAAAAGGCGCAACGGGATTCCCCGACGACAGCGGAAGCGGCCGGGGACACGGAGCCGGCACAACAGCGGGCAAAAACCACCCGGCGGCGGCCGGGGACGACGCAGCGGCAGACGAGAGCGACTCGGCAACAGCCAAGAACGACACGACGGCGGCCTGAAACGGCACGCCGGTACAAAGTCGGATATTTTATGTATTTTTGCATTATGACATCACTATTTCACGACATCATTTTCGGCCCGGTGCACTCGCGGCGGCTGGGCCTTTCGCTGGGGGTGAACCTCCTGCCGACCGATTCGAAACTCTGCTCGTTCGACTGCATCTACTGCGAATGCGGCTGGAACGCCGAACACCCCGGCGGACGGCGATTCAACGCCCGCGAAGATGTCCGCACGCAGCTCGAAGCGACGCTGCGCCGCATGGTGGCGGACGGCACGCCGCCCGACGTCATCACCTTCGCCGGCAACGGCGAGCCGACCCTGCATCCCGAATTCGAAGCGGTGATCGGCGATACGATCGCCCTGCGCGACGCATTGTGCCCGTCGGCCAAGGTCTCGGTGCTCTCGAACGCCACCCAGCTCCACCGCGAAGAGGTGCGCCGCGCCCTGCTGCGGGTGGACAACAACATCCTCAAACTCGACTCGGCGTTCGACGCCACGGCGCGTCTGATGAACAACCCCCAAAGCCCCGCCTACACCGTCCGCGGCGTCGTGGAGCAGATGAAGGGCTTCGACGGACGCCTGACCGTGCAGACCATGTTCCTGCGCGGCGAATGCGACGGACAGAAAACAGACAACACGACCGAAGAGGAGGTCTCGGCATGGCTGCGGCTGATCGAAGAGATCCGACCGCGGCAGGTCATGGTCTACTCGCTCGACCGCGACACCCCGTGCCGGACGCTCGAAAAGGTTCCGCGCAAGGAGCTGCAAGCCATCGCCGCCCGCGTCGAAGCGCTCGGTATCCCCTGTTCGGTAGCATAACCCGCCTGCCGATGAGACTGCTCCTGTTATCGCTGCTGCTCGCCGCCGGTTGTACGGCGACCGCCCAGCGCCGTCCCACGGCGCGCGAACTGGGCGAACTGCAGGACAGCGTGTGGCGCCGTCTCGACATCCTGCGCACGACCGACCGGGGATTCGCCGCCTGCACACCGGAGCGCGAAACATTCGACGGAAGCGCGAACGCCGCCCGCGCATCTGCGACCAAGGAAATCGCAAGCGTCGCCGACGCCGTCCGGTCGTCCGGGACCGACGAAACCGAGGGGATCGTCCACGTTCGTCTGCTCCGGGCCGACTCGGCGATGAAAGCCCGCTTCCGCCGTTACGTACACGACAGCCCCCTGATCCGGCTCGAAGGGTTCGATCCCGACACGACGCCCTATCCGCCCGCCCCCGAAGGCACGCCGCCGCCCGACGGACTGAGCATGGACGCCGAATACGCCTTCTACCCTGCGGAGACCGACTGCGTACGGCTTACGATCCGCTACCGCGGCGATTCGACCGTCTATTTCGGGACGGACTACACCGTTTGCAGGTTCCAAAACGGCCGGTGGGAAACACTGCCGGGCGCCGACGCATGGAACTCCCTGCTGATCGGCATCGGCCGTCCGCAATTTCCCGTCCCCGGCGACGCCCGGCAGACGAAAGAGTACGCCTACGGCTTCACGGCCCAGCTCGCGCCGCGCATCTATCCGTCCGTATACGCCCGTTACCGCATCTGCAAAAACGTTTACATGGAAAATCCGCGCCGCGACTACCTGCTCACCGCCGATTTTACGGTGACGCCCTTCGTCCCGTTCACCCGCTTTCCGGAGCAGGCGGGCGACAACAACTGACAAATCATGCAAATACTCCTCTCCTGTGCCAAAACGATGGCCGAAAGCACCTCCCTGCCGATACCCCGCACCACTTCGCCCCTTTACGGCGCGCAGGCCGGGGAGCTGGCCGGACAGCTGGCGACGCTCTCCACCGAAGAGCTGGCGAAAATCCTGCGCGTAAACCATCGGATCGCCGCGACGAACCGGCTCCGCTACAGCCGTTTCCACGACGATGCGGAGAGGGCGCTGCCGGCGCTGGCGGCCTACACGGGCATCGTGTTCAAACGGATCGCTCCGGCTGATTTCACGGCCGGGGATTTCGAATATGCGCAGGCGCACCTCAACATCACCTCGTTCCTTTACGGACTGCTCCGTCCGCTGGACGCAATCCGCACCTACCGGCTCGAAGGCGACGCCGTACTGCCCGGCCACGGCGAGCAGACGGTTTTCGAATATTGGCAGGACAAACTGACGGACGCCTTTCTGGAGAAGATCAAGGCCGACGACGGCATACTGGTCAATCTGGCCAGCAGTGAGATGAAGCGGCTGTTCGACTGGAAGCGCATCTGCCGCGAAGTGCGGGTCGTCACCCCCGAATTCCGCATCCGCGAAGACGACCGGCTGAAAACCGTCGTGGTCTATACGAAAATGTGCCGCGGCGAAATGACCCGTTACATCCTCAAAAACCGCATCGGCGATCCGCAGCAGCTGAAAGCGTTCGAGTGGGAAGGCTTCCGGCAGGACGCGGCGCTCAGCAAAGCCGACGACTGGGTGTTTACGATGTAAGGAGTCCGGATATTATTTGGCGCAGACAGGCGCCTGTTTCGTTTCGAGCAGGGCTTTCAGAATACCCTCCTCGTCATAGCCGCAGAGGGCGTAGAGCTGAGCCGGAGTTCCGTGTTCGACCCACTCGTCGCCGATGCCCAGCGAACGCACCGAAACGTCCAGCCCGCGTGCATTGAAAAATGCCGCGACGGCTTCGCCGACGCCTCCGCGCAGGGCGCCGTCCTCGACCGTCACCACGCGGCGGAACTTCGCGCCCACTTCGAGGAGCAGTTCCTCGTCGAGAGGTTTGGCGAAGCGCAAGTCGTAATGGGCCGCGCTCACCCCTTCTTCGGCAGCGCGTACGGCAGCGCGTGCAGCGGCGTTGCCGACCGTTCCGACGGTCACCAGCGCCACATCCGCTCCGTCGCGGAGCTTGCGTCCCCGGCCCACGGGCAGGGTTTCGAACCGCGCACCGCGCCACATCCGGCCTTCGCCGCAGCCGCGGGGATAGCGAATCATGAAGGGATGGCCGTACTGCAGCCCCGTATACATCATGCCGCGCAGTTCCAGTTCGTCCATCGGCGCAGCGATCGCCAGTGTCGGCACGCAGCCGAAGGCCGCCATGTCGAAGACTCCGTGATGCGTCACGCCGTCCTCGCCGACCAGACCGCCCCGGTCGAGACACATCACCACCGGAAGATCCTGAATGGCAACATCGTGGATCACATTGTCGTAAGCCCGCTGCATGAAGGTCGAATAGATATTGCAGAAGGGCACCATGCCCGCGGCGGCGAGTCCCGCCGAGAAAGTCACGGCATGCCCCTCGGCGATGCCCACGTCGAAACAGCGCGACGGCATGGCCTGCATCAGCAGATTCATCGAGCAGCCCGACGGCATGGCGGGCGTGACGCCCACGACGCGGCTGTCGCGTTCGGCAAGTTCGACGAGCGTCTCGCCGAAAACGTCCTGATAGCGCGACGCCGAACCCGGCGACGAAATCCGCTCGCCCGTATCGGGATTGAACCGCCCCGGCGCATGCCAGACGGGCTGGTTGTGTTCGGCGGGCAGGTAGCCCTTGCCCTTTACGGTCATGACGTGCAGCAGCTTGGGTCCCTCTATGTCGCGCAGCGCGCGAAGCGTCCGCACCAACTCCTTGAGGTTGTGGCCGTCCACGGGTCCGAAATAGCGGAAATTGAGACTTTCGAACAGATTGCTCTTGTTGAGCAGTCCCTGCTTGACGGCGTTGCCCGCCTTCTGGCAGAGACGCAGCAGGCGCGGCGTATGCGAAAGGATGCCCCACAACCGTTGCTTGAAGCGGTTGTAGTGGACCGAAGTCGAAATCTTGAGCAGGTAGTTTTTCAGCGCGCCCGTGGCCTGATCGATCGCCATGTTGTTGTCGTTCAGAATCACCAGCAGGTTGGTGCGCTTGCTGGCCCCGGCGTTGTTCAGCCCTTCGAAGGCCAGCCCGCCGGTCATCGAACCGTCGCCGATGACGGCCACGACCCGATGCTTCTCGCCCCGCAGTTCGGCCGCCTTGGCCATGCCGAAGGCCGCCGAGATCGACACCGAGGCGTGTCCCCCGCCGAAAGCGTCGTATTCGCTTTCGGACATGCGCGGGAAGCCGCTGATGCCCCCCAGCCGGCGCTTGGTTTTGAACGCTTCGCGGCGGCCTGTAATGATCTTGTGGGCATAGGTCTGATGCCCCACGTCCCACACGATCTTATCGGCGGGCGTGTCGAAGACATAATGCAGGGCGGCGGCCAGCTCCACGGTCCCCAGACTCGACGCGAGGTGTCCGGGATTTACCGAACATTCGTCGACGATATAGCGTCGCAACTCGTCACAGTAAGCGCGCAACTCCTCCGCGGAGAGCCTTTTGAGGTCCTCCGGCGAATCGATATGTAGAAGCAGTCTGTATTCTTCCGGCGTCATGGCGAGACAAAGATAATGCAAGCAGGGCACAAAAGCAAGCCCGTCCGCCTTTTGACCGGACGCAGCCTTTCCGGAAGGGCGTCGAAAAGCGTGCGCACCGGACACCGCGCCGAATTTGTTCGGACACGGTCCGGAGGGCGTCTATTTTCTGTAAAGATAGTCATTGATGCCGGTTTTTTTCGAAAAAATTTCTATCTTCGCGTTACGATAAATCCATTGCAACATGAAATACAAGAGAATACTCCTCAAACTGAGCGGCGAATCGCTGCAAGGTTCGCAGAAATACGGACTCTCGCCCGAAGTGCTCCAGTCCTACGCCGAACAGATCAAGGCGGCCGCCGGGACGGGCGTCCAGATCGGCATCGTCATCGGCGGCGGCAACATCTTCCGCGGACTCACCGGCGCCAAGAAGGGCTTCGACCGCGTGAAGGGCGACCAGATGGGCATGCTGGCCACGATCATCAACTCACTGGCGCTGCAGTCGGCACTGGAGGACAACGGCGTGAAGGCCAAGGTCCTGACTTCGATCCGCATGGAACCCATCGGCGAATACTACTCCAAGGCCCGTGCCATCGAGTACCTCGAAGCGGGCTATGTGGTGATTATCGGCGGCGGCACGTCGAACCCCTACTTCACGACCGACTCGGCATCGGCGCTGCGCGGCATCGAGATCGAAGCCGACGTGATGCTCAAAGGCACCCGCGTGGACGGCGTTTACACGGCCGACCCCGAAAAGGACCCGACGGCCGTGAAGTTCGACCGGATCACGTTCGAGGAGGTGCTCGACCGCAGGCTGAAAGTCATGGACCTCACGGCGTTCACCCTCTGCCGCGAGAACGGACTCGGCATCATCGTCTTCGACATGGACACGCCGGGCAATCTGGGCAGAGTACTTGCAGGCGAACAGATCGGAACGCTCGTAACCGGGCTTTCATAGGAGCTTCCGGCCGGCACTCCGGACTCCGTGCGACAAAGTGTCCGACAAACCAAAACAACGAAAAAACATGGCGACAAAAAAGAGTAACAGACAATTATGGATCATGCTGGCGCTGATCGTCGCGATCGTCGCCGTCATCCTGCTGCTGCCTTCGTGCGGCGGCAACAGCAGCAAAAAGGCAGGCGACGTCGAATCGACGGCGGCAAAACCGACCTCGCCGAACTGAAAGGCAAGGTCGTCCTGCTGAACTTCTGGGCCACGTGGTGTCCGCCCTGCCGGCAGGAGCTGGCGCGCGTGCAGAGCGACGTGATCGACCGTTTCGCAGGCCGCGATTTCGTATTCCTGCCCATCTCGCGCGGCGAAACGCACCAAACCGTGGCGGCGTTCCGCGAAAAGACCGGCTACACTTTTCCGATGGGGCTAGACCCCTCGCAGACCGTCTACGACCGTTATGCGTCGAACTACATTCCGCGTAATTTCCTCATCGACCGCAACGGCAAGGTCGTGCTGGCATCGGTAGGCTACGACCCCGAAGAGTTCGACGAAATGATCAAAACCATCGAAAAAACACTCGAATAACTATGGATACCAAAACGATTCTCAACGAAGCCTCCGGCCGTATGCAGAAGGCTATCGACCACCTCGAAGAGGAACTTCTGAACGTGCGCGCGGGCAAAGCCTCGCCCAACGCCCTGAACGGCATCATGGTAGATTACTTCGGCTCGCAGGTGCCCGTATCGGGCGCGGCCAGCGTCACGGTTCCCGACGCCAAGACGATCCTGATCCAGCCGTGGGACAAGAACATGCTCCGGCCGCTGGAAAAAGCCATCATCGACTCGAACATCGGCCTGACCCCCTCGAACAACGGCGAGCAGATACGCCTGACGATTCCGCCCCTGACCGAAGAGCGCCGCAAGGAGCTGGTGAAGCAGATCCGCGGCGAAGCCGAAACGGCCCGCATCAGCCTGCGCAACGCCCGCCGCGACGCCGTCGAGGCATTCAAGAAGGCCCAGAAGGAGGGCATGCCCGAAGACGAATCGAAGGACGGCGAAACCCAGTCGCAAAAGCTGCTGGAGAAGTTCTCCAAGCTGCTCGACGAAGCGCTCCAGAGAAAGGAGAAGGAGATCATGACCGTCTGAAACGGTTTCATCCGCATGAAAATCCGGCCCGATTCGTATATTGGCCGGATTTTTTCATATATTTGCCCCTCCTAAACATTCCGTCCCGATGAAAAAGCCATTCCGCAAGATTTCGGTCCTGATCGTATTGTTTTCGCTGTTCGGCATACAGAACGCAGCATCGCAGGGCTACGTCAAACTCAACGCGCTCTATGCGCTGGTCGGCGTCGTAAACCCCTCTGTGGAATTCGCCATATCCCCCAAATCGACCCTGCAGACCGACATCGTGGTCTCGCCGTGGAAGTCGATCAACCGGAAGCATATGACCTTCGCCATCTTCATGGGCGAATACCGCCGCTACTTCAAGGAGCACAACCGGGGCTGGTATCTGGGCGCCAATATCGGCATGATGGCTTTCGACATGTCGAAACCCTATATCGAAGGCTGGAAGCTGAAATTCGAAGACCGCTACTGCAAAGGCTACGGCATGATGATCGGCCTGTGCGTGGGTTACGAACACCAGTTCGGGGAGCGGTGGCTGCTCGACGCCTTCTTCGGATGGGCATGGATGGACAGCCACTACAACGGATACAGTTTCGACGGCAAGGTAGACATGTATCCCCACCGCCCGGTGCAGCCGGAGAACCCCGATCCGTTCAACGGCTCGTCGGAGTGGTATCCCAACAAGCTCGGCGTCTCGATCGGCTACCGGATCTTCATGCCCAAGCGACTGCGCACCGACGGTTCCTGCAGCAGATAACACGGATTGCGGAAAACGGCCGCAAACGGCGGACAAACACAAACGCCCTGCTCTTTGAGGAGCAGGGCGTTTCGTCTTGCCGGATGTGTCCGGACAGGTTACGGGCCGGCAAAACAGCCCGGCGACACTCCGAAAGAAAACGCCGGTTTCGAAACACCCGACTCCGCGGGTTCTGCCCGTTCTTCCGCTAATTCCGCCGACTCCGCAAGTTCCACGGATTCTGCGGGGAGGGACCGCAGAATCTGCGGAGCTGCCGGTTTTGCCGACTCTGTCCGTTCCGCCGCACGGCATGATCCGGACGGCGCACTACATGCGCAAAAAAAACGGAAGCGGTGAAAATACCCCGCTTCCGCATTCTGACGATGCGCGGCCTGCGCCGCAGTCATCGGGAATTACTTAACCTTCGGGCCGGCAGCTACGAGCTTCTTGCCTTCCTCGTTGCCCGTGAACTTCACGAAGTTCTTCACGAAGCGGTTTGCGAGGTCCTCAGCCTTCACGTCCCAATCCTTGGCGTTCTTGTAGGTGTCGCGCGGATCGAGGATCTTGGGATCCACGCCGGGCAGAGCCGTCGGGATCTTGAAGTCGAAGATGGGCAGCGTCTTGGTCTCGGCCTTG
>OMCM01001735.1_pt1 | contig 10120 bp, 8 predicted proteins | sample 1645021 | NCBI WGS metagenome assembly OMCM01 (sample SAMEA103958142, study PRJEB25191) | human gut metagenome | biome: human-associated habitat [ENVO:00009003]; feature: intestine environment [ENVO:2100002]; material: feces | place: Germany | collected 2013/2015
GCATGCGTGAGCTCGTTGGCCTGCGATGCGTCTTTGGGCGTCACCTCCATGGTGTTTTTGAGCAGGTTGACGGCAACATTTTCTACACCGTCGAGCCCGGATACGACTTTCTCAACTCTGGCCTGACATGCAGCACAGCTCATGCCGGTGACGTTGAAGTGCATGCGGCAGACGGGATTTGCGTCTTGGGTGGTCATTGACAATGTCCAAATGGATGCGGGAGGTACGAACTCTGCACGTCAGTACGGCGGTTCGCGTCTCCAAGTGATGATTGGTTCGTATGCTAAACCTTGAAGCAGCTTCTGACTTAATACTTTAGAAGGGCAACACATCATCCATTATGGGCGGGCGGCATCTTTACCCTGCAGCTGAGCGCAGAGGCGGCAGTTTCAGAGGTTGAATGGCTCGGATTCCACCAGGCGGATGGGATTTCCGTTTTGCGGATCCGGAAAGATGATTTCGGCGGCATGCAGCAAAAGCGGAGTTTCCGGCCGATCGACCAAGAGCCCCGGGCGGCTGTAGTAAGGATCGCCGGCAATGGGGGCATTGAGGCCGAGCGTCGGATGGGCGGCATGGAGCCGAAGCTGATGCGTGCGGCCTGTGAGCGGCAGAAAGTCGACCAGCGTACGTCCGTTTTTTTCACTCAGCCGCCGCCACTGCGTGCGCGCCGGGCGTCCGCCCAGAGCGGCAATCTGCCGCAGCCGGTCGAGCGGATGTGTGGTGCAGTAAGTGTTCCCTCCAGTACGGCTCGATAGCGTTTTTCGACGCGCCCTTCACGAAAGGCAGCCATCAGTGATCGAATGCCTTCGGGTGTTTTGCCGTACAGCAGGATTCCGGAGGTATCCATATCGAGGCGATGGACGGCTGTGAGGGACGTGCCCGTCATTTCGCAAGCAATGGTTAAGGCATTCGGAAGTCCGCCGGTGCCCGGAACGGAGAGCAGCCCGGAAGGTTTGAATACCGCGATAAAGTCGCGGTGTTCGAGCAGGATGCGCGGCCGCAGAGACTGCGTGACGGGTGAGTTGACTCTCGGATCGCTTGCAAAGGGGATGCCTTCCAAAAGGAATTCCACCAAGGGCTTGGTCGTTGTTTTTGGGGAGAGCGCCATGCCGTCCCATTTGACGTCGTATATGGGGGCGCTGCCGCGCCACCATTCCATGCTGGCGAGCGCAGTAAGTTTTTTGCCGGCAGCTCGCGCCTGAGCTGCGGCGAGCAGGTTGGCCGCCAACGGCGACTCGACGGCATCGAGGAGCGCGCGGTTCCAGTGTTCGAATGTGAGGTTGAGCCCAGCAGCGCCGCCGCGGGCGATTTTGGGCGGCCGTCTGGCCCGGTCGCTCTCGGCAAACGCCAAAAGAGAGGTACGGGTTCCCGCCATCGTCAGGATTTCCATAGAGCGGGCAGCTTCTTCAAAGGCGCCGCAGGATGTTTTTCCGGCAATGCGGTCGGCCATCGGCAGCGCTTCGTTTGGGAGCGGCAATACAAAATCGGCCGGAGACTGAGAAGCGAACAGGAGGACTGCACGCTGAGCCGGGTCGTCATTTTCTGCTCGGCAGACCAGTACATTCCGACGGCCTGGGACGTCGCTGAAAAGCGCTGCGTCTTCGGCGAGCTGACGGGCTTTCAAAGCAATTGGCAGAGGCGCGCCGTGCCATGGAGAAGGAAAGTACTCAGCTGAGGCGGCGCCGGATGATTCCGTAAAAAGTTCGGAGAGCGGAAGGGAAAGCAGGCGCGGCATGACGACATTCTCCGTTGCAGCAACTCCCGTGCGCAGGGCCTTAGGCCTTATTCGGGCGTTCTTGCGGGCACAAACGCAGGCATTCTACACAAGGCGCCGAATACATTCGGACAACGGTATGGGGAAGAGAGCCTGCGCTAATCCATACATCATTCTCACGCTGCCGAACATTACCCATTCAAGATCGTCTGGGGCAGTTGCTTCCGGGTCCGCATCCCGGTACGATGGCTGAGTTTAGGTATTTGTGACTAGATCCCTCACGGCACGCTGCAGTTTGCACCTTTAAAAAGTATTTATGAAGATATCTGAAGCAGTAGCGGATTCAAACAAGAGAAACGAGTCGCGGCAGCTTATGTCTATTGCGCTTCCGCTCATGATGGGGCTGGCGCTCGAGCAGCTGATCGGCATGACAGACGTGCTTTTTCTCGGACGTTACGGCGAAGCGGAGCTTGCTGCCGCCGGCGTAGCGGGCATCTATGTGATGCTCGTGATGATGCTGGGGTTAGGTTATACGGTGGGTTCGCAGTCGCTGATGTCGCGCGCAAACGGCGCCGGCCGCGCTGAGGAGGTGGGGGCGATTTTTCGCCAGAGTGCGATTTTCATGACGGCCTGCGGTTTTGTCATCATGCTTGCGAGCTGGTTCCTGATCGGCCCGATGTTCGAGCGTTTCATTGCCGCTGATGCCGTTCGCAAGGCAGCAGACGATTATGTTTTCTGGCGTTTGGCCGGGCTGCCGTTTGCTTATGTCGGACTGCTGGCGCGAGCGTACTTCGTTGCCGTGATGCACACCCGGGTGATTACGTCGGCATCTATTGTGATGGTGCTCGTCAACTGCGGTTTAAATTCGCTGCTTATCTTTGGGCTGGGTCCGTTCCCCGAACTTGGCATCGCCGGCGCAGCGATCGCCTCTGCAGTCAGTGAGCTGGCGGCACTGGCAGTGTATTTTCTGGAATTCCTGCGGCACAGCGCCTCTTCGAAGCTCTTGGAGGTGAGCAAGCACCTTTGGCGCCTTGACTGGCTCCTTCAGCACCGAATTTTTATGTTAAGTCGCTGGCTGATGCTCCAAGAAGCGATGGCCTTCGGCGTTTGGCTCTATTTTTTCATTGTGGTGGAAAATGCCGGCGGCGAGCGCGCATTGGCGCTTTCCAATATTGTGCGGCAGCTCGGTGCAGTTCTTTTTCTCTTTGTGCACGCATTCGGCTCCGCGGCTGGAACGATCGCTGCTAACTATGCCGGGGCAGGAAAGCCTGAATGGATTCGTCCAATGGCGTCATTGGCGCTGCGGCTTTGTGCTTTAGTGCTGCTGCCGTTCTTTTTGTGTTTTGCGCTTTTCCCCTCGCTGGTACTCGGTATCCTCACCGATCTTCCAGAAGTGATTTCCGATGCCAAGCCATCCTTTTATGTGATGGTGCTCGCTTATGCATTGACAACCCCCGCCTATCTTTATTTCTTTGTGATTGGTGCGCTCGGCTTTGCCAAGGAGAGTTTCAGGATGACGGTCACGGCGGTTGCGGCTTACGGCGTCTATATCGCCGTCCTGAATTTGTTCACGCCGCCGACGGCAGTCTATTGGACGGCGGATATAGTGTACGGTCTGACGCTTTGGCTGGGGGTGACAGTGGTTTGGCGTCGGGCTCGAGCAGCGGGCTTTCGCAGCGCAGCGGCCGATGGGTTCTGATGCGGCTGAGGCGAAGCGTTGGCTGCGCACAACGCCCGTCAACAGGCATCGTTAACCTGCAGACGATGAATTTTTACATTCTTTCATCTAATTGTTTTCATCGACGGCGCTCCTGTTTTTCGTCCGTCACAGCGGCTGATGCGAAGTTTGAATGAGGCCGGCTGAGCAAAAAGCAGGGTACTTCTACTTCGTTGATTTTCTTACATCAATCCAATCGAAACCGTGTTTAGTTTTGAGACAAATCCTGTCATATTTGTTTGCTGGCAGCCGATTTTGCCCGTTGGTTTATTCAAGCAAACAGCATGATGATGCGCTTTGTCGGCTATCGAGCGAATGAATATTTTCCTGTAGGGCCCTCCGCAAATCGTTTTTTCTTGGCTATAGTGTGCCTCACCTGTCGCAGTGGTTGATTGAGGCCTCTGTGAAAAGGCATATTTATCCTAAGGTCGCCGCGACGGGGATTGTTCCCGCACGGGAATCCATATCAAGGAGAGCATCCATGAATAAGACCGAACTGACCGCCGCTGTTGCTCAGAAGGCTGGTTTGTCCAAGTCCGACGCCGCCAAAGTCCTCGGCGCCTTCTTCGAAACTGTCTCTGAAGAACTCAGCAAGGGGCAGGCTGTTCAGATCATCGGCTTCGGCAACTTCGAAGTGGCCGACTACAAGGCTCGTACCGGCCGCAATCCCCAGACGGGCGCAGTGCTCGAAATCCCGGCTGGCAAGCGTCCGAAGTTCACCGCAGGCTCTGCGCTGAAGAAGGCTGTCGCCGGCTGATCATTGCTTAATCGCAAGCGTAAGCACGCACCTGCATCTGAAAAGCAGGGAGCGTGCTTTTTTTTATCCTGCGTGCGAAAAGGACTGTGTCATCCCGTTTATACGTGATGCATGGAAGCCTAAAATCCTTTACAAATCGTGAGATCTTTGACCTGGAAGTAGTCGCCTATGCACTAAACCGCGGTTTGGTTGTTCCAGAGCTTCTTAGGATCAAAAGACAGCCGTAAGGCTGTTGGTCCCCGGAGGGGCTTGAAATGAGAATGGTGGAAACCCAATGGGAGTGTGCGGCTTGAAAGAAACTTGCCGCGGACTGATCGGAGGGATGCGGCCGCGCATGCTCAATTGAAGCCCTATTGCCGCATTCCCAACAAGGACGCTTAAGTGATGTCTGAAGCCGCAACCAATAAAAAAACTCCGATCTACAAAGTCCTCTACTTTCAAGTCATCTGCGCTATCGTAATCGGCATCGTCTTAGGTGCTGTCTGGCCTGAAGTGGGCGAGAAAATGAAGCCTTTCGGCGATGGCTTCATTCGTTTAATTAAGATGATCATTGCGCCGGTCATTTTCTGTACGGTTGTGACAGGCATTGCCGGCATGGAGAATATGAAGAAGGTCGGGAAAACGGGCGGCCTGGCACTTCTTTATTTTGAAGTCGTTTCGACAATCGCTCTGATCATCGGTCTGGTGATCGTCAACGTGGTTGAGCCGGGTTCAGGCATGCATGTCGATCCGGCAACACTCGACCAGTCTGCTGTCTCTGCCTATACCGGACCAGGCAAGATGCAGACTACGACTCAGTTTCTGATGAACGTGATTCCGAGCACCGTAGTCGGCGCCTTTGCTCAGGGCGATATTCTGCAGGTGCTCTTCTTCTCAATCCTTTTCGGTTTTGCGCTGCATAAGTTCGGCGGCCGCGGTACGCTCGTCTTCGATCTCATCGAAAAGAGCTCCCAAATTCTTTTCCAGATCGTCGGCATGATCATGCGCGTTGCGCCGATCGGTGCATTCGGCGCAATGGCGTTCACCATTGGCAAGTACGGCATCGCATCTTTGCTGCCGCTTGCAAAGCTCATGGGCACCTTTTACGCCACATGTCTGCTCTTCATTTTCATTGTGCTCGGTGCCATCTGCCGCATTCACGGTTTCTCCGTCATGCGCTACATCGCCTACATCAAGGAGGAGCTCCTGATCGTATTGGGCACATCGTCATCGGAATCGGTGCTTCCCCGCATGATGACCAAGATGGAAAGAGCCGGCGTTTCGCGTTCGGTCGTGGGGCTGGTGATTCCGACGGGCTATTCCTTCAACCTTGACGGAACGGCAATTTATCTGACGATGGCGGCTGTCTTTATCGCTCAGGCCTGTGACGTCAATATGACGATCATGCAGCAGGTGACGCTGCTCGCCGTGCTGCTCCTCACCTCCAAGGGGGCGGCAGGCGTGACGGGATCCGGCTTCATTGTGCTGGCAGCAACCCTTTCCGCTGTGGGCCACGTACCGGTGGCGGGGCTGGCTTTAATTCTCGGCATTGACCGTTTTATGAGCGAGGCGCGAGCGCTTACCAATATGATCGGCAACGGCATTGCCTGCGTGGTGGTCGGCCACTGGTGCGGCGAAGTTAAGAACGAAGCGCTGCATATGTACCTCTCCACGCCAAGTCAAAAAGCGAAGTACTACGCCGCTGATCAGGCTGAACACGAAGAAGCCCTCGAAAAGCATTAATGGCGAACGGTGCATTTCAGCCTTCGGTCTGAAATGCTGAGCAGTACGCTTTGAGCGGACAGTTCGACGATGTGTCGTTCTGTCCGCTTTGCTTTGCAATTCATCAGAGCGTCTGCGGACGCATAATGACTGCGGATCGGCATCCGTGAGAGCGGTGCAGAACAAAACTGGAGGAATGCAATGACTATTGAAATCACAGGTTTGATGGCGGGCCATGCAGATCGGCATACCGAGTCGTCGCTTGCGGAATCCTTTGAAAATGCCTATTTCACTGCGCCGTGGGATATTTATGAAGGGCCTCTAAAAGACTTTCCAAAGGAAAAGATTCGTCTGGAGGCCGAACCGCTTGTTTTGTTTGCACACGGCAGCTCCGGCATCGGGGAGCCCCTCAAAGCCTTCGGCCGATGGCTGGCCTCCTTCGGCATCGGGTTTCTCTGCCCGAACTCCTTCGTGCTCAAGGACCGCATAACCTACACTTCGCCCGTTTCGCGCGATGACTATGAACGCATTCATGCTATGCGCTCGGCTGAACTGGCCCATGCGGCAGCACGCTTAGGAGAAGTGCCCGGTTTTGACGGGCGCTATGTCGTAGCCGGCACGAGCGAAGGCGGCGTTGCTGCTGCACGGTTTCAGGCTCCGCAGGACCAAGCCGAATGCGCACGCATGATCTTTTCCTGGCCCTGTGAGGACAATTACCATGTTGCGGTTCACCGCACGGCGATTCCGCAGGACATGCCCGTTCTCAATGTGATGAGCGCCGCCGATAAGTTCTTCTCTCAGGCCAACAGCTGGCTGGACAATCCTTCAGCGCTCGGCCATGCCGGCAGAACTTTGGCGAATCATACCGACGCGTCTATTGTGCTCATTCCGGGAGCACCCCACACGCTCTTTGCACTTCCTCAAACGCAGTCCGCCGTGGAAGGCTTTCTTGAGCGGGTTTTGGAACTTTAAGCCTGCCGGTCAAAATAAACGGGACGCTTTCCATCGCTGGAAGCGTCCCGTTAGGCTGACTGCCGAGGATGCCTCAGCAGTCGGTCATCGGCGGCAAAGTGCTTCAGAAGAGCACTGAAACCGTGATGAGCATCACCACATAGCCGGTGAGGCAAGGCACAATCGTGCGCTTCACCATGGTGAGCGGGTTAACTTTGGCAAAGCCGGCCACGATAATGATGACGCCGGCGACTGGACTCATGGCGCGAAGCATTTCGGAAGCGGTATGCATCATCAGCATCATGGAGATGCCGTTTTCGCCAAAACTTTGTGCCGCAGCCGGAACAAGCTGTCCCAAACTGGTGAAGGCGGCAACGCCGGAGCCTGTGAGAACCGTGACGACGCCGACAATAGCCGAAAGCACCACGCTGGAGCCGGTGTAGCCAAGACCAATTGAATCTGCGCCGTGCATCAGAAGTGCAACGATGCCGATGTTCTGCAGACCCTTGGCAAAGAAAGCTGCAACGAAGATCAAGCCGACGGTTGATGTGAGGATGGACCCCATTCCTTTGAACATGGCGAATGACAAATCAAAGGATTCCTTGATATTTCGACGTGTGATGAGATCGATAAAGAAGGATGCAATCCAGGCAATGAACATAGCCGTAGCCACATTCATCGAAACGCCCCAGACGAATTTATTGAAGACCAAAAGGAGCGCGATGGGCAGGAGCGGCAGGCAGGCATAAAAAGCAGGGGTTTGTTCGAGCTTTTCACGTTTTTGTTCAAGTTCCGAAAGGTCCGCAACGACGCCTCGTCCCTCGCGTTTATCAAACCAGTACTGCGTGACGACATGGGCGGCAGCCATCGCAAGAATGGTTGGAACGGCCATTGGCAGCTGATAACGGACAAGGTACTCAATCGGATCCAGGTGCACCAATTCCGAAGCAAAATTGGCGGTTCCGGAGGCCGGTGCGTAACCGATGGCCAGTACGCTTGCAACGACCGCAGCCGCGGCGAGCGGTGAACAGCCGACTCGGATGATGAGCGGATAAACCGTTACAACCATCAGCATGGCTAAGCCGGCCGCTGAAGTGATGACCAGACCGAGGCAGTGTCCGACGATAAAAACGGCGGCGAGAATCAAATAGGGATTCTTGATCAGCGAAAGCGGTTTAGCGCAGACGGTGACGAAGCGGTCGGAGGCGCCGATTGCCTGCATATAGGCTGCAAAACCGCCGGAGATCAAGATCAGGAAGCCGACGCCGCTCACCTGTGAGACGCTGATCGTCCGCAGGAGTTCAACGAGGTCAAAGCCAACGATGCCGGTGGCAGAGAATTTTTTCGGAAAGATCTCTGCGCCGCCCCAAAAGGCAAGCAGATTGAGAATCAGACCGCCAAGGAGCAGCACCATGTTGACTTGGTACTTTTTGACAATCGCCCATCCGCAAAGAATGAGTACGGCGATGCCGAGCCAGGGAAAAATCGAATTCATGGAGGTGAGTTATTAGAGAAAACAGAGGATCCAGACAGCACTCGTCAGTGCCGTCTGCGTGCGGCTGGATGGCAGCCGCACGAACTTCAGACGGGGAATATGGCTCATTGAGCCGCAGTTAGGTTGTTTTTGAAGCTGCGTCAGTGAGCGCGGCCAAGCTCTTTGGTGATGTCGGAGGCAAGATTGGCCATCCATTTATTCACATTGCGGTGTAGACAGATCTGCTTGGCGTCATTTTGGCAGGGGCCGGCATCTAAGCCGCGGCTTGATGCGTACTTCACGGCAATTTTGGAGCCTTCGTATACGACATCAAACTGAGCTTCGAATTTCTGAGCGCGAGGTCCGCTCGGATAGGCGAGCTTAACGACGTTGCCATGCGTACTGACAACGCGGAATTTACGCAATTGAGCTGCGTTCTTTACGGCATTGAGTGCTTGAGTCTGTCCAATCCCCTTGGCCGCGATGGGAGCGGGATTGTCGACGGGTTTCAACGGACCGGCAGCGAGCACCGTACCCGTGAGAGCGCAAGCGAGTGCTCCGGCAAAAATGCAAGATCTAATTGGCTTAAACATGTCATACCTCCTTAAATGCTGTATTTCACGAACCATGGACTGAGGCCATTTCGCAAAATGCAGTGTGCATGCGGGTAATTCTATGTCGCAAGGAACGGCAGAGCGGGCTTCAGCTGCATGAAAAAAAAGACCTCGCAGACAGTATGCCTGCGAGGCTTATATAAGGTTGTCCGCCGCAGGATGCGGATGATTTTTGGACGAGATTAATGGGCCGAATGGATCGGGATCACCTTCGGCGTATTGTCGTCTTCCTTCTTGGCGAAGGTCTTCATCCAGAAGTACATGCCGACGATGGCGGCAAGCGACAGAAGAATGGCAACAGTCGCGTAGACCGGCGCAGCGCTGAAGTTCACGGCGCGGTAGAAGATAACAGCGGAGGTGTAGCCGAGCACCGTGCACCAGGAGGCAGAGAAGAGCGTCCAGGCAGCACCGACCTCACGGTAAATGGCAGCAATAGCAGCGCAGCAGGGCATGTAAAGCAGAACCATCAGCAGGTAGGCGAACGCAGCAGACTGAGAACCGAAGAGGATCTTAATCGTGTCGAACGTACCGGCAGAAACTTCCTGAGCTTCAGCTTCAGCAGCCGTATCAGAAAGGTCGCTTTCAACCTTGATGCCCATCGGGTCAGCCAGAGCGTCGCCGAGACCCTTCAGGTTTTCCCAAGTGGTCGAAACAGCTTCGTTGAAGGTGTCGGTGAAGGACCAGCCGCCTTCTTCTTCCGGAGCAGCTTCTTCAGCAGGAGCAGCGCCGTCGGCAGCCTTTTCTTCTTCAGCCTTTGCAAGCGTGATGGTGTCGTAGAGGGAGTTCAACGTACCAACCACAGCTTCCTTCGCAAAGATGCCGGTGAAGACGCCCACAGCGGCAGGCCAGTTCTGTTCCTGAACACCCATCGGAGCGAAGATCGGAACGATGTCGCGGCCGATTTCCGAAAGCACAGACTTATCGGAGTCTTCATTGCCGAACGTGCCGTCAGTACCGAGGGAGTTCAAGAAGGCGAGCACTGCAACGATCGAAGCAATCACCTTACCGGCGCGGAAGAGGAAGGTCTTCACGCGGTCCCACGTACGAAGCATCACGCCCTTGAAGGTCGGGATGTGGTACGGCGGAATTTCCATCACGAAGGCGCTCGCGGCACCAGGCAGCGCAGCATGCTTGAGCAAGAAGCCCGTCAGAATGGCAGCGAGAATACCGATGATATAGAGCAGGAACACGA
>OMCM01001742.1_pt1 | contig 10089 bp, 7 predicted proteins | sample 1645021 | NCBI WGS metagenome assembly OMCM01 (sample SAMEA103958142, study PRJEB25191) | human gut metagenome | biome: human-associated habitat [ENVO:00009003]; feature: intestine environment [ENVO:2100002]; material: feces | place: Germany | collected 2013/2015
CGCAGCCATTTCACGAACCAGTGCGTCGGCCCAGCGACGGCTTTCAAGCTCCTTATAAGCATGCTGCCAGCAGCCGCATCCGTCGCATTTGGACTCGCAAAACGGCGCATGAACCTCAGCGACGGCCGCCCCTGTGCGCGTGCGGTCTAAAAGATCTTCGACGATTTCACGACAGGCTTCGCCGGAGAATTCTTCAGCCGCCGCCGGGAGCGCAGGCGCAGTGTCAAGCGCGAATGCAGACGCTCTCGGATCCGCCGATGGCACCGCACGCCAATCGAAGGCGCCCGCAGCATGCGTACGGCCAACCGGCTGCGCCAACGGATGCACTGTGCCTTCGCTCATGACAGTCTCCTCAAAACATTTAAATGTTAATGAGAATTATTCTCTATTCGTCGCTAATGCGCAAACAATTCCGTTCGATCTGAAGAAAACACACCCAAAATACCTGTTGCTGCGCAATGCGCCTGCGGAAATCTCCCAAGCGCCAGAAACACAAAACCGGCCCATTCGTGAGAACGGCCGGCCTTGCTCTGCCTTGATGTCGTCAGCCCTGCTTAGACCTTATCCGACGGTGCCTTGGGTTGCTCTTTCGTTGGTTCCTTGGCTGCGTCCGGCGTTTCGGGGGAGGTTTCGTTTTTACTCTGCTGCGGGGCACGATCGCTCGGCCAAAGCTTTGTGGTATCGAAGTGAGCGTCGGGCGACGGCTCAACCTTCTTTCCCGTTGCCGAAGCGAGTGCCTCGCTCAAACGGGCAATTTCACACTGCTGGGCTTCAACAACACGCACAAGCTCAAGAATAGAGGTGGCATACGGGTCGCGCATGCCGGGTTCGAGACCGTATGCATGGAAAGCGGCCGCTGCCGCATGAACGCCGCGCTCGCGCTCCGGCTGGCTGCAAGGCTCTGGGGCTTTCGCCGGCGTCTTTTTAGAAACCGCGATACGTCCCGGGACACCTACCACCGTTGCGCCGGCGGGAACCGGCTTCACAACGACGGCATTGGAACCGATCTGGGCGCCGGCTCCCACCGTGAACGAGCCGAGCACCTTGGCGCCAGCACCGACCACCACACCGTTTTCAAGCGTCGGATGACGCTTGGCGCCGGCCGTCAGGTTCGTTCCGCCCAAGGTCACACCCTGATAAATCGTGCAGTCGTCGCCCACTTCCGCGGTTTCGCCGATCACGACGCCCATCGCATGGTCAAAGAAAACCCGACGGCCAATCTTGGCTTTGGGATGGATTTCAATCCCGGTGAGAAAGCGGCCCACCTGAGAGACCCAGCGGGCAAATGCCGTCCAGCCCTGAATCGCGCACCAATGCGCAAAACGATGAATCATCACCGCATGAAATCCCGGATAAGCAAAGATGATTTCCGCTGCGCCGTGAGCGGCCGGATCCTTTTCTCGAATGGTGGCGATGAGTTCGCGAGCTTCTTTAAACATGGGGATTTGAAACCAAGTGAATAGCTAAAGAGTCCTGATGGGACAGCGGATATCGAAGACTTACCGTTCTTCGGGCGGCATCGGCGAATTTTTGGGGTCGTTCTGCGTCTGCTCGCGCATCGCCGCCTTGCCTCGCGTCTTGGTGCCGATGCGGTCCCGCTTCGGACAAATCACCGCAGCGCAGACGCCGCGCAGCAGATCGAGTTCGTTTTTAGTGAGCCCGGCGCGGCCGAACAGCCGGCGAGAGACTTCCATAAAGTGACGCGGTTTCTTGGGATCATGCGCTCCGCAGGCAGCCATCGCCCTCTCCCAATGATCAAAAAAGCCCTCTACCGCCTCGAGCGGCGCAGGTTCTTCATGCGCAAAGCGTCCCTGCCAATCGTAAAGCGCACCGGCATCTCCGCGGGCGTCGAGGAGCGCGAGCTGCATCTCATAAGCAGCAATCTGCACCGCTTGTGAAAGGTTAAGACTTGGACTGGCCGGATCAGCCGGAATCGCCGCGCACCCCTGACAAAGGCAGACTTCCTCGTTGGTGAGACCGCTCCTTTCCGTGCCGAAAACGAAAGCAATGCTGCCTTCGAGCGCCGAGAGACGAGAAGCCGTTTCGGACGCCGCCTGACGCATCGGCGTGAGCGGCGCGCCGAATTCACGGTCATAGCCCGTCATCGCCCAAGCGTACGTAACGCCTTCGAGGGCTTGAGCTAAAGTCGCATAGGACTTTGAAGCTTCGAGCACATCCGCCGAACTCGTTGCATAAGCTAGCGCTTCTTCATGCGTCCGATAGTCAGCCTCACGAGGCGCTACAACGCGCAGATCGCGAAATCCCATCGTCTTGATGGCTCGCGCAGCAGAGCCGATATTGCCCGGATGAGCAGGTTCGCAGAGGATGAAACACACGCGGCGGGCGAGTTCGGGAACGGACTGCATTGAAAGACGAAAAAGCGGATGAGTAGAAACACTAAAGACTGCCATTCTACTCGGCGCATCGCCCTCAGCGTCAGCCGCACATCAAGAAGATTGCCGACTGCGTATCAGGCCTTGGCCAGAAGTACCGTCGCGAGCGCCATCATGCCTTCTTCTCGGCCGACCGCATCCATCTTTTCGTTTGTCTTCGCTTTGATGCTGACTTGAGCTGGTGCAACGCCGAGGAGCTTGGCCACATTGGCACGAATCTGCTCCTTCAGGGCGCCCAGCTTTGGCCGCTCGCAGATCACCGTCGCGTCGAGATTCACCACCAGCCATCCGGCAGCCTGAGCGAGATCCATGACTGCCGCGAGCAGCTTCCCGCTGTCCGCACCTTTCCATTTCGGATCTGAAGGCGGGAAGTGCGTGCCGATGTCGCCCAGCGAAGCAGCCCCGAGCACTGCGTCGGTCACGGCATGGAGCAGCACATCGGCGTCGGAATGACCGTCAAGGCCCTTTTCAAACGGAATAGTGACGCCGCCCAAAATGAGCGGGCGGCCACCAACGAGACGGTGAGAGTCGTAGCCCTGACCCACACGAATTTCAGGAATCGGCATAGGGCCTCCTTGCCCTTCAAGCAAACATTCTGCGAGCCGCTCGTCTCCCGGCTCCGTCACTTTGATGTTCGTCGCGCGGCAGGAAACCACTTTAACCGTCTTCCCCGCGCGTTCCATTGCACTCGCTTCGTCCGTGATGCCGTCGAGTCCGGCATTCAGCGCCCCGATAAGCTCTCCCGCTCTGAAGAGCTGCGGCGTGGCGGCTCGCCAGAGACCGGAGCGCGGAACCGTTTCGATGATGCGCCGACGGGCGTCGGCACGCTTCACCGTATCGGCCATCGGCACGGCAAGAATGCCGCCTGCAGCAGAACTGTCGGCCGTCACCTCATCAATCAAATGACTCACTTCACTCGGTCGAACACAGGGGCGCGCCGCATCATGAACCAGCACCCAGCTTTCGGGCGGCAGGCAGGCTGCGCGCAGTCCGCCCAAAACGGAATCGGCGCGCTCTGCGCCGCCCGCACGAAGAATCTTCACGCGGTCACCCCATTTTGCGAATGATTCGGCAGCGTGGTCGATGTAGGAATCCTCAGGACTCACCACCACAAAAACGCGTTCAACTCGAGACGCTGCCAGAAGCGCTTCCACGGTTCGCACCAGCATGGGAACGCCGGCTATCGGCATGTACTGCTTGGGGCAGTCCGCCCCCATGCGGCGTCCGACACCCGCAGCAGGGATGAGCGCAAAGATTCGAGCGGAATCGACTAATGGTGCATCGGTCATGGAGGCATTCTCGCAGTCAATGAGATGCTTCGAATTCTACCGAGCAGAATCTCTAACCCAAACTTCCCGAGGCAATGACGGGTTAACTCGAGGTTTGCCAAGTAAAAGCGTTTTAGCCGCAACAGGCTTTTTTGGATTAACCCCTTTAGGGCATACCTTCCCAAATGCCTCTGTTTTGAATACCAAGAAGCTAAATATTTATTTAAATATCAAAGCAATAAAGGCTCACTTCACACTATCGGCCCCCATCATCCGTCTGCATGAAGTTTGTATCAACCAAGGGTTAACACCTAATTTTCGTGTTATTTCTCTGCTTTTTCTTCGCGCAGAATGCGGTTCCACATGTTGCGGAATATTGCATTCCGATTGATTTTCTTCATTTAATAAAGTTCTTCAGGAGACGTTCGTGAATCACACGTCCTTCAAGATTGCTGCGGCGGCCCTGGCCGTAGCTTCTGCCCTCAGCTCGACGGCTTATGCCGGCGGTTTCCAGCTCACCGAACAGTCCGCGCTCGCCCTCGGCCGCGCATATGCCGGCGTCGGCGTTGATGGTACGGACGTTTCCGGCATGTACTACAACGCAGCAACGATGACGCTGCATCCGGGCACGCAGGTTCAGTTCGGCGGCGTTGGTGTTGGTCTCAACCTCGAATATGTAGCCAAAGATGGCGAAAAAAACAATGGTCGTGCTAAGGAAGAGGTAATTCCGCACGGTTTCATTTCCCACCAGATCAATGATTCAACCTGGGTTGGCCTCGCCATCACTGTTCCCTATGGTCTTGCTACTGACTATGGCGACAACTGGTCTGGAAAGGATCACGGTACCAAGGCAGAAATTACTGTAATTAATTTCAATCCTAATGTTGCTTGGAAAGCTACTGACACCCTGAGTCTCGGAGCTGGTCTGGCTTTACAGTATGTTGACGCCACCTTTGGTGTTGGTGCCAATACTCCTATTGGCAACATCCATTCTGAGTACACCGCTACAGACTTTACCTGGGGCTTCAATGTCGGTCTGATGTGGCAGCCGGTTGAAAACTTGCGTTTTGGCCTTTCATATCGATCTGAAACGAAACATGCCACCAATGGTGATTTAACTATCTCTGGTACAAACGGTAATGGACAAAATAGTATTGATGGTACCTATAACGCGTCCGTAACAGTATCTGGCCCTGCTTGGGCTATGGCTACAGCCGCTTGGGATGTTAACGATTACCTTAGCCTTTACGCGACTTTCCGTTGGGCTGACTGGTCAAGTTTTAGTAGTTTGACAACAACTAGTAATGAACTTACTACAGCTGTGTATGGAGTGGCTACCTCCAATCCCACGTTTGCTGGTGGGTATAAAGCTGTATTCGATCAGCTTAAAAATATCGACAATGATTGGAAAGACACCTATCTCATGTCCGTCGGCTATGACCTCCGCGTGAACAGCTTCTGGACGCTGCGCGGCGGTATCGCTTATGAAACGTCTCCGATCGACGACAAGACCAAGCGTACGGCCATCATTCCTGACGCGGATCGCTGGTGGTTTGCTATTGGCTCGTCCTTCCATTGGACCAAGGACTTCCAGACGGATATTGGTTTCGCTCATCTGCACGGCGTGCATGAACGCTCTCTCTACGATCGCACGTCTGGTGAAGAAGTCGGCCGCTATCGTCACCTCGACGCCTACCTCCTCGGCGTTCAGATGCAGTACCGCTTCTAATCAGCTCAAGCTGATTTGAGGTCAAGCCCGCCCTGGTGAATTGCCGGGACGGGCTTTTTGCTGTGCGCTTTATGCCGCCGGCGATCCATCATCGTCCTACACTCAACTCCAGATTCGGACGATCGTCAGAAAGTGACGACTGTCTGCCCTAAGCACTCTGCTTGGAGACAACGATGGCCAGTTATGACGTCTTTGAGCCGCTCTTCACCAGCCAATTCATTGGCGGCGAGTGGACGGCTTCCTCCTCTCCCAACCGCATTGCGGTTGAGAATCCCGCGACACTAGAGAAATTCGCAGAAATTCCTGACGGCACGGTCGACGACATTGATCGTGCGGTTGATGCCGCTTATGAAGCACTGCCTGCCTGGCGAGCTACTCCGCTCGAAAAGCGCCGGGCGCTGATGCAGCGGTTTCTCGAACACTTCAAAGCCATGCGTCAGGCGATCATTGATCTGGAAGCTGCCGAACTGGGCGCTCCGATTGCTTTTGGTGCCAATGCGCACTGTGAATATCAGTTCGTCCGCATTCAGTCCTACATTGACGAAGTCGAAAAAGTCGTCTTTGAGGAACCCTTTGAACATTCAACCGTCATTCGCGAGCCCGTCGGCGTGGTCGGCTGCATCACGCCTTGGAACTACCCGATTGGGCAGATCGTCCAGAAAGTCATCCCGGCGCTCCTCACCGGCAATACTGTCGTGCTGAAGCCCAGCCAGTCGACGCCGCTGACGGCCTGCCTCATGATGGAGGCCTTCCGCCTCGCCGACTTTCCGAAGGGTGTTGTGAATCTCGTATCGGGACGAGGCAGCCGCGCGGGTGCTGAGCTTGCCCTCAACCCCAAAGTGGCGATGATTTCCTTCACGGGATCAACCGCAGTCGGCGTATCTCTTTCGCAGCAGGCTCTGAAAACCGTCAAGCGCATCAGTCTTGAGCTGGGCGGCAAATCGCCTTGTGTGTGGCTGCCTGACCTGCCCGACTACCGTCCCGCCGTCAAGCCGCTCTTTAATTCTATCTTTTTGAATTCCGGCCAAACCTGCACGGCGCTTTCTCGGCTCATTGTGCCGAAAGCTCGGCTCGCTGAAGTTGAAAAACTGCTGATGGATCATTTGAAGGACTATCCGGTCGGTGATCCGTTTGATCCCAAGATACTCATTGGACCGATGGCCTCTCGTCAGCAGTTTGAGACCGTGAAGTCCTATATCGAGCTGGGGGTGAAAGAAGGCGCACGTCTGCTTGCCGGAAGCATCCCGGAAGAACCTGGCGCTCATGAAAAAGGCTGGTTCATCCAGCCCACGATTTTCACGAACGTCAAAAATGACATGCGGATAGCCCGTGAGGAAATTTTTGGCCCCGTACTCTGTGTGATTGCTTATGACACGGTCGACGAAGCAGTAGCCATTGCCAACGATACGCCGTACGGACTCAACGCCATGGTTGTGGGTCCCAAGGCGGAAGCTCAAGCCGTTGCCCGCCGAATTAACGCCGGCAACGTTTATATCAATGACGCGCCGCGCGACGTAACAGCTCCTTTCGGCGGCTACGGTGCATCAGGCATCGGCCGCGAAGGCGGACGCTACGGGCTGATGGAATTCACGCAGCTTAAGGCGGTCTTTGACCATTCAACTTATTAAGAAAAAGCAAACTGAGACATCTCTGCTCTGAAATGAAATAACTTCTCATTCCTTGAGAAGAGATGTCTTAAACAAAAAAATACACCCAACCAATCAATCGATCGCTACAATTAGTAGCATACTGGCTATCACATCATATAGCCGCAATAATGATTTGTCGATATATCATCTATAGCATCACGAAATATTGAATATTTTTCGTAAATCTTTTCTGACATTAACAAACATTCTAAGCCGTCACTCATTTCAATGTCTACTAAAGTAATAAAATTCACCCCCCTAGAAATAACATCTCAGCTCATTTCACATTATTTAAATAATGTTATTTTAGGGGATTGTCTGACTGTAATGAAATCCATGCCCGATGAATGCGTGGATGCTATTGTCACATCACCTCCATACAACTTATTAAACTCCACTGGAAACGGGCTTAAGAAAAATACAAATTGTGGAAAATGGAAAAATGCCGCGATTAAACAAGGTTATGCCGAACATAGCGACAATCTTCCTTATCCCGAATATATCGCCTGGCAACGAGAATGTGTTGCCGAAATGGTACGCTTAATCAAACCAGATGGAGCTATATTTTACAATAATAAGAACCGAGTTCAGGGCGGACTTCTCCAAGATCGGGGGGGAGATTGTCAGAGGTTTTCCTCTTCGTCAAATCATTACCTGGAAACGCAGTGGAGCTGTAAATTTTAATGCCGGCTATTTCCTGCCAACTACAGAGCAAATTTATTTGATTTGCAAACCAAAATTTCGCCTCGTAAAAGGTGCGAATAAGCTAACAGATGTATGGGTTGTCAAACAAGAGATGAAAAACCCACATCCTGCTCCTTTCCCTGAAGAGCTGATTGACAAAATACTTACTAGTATATCAGGAAAAATCATCCTCGATCCATTTGGAGGGAGTGGGACCACTGGAGTTTGTGCTCAAAAAAATGGGAAAGACTTCATCCTTATCGAGAAATCAAATCGTTATTGTGAAATGGCTGTGAAACGCATTGATGGATGCGAGGAGTGGAGAAATGTATAGCACTTCAAAAGAACAGATAAATGCATCACCATTTCGCAACATATATTGGTTTTCTCGATTTTTGATAGATACAAATCAATATGGATCAATTGGTACCAAAAGAGAAGAAGCATTATTGCGTATTGTTTCTGAAGTTGAACGCATTCTCGTCAGTCAGATTCATGAATCCGAAAACTCCCGTTTTCAGTATGGCATTTTACATCTGAATCATGAACTTCGAAATCTTGCGCAACCAGACACAAAATTATGCAACCAAATCGCTCAACTGACAGATGAATTAATCAATTCCATTACAACCAAGGAAGACCTTTCTATCTTTTGCCTCTCCGCTAAATATGTTGTAGCTCCAATTAACGAAGCTCTGAAACGAATTCCATCTACGGACAAAAAATTCGTGATAGAACATGCAACTGCAATACTAAACTTAGAGGGAGAAAGCGCAGTAGGGAAAGTTATTCGTGTATGGGATAGTATGGGAGTCAAAGCATGCTTAAATTTAGAAAGAGATGAGGTTGTGTATGAATTTGCTCGATTATTATCAACCTTATCCAATCTGAACATAGAACACAATAAATTAGATGACAATATCATACTTACAGCATTCGTACAGGAATTTGAGCGACGACTAGGACAAAAACGCAAATCTCGGGGAGGAACCTCACTTGAAGATGTCGTCGGATTCTTTTTCGATTACTATAAATTTAAGGCAACCAATAAGCCTGAACATTTCGACCAAGATATAGAAGTTGATAAATGGTTTAAATGTAAAGATGGTTGGGTGATCGGCATCAGTTGCAAAAGAACCCTTCGCGAAAGATGGAAACAATTAAGTCAAGCCGATCGAGGAACTTTATCGCATTTCAAAATAAGAGAGATATGGCATATCACAACATTCGACACAGATTTAAGCGACGATAAGATTGTTCGACTTGGTGAACAAAATCATATATTTTATTTAATGGACGAAAGTGAAGTATATTGCAAATGCAAAGACCACAAAGGAATGTCATCTTATGTACGCCCTCTTTCAGTCTTAATATCAAATATTAGAGAGCAAATTTCCTGAAATTAATTGAACTTTTGAAAGCAGTTCTCATAAATACTACCACTTTTATTGGTTTATCTGTAATTTACTTAACACTCTCGATCGCGCTAGCAATCTACATTTACGGAATGAGTCTCAGCGCATTCTTTTGACTTAAAAATCCACATCCATAAAGACAATAAAATCAAGAGAAAGTATGAGTTGAATAAAATTGTCACTCTGAATATTTCTATCACCAATTTAAAATATATTAGCTCGATTGCTTAGGTTATAAAAATAACCGGCGCGGAAACTTGCCACCTTTTCCGCGCCGTTTGGACTGCTGAAATATTTAAGAATACTCACGTTCTCGGATCACAGGCATGCGGAATCTTCCATGAGAGGAAGAGCCCCGCTGCCGCACCGCCAATCGCGGGTGAAATCCATCCCAAATCAATGTTGGACCAGGGGAGATCTGCGCAGAGATTCGACAAAAAGGGCACATTGAGACCGAAAGCTTCCAGCCCGGCAGTCACAGAAACAACACCCGTAAAGAGCATCGAAAGCGGATAAACCCAGCGGTGCAGATGAAGATTTTTCCAGGCCAAGTTAATGAGACCCAACGCGATCAGCACGATGGCGAGCGGATAGATGGCCACCAGCACTGGGATCGAAAACTTCAGAATGAGCGTGAGACCGGCATTGCTGATCACCATGCTGACGACCGCAAATACCACGGCCCAGCCGCGGTATCCGAGCTTGGGAAAGAGTCCGGAGAAATAGTCCGAGCAGCAGGCAATCAAACCCACGCAGGTATTGAAGCATGCAATGAAGAAGACGAGCCCAAGGAGCACCTGTCCCGCCGTGCCAAAAAGTTTGTCAGCGACAGCCGTGAGCGTTTGAGCACCGTTTTCCATCCCGGTGAATGCGCCGCCCGCTTCTGCGCCGATCTGCGTGAGCGCACCGTAGACCACAAAGAAAACGGCCGCGGCAATGCAGCCGGCAAAA
>OMCM01001743.1_pt1 | contig 10087 bp, 6 predicted proteins | sample 1645021 | NCBI WGS metagenome assembly OMCM01 (sample SAMEA103958142, study PRJEB25191) | human gut metagenome | biome: human-associated habitat [ENVO:00009003]; feature: intestine environment [ENVO:2100002]; material: feces | place: Germany | collected 2013/2015
TAGTCTCCTTTGAACAGCGTCCAAGTATCAAGTATCCCTATTATTGCGGTGAACTCTACATCGACTCGGAAAACAGCGCCCTGCTCCGGGCACGATTCGAGTTGACTCCGCGGTATATACATAAAGCAGCCAACATGCTGGTTGAGAAAAGAAGCCGCAACATCCGGATTATTCCCCAAAAGGTGGTTTATACCGTATCCTATAAACCTTGGAAACAGACATATTACATCCACCATGTACGCGGAGACTTACACTTTAAAATAAAACAAAAGAACAAATGGCTCAACAATACCATCCTACATACATGGTTTGAAATGGTCACCTGCAAGATAGAAACGGATAATGTCAGCCGTTTCGACCATAATGAGCGGTTGTCCGTACATACCATCTTTGCGGAAACTCCATTTGTATACGACAAAAGCTTTTGGGAAGATTTCAATGTAATTCCTCCTGAAAAAGAGTTGAGTGAAGCCATAGAGAAGATTTCATCGAAAATCGAAGAGACAGAAAATTAAAGCAATTGCCGACACTGTTTATTTCTTCAAGTTCACTCCCCTTTCGGCAATATACACTCCGCTCAGAATCAGTGCCGATCCCAATAAAGCAACTATTGTGATGGTTTCGTCGATCACAATGGCAGAGGTCAGCAAAGTAATAAGGGGAACTACATAAATATAACTGGTGGCACAAACCACTCCCAATTGTTTCACTGCCGTATTCCACATAATATAGCACAGCATCGAGGCAATCACCCCCAGAAAAAGCAGATTTAGAGCGACAACGGGCCGGAACAGGATATGTATATCCGTCTGTAAAGGATACACTAAGAATAGGGGTAAAAGAGTCACCAAACCATAAAAGAAAACTTTCCGTGTAATGAACAATGTCGGATAATGAGTATTCATCCTCCTGAGAAGCAAGCAATAAAAAGCCCACATTAATGCAGCTATCAGGGTCAGAATATCACCGGCCGGACTAAGCTGCAAAATGAAACTACCATTAAACACAACCAGTCCCACTCCGATAAGCGCCATCAAAGAACCGCCTATCAGACGTGCTTTTAATTTATCACCCTTATAGAAAAAGGGTGCCAACAGTGCAGTCAGAATAGGAGTCGTACAGATAATTAACGATACATTGGAAGCAAGCGTCATACCCAATGCCGTATTTTCGGCTACAAAATAGAGCGAACCTCCACATAGTCCGAGTCCTACAAACCGCAGTTCGTCCTGCCAACTCTTAGCCAGCAACACACGAGGAGAGAAAAACCAGATGCAAATATATGCCAATAAAAAACGGTAGAATAAAATATCGACAGGTGACAGGCCATATTTTATTAAAACTTTAGTAGCAACGAAAGTTGTTCCCCATATCATTACTGTCACCGCTGCCATCACATGATACCATCCGGCCGTTCTCTGAGTTGTTTTCATATTCTTCTATAAATTTTCTCCGCAAAGATAAGGATTGCAGCCGGAAGAAAGTCGTATCTTTGCCACTCATTTCTTATTAAATAATATCATGCAAGGAATCAAGAATCTGACTCAAGGTCCTATCAATAAACAATTGTTTAACCTGGCGATGCCCATTATGGCCACCTCGTTTATCCAAATGGCATATAGTCTGACAGATATGGCTTGGGTAGGGCGTTTGGGGAGTGAAGCCGTCGCCGCCGTCGGTTCGGTAGGTATCCTGACCTGGATGTCGGGTTCCATTTCCTTACTGAACAAAGTAGGTTCCGAGGTCAGTGTAGGTCAGTCCATCGGAGCACAAAATCATGAAGATGCCCGTAATTTCGCCTCACACAACATTACTATCGCCCTTATTATTTCACTTTGCTGGGGTGGACTGCTTTTCCTGCTTGCACGTCCCATCATCGGTATCTACGAACTGGAAGCACATATCACCGAAAATGCAATCGCTTATCTGCGCATAATCTCTACCGGATTACCTTTCATTTTTCTTTCGGCAGCCTTTACCGGTATTTATAATGCCGCCGGAAGAAGTAAGATACCATTCTACATCAGTGGTACCGGATTGGTATTGAATATCCTCCTCGATCCCCTTTTCATCTTCGGTTTCGGGCTGGGTACCAACGGAGCAGCCTATGCTACTTGGATTTCGCAAGCAGCAGTATTCGGCATTTTTATCTATCAATTACGTTGCAGAGACGCTTTACTGGGACGATTCTCTTTCTTTACCCGGTTAAAGAAAAAATATACCCATCGTATCCTTAAATTAGGTTTACCGGTAGCTACCCTTAACACCTTGTTTGCATTCGTCAATATGTTCCTTTGCCGTACAGCATCCGAACAAGGAGGGCACATCGGATTACCACCGGAGGGCAAATTGAGGCTATCACCTGGAATACATCACAAGGATTCTCTACTGCCTTAAGCGCATTCATTGCCCAGAACTATGCAGCCGGACGAACAGACCGTGTGATCAAATCGTGGCATACGACTTTGTTGATGACTTCAATTTTCGGTACGCTCTGCACCCTGCTTTTTGTATTTTTCGGAAACGAAATCTTTGCTCTCTTTGTTCCCGAACAAGCCGCTTATGAAGCAGGAGGCGTGTTTCTCCGCATCGACGGTTATTCACAACTCTTTATGATGCTCGAGATCACGACACAAGGTGTATTCTACGGTATCGGACGCACCATTCCACCTGCCATTATCAGCATCACCTGCAACTACATGCGTATTCCGCTCGCCATTCTGTTTGTCCGCATGGGCATGGGAGTAGAAGGTATCTGGTGGGCTGTTTGCGTCACTACTGTTACCAAAGGGCTTATTCTGGCCGGTTGGTTTGCATTGATTAAACGGAAAGTGTTGTCGCGCCCGATACTCTGAAAAGAAAAAGCACAGCTTAGACAACAAAAGCACATATCTTCTTGTTTTTTTTACAAGGTAAATGACAGGCAAAACAAATAATCTGTATATTTGCCACGTTTTTATAAAATGGAAGTATCCATTTAATTATTAACTATATAAAAAGAGCTTAATTATGAAGAAAATTAAATTTATGGCTTTGTTTCTAAGCATGGCGCTTGTTTTCGGAAGTTGCGGAAGCATGAATAATACAGCTAAGGGTGGTGTCATCGGCGGTGGTTCGGGAGCGGCCTTGGGAGCTATTATCGGTGGTATTGCCGGTAAAGGAAAAGGTGCTGCTATCGGTGCTGCAGTAGGTACTGCCGTAGGTGCCGGAGCAGGTGTTCTCATTGGTCGTAAGATGGACAAGAAAGCTGCAAAGATCAAAGACGCACAAGTAGAACAAGTTACTGATAACAATGGTCTGGCTGCCGTAAAGGTAACTTTCCCCTCAGGTATACTTTTTGCATTCAACTCTTCTGCACTAAGTGCAGCATCTAAACAATCGTTGGCTGAATTTGCCAATATCCTGAAAGAAGATCCGACAGTCGATGTAGCCATTATCGGTCATACCGATAAAGTAGGCAGCTACGAAGCTAACCAGAAAGTATCGGCCAACCGTGCATACGCCGTTGAAAATTATCTTCAGGCATGTGGCGTTAAACCTTACCAATTCAAAAAGGTGGAAGGTGTAGGCTACTCACAATACAACGAGTCGGAAACACCGGAACAAAACCGTCGTGTAGAAATATTTATGTACGCCAGTGAACAGATGATTAAAAACGCTGAAGCCGGTAAATAACGATTTCATAATACACCCCCAGGTGTTTTATGCCATGTGCCAATATACTGTTTACTCCTTCATACAAAAAGGATGGTAAGTCAGTATATTGGCACATTCGTATAACCAACAAGATCACACACAATGAAACTCCGGAAACCCTTTCGCATTCTGCGCAATCTGATCCTTTTTTTCTTTATCTCCTCGATCGGTGCCGTCATTTTCTATCGATTCGTGCCGGTATATGTCACTCCACTTATGATTATCCGCTCTGTCCAGCAACTCGTTTCGGGAGAAAAAGTGGTATGCAAGCATACGTGGGTACCATTTGATAAAATCTCTCCCAGCCTGCCCATGGCGGTGATTGCTTCGGAGGATAACCGCTTTGCCTCTCACAACGGATTCGACATGATAGAAATCAAAAAAGCGATGAAGGAAAACGAAACCCGGAAAAAGAAACGGGGTGCCAGTACCATCAGCCAGCAGACAGCGAAAAACGTCTTTCTTTGGCCACAATCTTCGTGGATACGAAAAGGATTTGAGGTCTACTTTACATTTCTGATTGAAACTTGCTGGTCGAAAGAACGGATTATGGAAGTATATCTAAACTCCATCGAGATGGGTAAAGGTATTTACGGTGCTCAGGCAACCGCTAAATATAAATTTAAAACGACAGCTGCCAAACTGACCCGGGGACAGTGTGCCCTGATCGCAGCAACTTTACCAAATCCAATACGATTCGACTCGGCACACCCCTCACCTTATATCAAACGACGCCAAGGACAAATTCTGCGACTGATGAATCTGGTTCCGAAGTTCCCTCCTGTTGATAAGGAAAAAGCGAAAGGACAAGATACAAAAAAACAAAAGAATAAGAAAAAGAAGAAATAACAACTTCGCCAAACCGCCCCGATAATGTGAGGATAATATAGAAAAAAGAGGCCACTTCTGCAAAAAGCAGAAGCAGCCCCGGAGATTTATGTAAAACAGAAAATTACTGTTGAGGACCTGTACCAAAAGCCGGTGCCTCTTTATCATACCAGACACGTTCTTTGCTTAACGTCACAGGTGAATTACTCATCTCACCTTCATACGTATAGCCCTGTGCCTGATAGGCTGCAATTGTAATGTCACGGAGCAAATCAGAATCAAGAGGTTTGCTTACCGGGAAACGTCGAGGAATGACGTACTGGTCACCCAATAACGGATCAAAATCCTGATATGGCAACAAGGTACTGTTCTTCATTGGCACTCCCGAACGACGGGCGGTAACAAACATGTCCATCGGAAGCATCAGATAGTGAATATATTGCTGAATATAAACTTTCTCAAGGTCTTTACTCAAATCACCTGTCAGATGGTATGCATCATGTGACAGCATTTCATCAATCATGCCTTCTTTCAGGCTGATTGTCTTATCGTGTACATCGCCTGTGTAGGTTTTATCATAATAAGGAATATGATTCTTAGCGGAAACAAAATCATAACCACGAACAGACATCTCGACACCTGCACTCAAATACTGTTGTGCGGTCATCGGCAGATTGGCACCCAATAATTTGAATTCCGCCAGCAGGAGGTTGGTTTCACCTGCAGAGAAGTACAGTCCGTACCAGCCGTATTCTTCTTTATCCTGTACGGGAGCTACATCGGGAACATCGGGGAATGTGTAAATCAACAGACCTTTAATATTTTCGGTATTCCGGTAGGCAATCGGAGTATAGGTCTTTTTCGCACCGTCTTTGCTCAGCAAATAGAACAACTCGTTATTGGGGTCGAAATAGTCTTTGTACTCTTCCTTTTTATTGATATCCACTTGACAAGGAACTCCATAATAGCGTACCCAAGGCTCTCCGGGAGCTTTCCAGCTCTCAAAGTGTTTCTTTCCGTCCGCATCGACCGTATAGTTCACATTGGCTTCTACATAAGACGGTAAAGCTCTTTTTTGATCAAAGAAACCTTGAACTACATTAGAGTTGTAATCGTTCTTCTGGAAAAAGTAAAACAAACGAGGGTCACGATTGCTCACCATAAAATCGATTAACTGCTTAGTTCCCGCACCAACGGAAATATCATTGTTCCAGTTATTGTCTCTTTTACCTTTATTGAAAACAAAATCATCGTCGAGAGTTAAAATAAGACCGGCCGGATTCTGGGCAGCCTCATTCACAATGGCAATTGCACGAGCCTTGTCTTTATTAATCAGGCGTGCAGCAATTCTGAGTTTCAATGAGTTTGCCAGTTTAGCCCATTTATCAAGTTTTCCTCTATAAATAAAATCCTGCGCACCAAGCACGTCTTGCGGATTGTTCTCTCTCAGATAGTTAATTGTCTCGTCAAGCTGTTTCAGCCAGAGTTCGAACAATTCTTCCTGCGTATCGTATTTCTGCCTCTGAATATTGACGGGATCCATACATATCCGAGTCTTCAAGTCCCAAGTACACCAGCATCGGATTACATAAATAAGCAATATATTCGTATTTTGCTTTTTCATCATCCGACATCAGACTGATCTGATGCTTTATTTCATTCGTATAACGAAGCACCTCGTTGACCTGATAGCCACAGCCGGTCTGAGTTACCATATTCAATTTGCTGGAGTTTCCACCTCCTGAGGCAGTTGCCTGCACCCAGGTAGACATTGCATCGAAACCAGCAAACCACTGAAGATAATCGGCCGGCTGAAAACTCATGGCACATTGAGTAAATAAATAGCGTACGTTCGGTTTTGAGACTGTGGAGGGATTGGTATTCTGTCCGGCAAATTCGTCTTTACAAGACGACATCAGGAAGCCTGTACCTACAACAGCCACAGCTGCCATATATAGATATTTTTTCATCATTTGTTTCATACTAAATATCACATTAAAGGTTTAGAAATCTACATTAATAGTCATCATATAATTAGCTGTGTAAGGTTCATAACCACGGATACGGAACTCAGAAGCCGTATTACCACGAACACTCTCAGGATTCAGATGGTTAGGCAACGAGTTATACAGATATCCCAGATTACGTGCAGAGAAGCTCAATCCCAATCCCTGGGCACCAAACTTACTTGCCACTGATTTCGGGAAGCGATACGATAAGGTGATCTCGCGCAAAGCAATATAGTTCAACTCGTGTACCCAAGTGTCGAATATCGTATTCTGTCCCCAGGCCGCACGGTTTACATGATAAGTTCCGGCATGTGTGGGTTCCAGTTTCCCTTCTGCCACCAACTGTTTGTAGGACATACCGCTTACATCCATTTTCGTTCCGTCTACAAGTGTTGCGAACGTACCATTCTTAAATACTCCGTCGGGAATAACACCATCGCCATAAGAGATTCCTTTACTGTCACCGTACTGGCTGGTCCAAGACAAACCACCATGTTCGGGATCACGCCATTTTAAAGAACTCTTGATCCATCCGGCCTGTGTACCATACAAGTTAGAGTAAGAAGCTACCAATCCTCCAAAACGCATGTCAGTAGCAATATGCAGGCTCAAATTTTTCCAGGACAGAGTAGTAGATAAAGAGCCTAAAAAGTCGGGAGTCATTTTACCCACTTCCTGTACTTTTCCGCTACGTGCTTCGTAAGCTCCCCGCCAACTGTCGTCCCACTCCAACAATGTTTCTCCTTTTTCATTTTTAGCCGGAAGAATGTCGGACATCAATAATCCGTAGTCGCCACCTACTTTGGCAACCGAACCGATATGGTAATCGTAATCATTAGCATAGCCGCTCAATGCGATGTAGTCTGCTACATTTTCATGTAATGAGATAATAGTATTTTTATTCTTTGTATATGTCATTGCGACATCCCACTGCCAGTCTTTATTTTTGTACGGAGTGGCGTTTACAGCAATTTCAATACCTTTATTCTGAATATTACCAGCATTTATCAACTGAGTGTTCACACCCGAAATAGCAGGAACTTCAATCGACATGATCTGGTCTCTCGTATTTTCTTTATAATAAGTAAAGTCAAAGTTCAAACGGCTGTCAAACAAACGTAAATCCAAACCAACTTCCCAGGCATTCTTACGCTCCGGTTTCAGCTTCAAACTCTTCATTGTCTTATCGAGAGTGTTCACATAGATATTGCCATCATACATTTCTTTAGTTTCAAAGCCATATACCGAGTTCACATAATAGGGATCGGTATCGTTACCGACCTGTGCCCACGATCCGCGTACTTTAGCAAATGTAATCCAATGCGGCAAATCGAATGTTTCATTGAGCAGCCATGAACCGGATACTGACGGGTAGAAGTAAGAATATGTACCCATCCCGTTTTGATATACCAGAGAAGACGACCAGTCATTACGTCCTGTTACATCTAAATAAACCTGATTTTTCCATCCCAGATTCAAAGCAAAGACAGCAGACATCATTCTCTTTGTATTTGAAATGCTCGCTTCCGACTTTTTAGGGTTCTTTGAGTTGTCGACAAACCATTGTCCCGGTACTACCATACCGCCATCTGTATATACTTTATATGCTTCCGAACGACTTGTATAGTATTCATATCGTGCGAAACCACCTACGCTAAAATCTTGTATCTGCTTATTGACAGTAAATGTTCCGCCAAAGGTAGCCTGCTCTTTTGTGGTTTGCCCCATAGTATACTTACCGCCTTCATTTGCATATCCACTACCCAGTTGTTTTTCTTCAAACTTAGTGTAATAGTAATTCATATTGGCATCGGCTTTAAATCTCAGCCAATCCAGAATCTGCACATTCACTTCCATTTGGGGACGAACCACAGTCTCTTTCTGGGAATAATCGTATTTATCGATCATAAAAAACAAATCACGTCCCGGAACTGAACCATACTTGTCACCATAACTTGTAGATGCCAGTCCACCATGCTCACCCAGATATTTATCGCGGAAATAATTCACATCCAGCATCGGAGTCATAATGGTTCCGTTCGGATTGACAAAACGCTCTCCTACTGTTCGCGGAGAATTCTTCGGATTTGAGTTGGTGAAACTCATAGCAGCCGAAACTTCCACCCGATCACTGATTTTATGCGAACCTTTCAATAAAAACGAATAACGCTCAAATGTATTCTTTTCGCTGGTAGATCTTGCTTTCTTATAAGAAAGAGAAGTGTAATACGATGTTTTATCATTGCCACCGCGAATAGCCACATTCGTATTGGAGTTCAGCCCCAATTGATACAAATCCAGCATGTTATTTTTATGGGGCGAATAATTGGTCCAGGTACCATCATAGTTGCGGATCGGCTGACCATCGTATTTAGGTCCCCATCCATAACTGCCTGCGCCTATTAGTGTCCGGTCTCCTTTATCATCGAGTTTGAACTGAAAAGGATCCCATACAGAACCATTGTTGTCCGTGTCTTTCCAGCCAGGCATCAACCCCACCCCATATTCAGTCTGGATATCCGGTGTCCGGTACGCATGATCGATACCAAATGTTTGTGATACAGAAACTCCGAAGCCTTTGAAGCCTTTTCCCGATTTGGTGGTAATCACCACAGCTCCGTTCAGACCACGTGAACCGTAAAGGGCAGTCGCAGCAGCACCTTTCAGGACCGAAACTGTCTCAAAGTCATCCGGATTGAGGTTCTTCAGTTCATTACCATAGTCATTGGCATTATTGTTTCCGGCATCCCAGTCCATCGTGGTATTTCCCGAAGTCGAGTTATCGAGAATAACTCCGTCGATCACATAAATCGGCTGATTGTTTCCTTTCAAAGTAGAAGCACCGCGAATCTGAATCTTCGTCGCTCCGAACATACCTCCGTCTGACTGACGGATCTCGACACCCGCTACTTTTCCTTGTAAGGCGGCTACCGGAGAAATCGTATTGGCAGCTTTCAGGTCATCGCCTTTGACCTCGGTCACTGCATACCCCAAAGCTTTCTGTTCACGCTTCAACCCTAAGGCTGTCACCACTACTTCGTCCAGTATCTGGGTATCTTCTTGAAGCACAACATTAATAACAGTTTTACCGCTTACTTTTACATCCTGTTTCTTCATGCCGATGTAAGAAAACTCCAGAACTCCGTCTGCAGGAACATTAGATAAAGTGTAATTGCCATCAACATCTGTCACTGTACCGATCGATGAACCTTTAACAAGTACACTCCCTCCGATAATCGGTTCACCGGTTCCATCTTTTACAATTCCTTTCACTGTTATATTCTGCGCAAAAGCAGTAACAGACAAAAAAGATAGAACAAGCACTAACACCTTTTTCATCAATCTCACATTGATAATTTTCGAGTTATTCATTCATTTTTCTTTTTTAGTTAAACAATATGTGTTAATTTAGGTTATAATAATGGCTATAGTTCTCTTAGAACTCAGTTCTAAAACGCATTACAAGCACTTTTAAAGGGATTCTGAGAGGTGGTGAATAGCGAAGAAAAAAAAGTAGAAATTAGCATTTAAAAATATTATAGTATATTTATTGT
>OMCM01001746.1_pt1 | contig 10079 bp, 7 predicted proteins | sample 1645021 | NCBI WGS metagenome assembly OMCM01 (sample SAMEA103958142, study PRJEB25191) | human gut metagenome | biome: human-associated habitat [ENVO:00009003]; feature: intestine environment [ENVO:2100002]; material: feces | place: Germany | collected 2013/2015
CGGGTCCCGCGAGGGTCATATCCCCGTCGAGCGGCTCGGTGACGAAGGTCAGCACATCGGAACGGTCCGACACGAAGCGCTGGTCGGCGAGCATATACTCTTTGGGGCGGCGTTCGCCGAAGGATTCGATATAGGGCACGGGGTCGGCCGGATCGGACGTATAGGCGGAGGCGGAGCTTTTGGCCGTCGGGCGGCGGGTTTCGAGACGTCCGCCGTCGGAGAGGTAGAAGGTGAGCTTACGCGCTTCGCGCGGCGTCCAGCGGTCGAAAGCATGCCAGCGGTTGTCGCCCGACGAGAAAACCGCGGCGGCGGGAAGCGGGTCCGCGGCGCCCTCGCCCTTGAGGTAATGGTCGAAGAAAGGGAGTTCGAAATGCTCCATATAGTATTCCCACGCCGCTTCGCGCCCGAAATCGAACGCTCCGAGTTTTCCGCTGCCGTTGCGCCATGCTCCGTGCGCCCAAGGTCCCACGACCAGATGGCACGGCGTTGCGGGGCTTTGCCGGACCATGGCCCGGTAGAGGTTCCACGCCCCGAAACAATCCTCGGCGTCGAACGTCCCTCCGACGACCAGCACGGCCGGCTGTACGTTGTAGCAGGCCCTGCGCAGGTCGCGCGCCTGCCACCATGCGTCGTAGGAGGAGTGTTCGGCAAGCTCTTCCCAGAAAGGATTGGGACGCTGAAGTTCCGTAAGTTCGGCCAGCGTCGCATGTTCCCGGAAGAACGTCCACTCATCGGGGCGGGTCCGCTTCGACATCGAGGGCATCTTTTCGGTCGGAGTATGGCCCGGAGGGGTGTTCATGCCGCTCAGGAAACGGTAGGAGTCGGTGAGCATCAGCACGCCGTTGTGGCGGACGTCGTCGCCCATGAACCAGTCGGTGACAGGAGCCTGCGGCGAAACGGCCTTCACCGCAGGATGGGTGCAGAGACCGCCCATCATGGCGTAGAAGCCCGGATAGGAACTGCCGGCGAAACCTACCCTGCCGTTGTTGTGCGGCACATGTTTCACGAGCCACTCGACCGTGTCGTAGCTGTCCGTCGTCTCGTCCGTTTCGCCGTATCCCGCAGGGCGGACATGGACGAATTCGCCCTCGCTCATAAAGCGGCCCCGCACATCCTGCATGACGACGATATAGCCGCGGTCGATATAACTGCGCATATAGCCGCTCCCGAAGCCGCGGGGAAACTCGCCGGGACCGTAGGGGGCGCAGCCGTAGGGGGTGCGGAAAATAAGGATGGGGGCTTTGGCATCCGTTTTGGGCGTATAGACCGCAGTATAGAGTTTCACGCTGTCGCGCATCGCGATACGGTATTCGGCCTTGTCGTACAGTTCATCGACGGGCTGCCGGGCAAAGGCCGCGGCCGCCGTGAGCAATCCTGCGAGCAGGAGTGCGGAAAATAGGCGCAGCTTCATGGTCGGGAGTTTTCGGTTAGTGTCCGAAAGGTACGCTTTTTTCCGCAATAGCCAAAGCCTCGGCGGAAAATCGGATTCATTCGAAGCGGCGGGTCCGATCTATTCCCGCGCGTAAAGTTGCATAGCCGCGAAATTAAACGTACTTTTGCAGTCGGTCAATTCCGACAAACGACAATATGCTCAGAGCAGGACGCATCCAGAAACTCACCGTAAGCCGCATCTCGGATTACGGATTATACCTTGCGGACGAGGAGCAGAACGAGGTTCTGCTGCCCAACCGCTACATATCCCTGACAGACAAGCCGGGCGACGAAAAGGAGGTCTTCCTCTACCACGACTCCGAAGACCGGCTGGTGGCGACGACCGAAACGCCGCTGCTGCGCGTCGGCGAAGCGGGTTATCTCCGCGTCGTGGACAAGACGGCCCACGGGGCGTTCCTCGACTGGGGGCTGTACGGCAAGGATCTTTTCCTGCCTAACCGCAATCAGCAGGGCGGCATCATCGCCGGACGGAGCTACATCGTCTACCTCTACGAAGACAGCGTCACGGGCCGCTGCGTGGCGACCTGCAAGCTCAAGAGCTTCATCAACAACGACATCATCACGGTGGCGCCCCGTCAGGAAGTCGATCTGCTCGTGGCTTCGGAGAGTCCGATCGGCTACCGCGTGATCATAAACAACCGGCACTGGGGCATGCTCTACCGCAACCAGCTGTTCCGCCCCATAGCGGTCGGAGACCGGACGAAAGGTTACGTCCGCAAACTCACCGAAGACAACCGCATCGACGTCAGCCTCCAGCAGGAGGGTTTCGCGCAGGTGAAGGACTCGGCGGAGGTTTTGCTGCAGCTGGTCCGCGACAACGGCGGCTTCCTGCCGCTGAACGACGACAGCGCCCCGGAAGAGGTGAACCGGCTGACGCAGACGAGCAAGAAGGTTTTCAAACGTTCGCTGGGCATGCTGCTCAAACGCGGCGCCGTCACGGTGGACGAACAGGGAATAAAGATCAACGAGTAATGGCCAAGATAACGACCGCGGAACGGGTTTCGCGCGAAGCTTCCGACAATTTCGTATTCCAGCGTTCGCTGCTGGCCTACCATGCCGCGGCGCAGCGCATCAGCGGCGACGTGCTGGAGATAGGCACGGGGGCCGGTTACGGCATCGAGGTCGTTTCGTCACCATCGACAAACTGGCCCCCGCGCCCGAACTGACGCAGCTCCCGAACGTCGAATTCCGGCAGGCGACAGTTCCGCCGCTGCCCTTCGCAAACGACAGTTTCGACTTCGTGATCTCGTTTCAGGTGATCGAACACATAAAACAAGACCTCGAACTGGTGCGCGAAGTGAAGCGCGTACTGCGTCCGGGCGGAAAGTTCATCGTGACGACCCCGAACGCTCCGATGTCGCTCACGCGCAACCCGTGGCATATCCGGGAATACACCGCCGCGGAGCTGCGCAGCCTGCTCGGCAGCGAATTTTCGTCGGTCGAGGCGCTCGGCGTTTCGGGCAGCGCGGGTCATGGAATATTACGAACAGAACCGCCGCAGCGTGAAGCGCATCACGCGCTTCGACATCCTCGACCTGCAGCACCGGCTCCCCCGCTGTCTGCTGCAATTCCCCTACGACGTTCTCAACCGCATAAACCGCCGCAGACTCCTGAAGTCCAACACCGATCTCACGACCTCGATCCGCATGGACGACTACCGGATCGGCCCCGTGACGGACGAGAGTTTCGATCTGTTCTTCGTGGCGGAAAAATAGGCGCAACCATCTGATCAAAACCAAGGGCTGCCCCACTGCGGGGCGGCCCTTGCCGTATCCTGTCATCCCGAACATACATTCGACATTGCAGACCGCGCCGCCGAAATCAGCGGCCGCGGCCGTCGCGCGAGGACCGAATTCCGCGGCTTCCGCGGTTCCGGTCCGGCAGTTCGCAGCCGCCGTCCCGCACACGTTTCGGCGGCTCCGGCACACGAAATCCGAGGGAGCGGATGCCGCGGCGCGACAGGCTCCGGGACCGACGGCGGCAACCGGTGCGGCCGGCGGTTCCGCCACGAAAAGAGACGAAGTTTCAACGGCTCGGCGGGGATGTTCCGCCACCTGATTTCGAGGCCCGTATTTACGAAAAAATTGCCGAGAAGCGGACGTTTGCGATAAAATATTGTACAGAAAACAACATTACATTTTAATCTTACCGCACTGATTATCAACATGGAGATTCGTTAAAAATCTTATCTTTGGCTTTCAAAAATCCAACAATTTGACTGCTAACGACATGCATATCAGGCCGGTTATCCGAATCCGGGAGTTCTGCAATAACTTAATATAAAAAAGGGATTGCAGCATGCTCATAAAGAATCATTCGCCTTAACGAAGACCGACTCCGCCAAATCTCAAGCATTAACTATTAATCCACCTCCATATGGAATTCATAATAACGATTCTCGTCATGGACATATTCATTGTCCTCATAATATATCGACGCCTGCGCCACCATATCCAATACGTTTCAGGACAGGCAAAAGCCAGACTGAATTATATCCGTATCCTGATCGATACCGTATATACCTATTCCCACCAGCCGGAACTGCTGCAAAAACACCTGCAAAAAGAGATATCGATCAAAAAACTGCTGGCTTATCATGTGATCGACAACCGATGCGACCGTCTTTTCTCCGCCAGAATGAAAGTGAACAGCAACGACCAATTGCTATACATGCTTCATAAAGAGGGATTTTCACCGCGGGAGCTATGTATCATATTCGAATTGAACAACCTCAATTCGGTATATGTCAAATGCCACCGAATAAACAAGAAACTGCATGCGGGCGACATGCAGGAAGTGCTTTCGAAATAAACGACCAGAAGCGGGCCGCGTGTCCGCAGCGGCCGGAAGCCCAGCTTCCGGCTTTTTTCGTCCCCTCCCGGCAACGTATTCTTCATAGCTGCGGTTCGGAATCCGCCGCCCAGCTTTTAGGCAAAAGCGTCCCCGCCCCGGTTCGGCAGACCGACTTTCGATCTGTTCGGTGAAAACGGATCCTTGGAAAAAACGCCGTCCGGTCCCTGCATTCGTCCCGTTTCCTTCGGACCGGCAGGGAGCCGGCGGAAAGGCCACGGGAAGGCCGCGGCGGTCAACTGCGGGGCGACATTTGACAAATATTTGAAATTCAGCAGGGTAAATAATAAAAAAGTCTCCGTTTTTCCACCCGGTTCAGCGCCCTTATTACATGAAACCTTCGTAACAGGATATTTTTCGTTTTGTAAACTAAAAAAAATACGAAATATTTTGCATAGTAAAAACTAATTCGTATTTTTGTTTTGAAACGAAAGGCATTATTTTCATATTGAAATTAAAAAGAGGCTTCGGGAACGGAGAATGAACATTGCAATGAACGCAGAAATCAGCCGGACCCTAAACAACTGACCATGAAATCGAAACTGCTGCCAAACCGGATTCCGGAACTCTCCGGAATAAGAACAACAGCGATGGCCGCCGCCGATGCGACGGCACATGCACCCGCCGCGAAATGCCGCCGCCACGGCCCTGCGGCAACCGTCGGAGACGGTGTTTCGGACTGCACCTCCCCCGGACCGGCAACATTCCCTGCCGGAAAAAACCGAATCGAATCCTGAATCCGCTGATCGCTCCCTGCGCTTTCCGTACCGCGCAGGGAGATTATACCTATATATATTTATTCCGGAACATTCAAACAACTTAAACATCTAACCAAAAACAAATGCTTATGAATTTTAAATTCTACGTTAAGAGGTTTTTGTTATCCCTGTTTCTGGTGCTGGCATCGACGATGCTCTACGCCCAGAAGAAAGCGGATATCACAGGAACCGTCTACGATTCGGACGGCACTACCCCGGCGGTAGGCTGCGCCGTAACGATCGAGGGAACGCCGACAGGTGTTATCACGGACATCAACGGCAAGTACAAAATAAGGGGGGGGGAAACTCAGACCCTCGTTTTTTCTTCGCTGGGTTATAAGACCCAGAAGATACTAATAGGCCCTAAAACGCGGATAGACGTCACGCTGGAGGCCGACAGTCAGGAAATCGAAGGCGTCGTCGTAACCGCACTCGGTATCAAGCGAGACGAAAAAGCGCTCGGTTATGCCGTTACGAAGGTGGACAACGACGTACTCACCAGCACGGTATCGAGCAACTGGATGAATGCCCTGTCAGGCAAGGTCGCCGGTCTGAACTTCGATCAGGCGTCTACGGGTCCCGGAGGATCGATGCGCGTGACCCTCCGCGGCGAAACATCCATCAACATGAACGGCGGCACGGCCCTGTTCGTGGTCGACGGAGTGCCCATCACCAGCAGTTCCACCTCCAGCACGTCGGAAAGCGCATACAACTCGACCGACGGCGCCGTCGACTTCGGTAACGCCGCGGGCGACATCAACCCCGAAGACATCGAGAACGTATCCGTACTGAAAGGTCCCGCCGCAACGGCATTGTACGGGTCGCACCACCAAAGGCATAGGCGTTACGTTCAGCTCGTCGGTTTCGTTCGAGAAAGCCGGATTCTGGCCCGATTTCCAGTATGAATACGGCGCAGGACGCTTCGGCGGCAACCCCTATTCGTTCTACAGCGTAGACGGCGTGTCGCGCAACTGGTCGTCCTATGCCTTCGGCGACAAGTTCGACGGCCATCTGACCTACGAGTGGCCCTCGCTGAACGACGACGGCACCTATACGATGATGGAGTGGCGTCCGCGCAACTTCTTCGCAGGATTCTTCGACACCGGCGTAACGTGGAACAACAACATCTCGGTCAGCGGCAACAACGGCAAAGGCACCTCGGTCCGGGTTTCAGTAACCGACGTGCGCAACGACTGGATCGTTCCCAACACCGGTTACAAACAGCAGACCTTCTCGATATCGCTCTCGCAGCAGATCAACAAGTACATCAAGCTGGACGCCAAGGTGAACTACTACCGCAAGGACAGCGACAACCTGCCGATGACCGGTTACGGCGGCTCGTCGATCATGTATCCGCTGCTGTGGAATACGCCCAACGTGGACGCCCAGTGGTTCAAGGCGGACTACAAGAAGTGGGTGCGCGAAGGCGGCGACCTGAGCAAGAGCACCCAGCACGTATCGGCCAACGGCAACAACCCCTACTACACGGCTTACGAGCAGCTCAACAAACTGGACCGCGACCGCGTGTTCGGCAATCTGGCAGCGACGATCAACTTCACCGAAGAGCTTTCGCTGATCCTGCGATGCGGCATGGACCTCAACAACGATTTCCGCACCCAGCAGAAACCCAAGGGCGCCAAGACCTACATCAACGGTATGTACAAGGAGCAGACCGTGTTCGACTACGAGATGAACAACGACTTCCTGCTGCGCTATACCAAGAAACTGAACGACTTCGACCTGAGCGCATCGTTCGGCGGCAACAACATGATGCAGTCCTACCGTTCGAACACCTCGCTGGCCGAGAGTCTGGTCGTGGACCGCGACTACCGCCTGAGCAACTCGGTGGACCGTCCCAAGGTGACTTCCATACGCCGTCAGAAATCGATCAACAGCTTCTACGGACTCATATCGGCCAGCTGGCGCAACATGATATTCCTCGACGTCACCGGCCGCAACGACTGGTCGAGTACGCTGGCTCCGGGCAACAACTCCTATTTCTATCCTTCGGTCAGCGGCAGCGTCATTCTCAGCGACCTGCTGCACATCGACACCCCGATGGTCAATTTCCTCAAGGTGCGGGCTTCGTGGGCCAACGTGGGTAACGACACGTCGCCCTATCAGCTGCTCAACTACTACAACAACTCCTCCTTCACCGGCGGCTTCAACATGCCGACCAACAAGGCGAACTACAACCTCAAACCCGAAAACGTCGAGAGCTGGGAGTTCGGCGTCGAGGGCCGCTTCTTCGACAGCCGTCTGACGTTCGACGTGGCGTTCTACAACGCGACCACCACGAACCAGATCATTTCGGTGCCCGTAGACATCACCACCGGCGTCTACAATACGATCGTGAACGCGGGTGAAATCAACAACCGCGGCTGGGAGGTATCGGCCCGCATACAGCCCGTGAGGAACAAGAACATCCGCTGGGACATGAACTTCACGTGGTCGCGCAACCGCAACAAGGTCGTGGAGCTGGCTCCGAATCTGGATTCTTGGACCATCGCAACCGGTCCCCGCTGCGAAATCCGCGCCGTTCCGGGCGGATCGCTGGGCGACCTGTACGGTTCGGGCTACGAGAAGGCCCCCAAGGGTTCCTACGTCACGGCCGACGACGGATCGACGATCGACGTATCGGGCTGGGACATCGTCGATTCGGACGGTTATCCCGTACTGGCTTCGGAATTCGAGAACCTCGGCAACACGCAGGCCGACTGGAAGGCGGGCTGGATGAACTCGATCTCCTACAAGAATTTCCGCCTGAGCTTCTCGTTCTCGGCGCAATGGGGCGGGCAGGCCTACTCCTTCACCAACGCCATGCTGGGCTATCAGGGTAAGATAAAGGCGACGCTCCCCGGCCGTTACGACGGTCTGATCCACAAGGGCGTGAACCAGAACGCCGACGGCACCTACTCGATCAACAAGACCGTGACGGCCAGCATCGAGAGCTACTACAACCTGCGCGTGTTCAACCGCGACAACGTGGTGAACAACACCTTCAGCACGTCGTTCCTGAAGATGAAGGACATACGTCTCGAATATTCGCTTCCCAAGAAGATCGCGGCCAAGACCAAGGTGCTGCAGGGCGCTTCGATCGCCTTCTTCGCCACGAACCTCTTCTGCTGGACCAACTGGCCGCAGTTCGACCCGGAGATCGCGACGATGAACGGTTCGGAAATCACCAAGGGTTTCGAAACCGCGGCATTCCCGATGACACGCACGTATGGCGTTAATCTTAAACTTCAATTCTAATAAGACGATGAAACGAATCAATTCATATATATTGACCGGGGGAGTGATAATCTTGGGATTGTGCGGCTGTACGAGCAATTTCGACGATTACAACAAGGACCCCAACCGGGCGGAGGTCGGCAAGGCCAACTCCTCCCAGATGCTCGAAGACCTGATTTTCGAGGGCGCCGGAAGCATGAAATACCGCACGTGGCGGCACAACAACGAGTTCATGCAGTATACGGTGGAGACCAGCACGCTGAATCAGCTGCACCGCTTCGTGCTCACCGACAGCGAATTCAAGGGCGCGTGGAACTTCTGCGGACGCTGGGCCGTCAATGCCATAGAGATGTATAAGCTCGCGGAGAAGGAGGAGAATACCAACGCGCAGGCCATCGCCCTGACCATGAAGGCGCTCTACCTTTCGAACATGACCGACCTGTTCGGCGACATGCCCTTCAAGGAGGCGTTCAAGGGAATCGAGGAGAATATCATGCAGCCGAAATTCGACGATCAGAAAGTCATCTACGACTCGCTGCTGATGGACCTCGAAAGGGCCAACACGCTTTACACGAAGACCTCCACGATAGACGCCAAGCGCGACCTGCTCTACAACGGCGACGTGACCAAATGGCGGAAGTTCACCAACTCGCTCTATCTGCGCCTGCTGATGCGCGTGAGCAACCGCAGGGACATGAATTCGGCGGAACGCATCAAGACCGTATTCGAGAACCCCTCGCAGTACCCCATATTCGAGAGCAACGAAGACAACGCCACGCTGAAATACAGCGGCACGCGTCCGTTCGTCAATGATTTCGGCGACAACGCCACCGACGACAGCGCGATGGGCGAACGTTTCATCAACATCATGGTGGACTCAAGCGATCCCCGCATCTCGGTTTACTGCAACCGCGTAAGCTCCGGAGCCAACGCGGGCGGTTACGTGGGAATCACGAGCGGCGCCCCGGCTTCGGTCATCTCCAAACAGTCGGCCGACGGCGCGTCCAACAGCAACAATACGACCTTCAGGCAGTACACCTCCCCGTACACGTTCATGACCTATTCGGAGGTGCTGTTCATCAAGGCCGAGGCCATTCAGCGCGGAATGATGGACGGCGAAGCGTCGGAGACCTACTATGCTGCGGTTACGGCGTCGCTCAAGCAGTGGATTCCCGACATCTCAGAATCGGCCGTCGAAACCTTCCTGCAGAACGGAGCCGTGGCTTACGACGCTACGACCGAAATCATCATAACCCAGAAATACGTTTCGCTGTTCACGGTGGGCTACGAGTCTTGGCACGAGTACCGCCGGACGGGTTATCCCCTGCTGGTGATGGGCGAAGCCATCCGCAACGACGGCGTGCATCCGACCCGTTTCCCCTACCCGCTGGTGCTGCGTTCGTCCAACAAGAACTATGCGGCCCAGCTGGCCAAAATGGGCGAAGACAACATGAAAACGCCGGTGTGGTGGAGCCGCAAGGCCGTCAAGCTGGAGAATCCGGAGGAGGACAACAACCTCGGTTACACCGGCCACAAATGGGATGCGGACATCAAATGGTAAGAGTGTCCGTAAAACGAATCGCAACCGGAAAGGCAACGCAGCATCCCGGTCGAGTTTTGAATTTAACCCGTAAATAACGAAAAAACAATTCATATGAAAATAAAACAATTCATCTCCGGAAGATGGCCCGGCCTGAAGGCGCTCGCTCTCTGCGCGATGGCGGCAACGGCATTCGTCGCCTGCAAGGACGACGAGACCGACGTTGTCCGGGATCCCCATATCAC
>OMCM01001750.1_pt1 | contig 10068 bp, 6 predicted proteins | sample 1645021 | NCBI WGS metagenome assembly OMCM01 (sample SAMEA103958142, study PRJEB25191) | human gut metagenome | biome: human-associated habitat [ENVO:00009003]; feature: intestine environment [ENVO:2100002]; material: feces | place: Germany | collected 2013/2015
TCTGTGTTTTACTGACCGTCATTTCGATGCTCTTAAACACCGTATGTGCATTCGCAAGTACCCCGAAAAACTCTGGCCACCTGGACAGCATCGATGGAAATAAGGTTTCCGGATGGGCGTGGAACTCCGCTGCCCCGGATACCCCGGTCTCCGTCACCGTCACTGTGGCCAACTCCCATACAGGCGAGTCTCTTTTATCTGAGACCGCCGAAGCTGATATCGAGCGCAATGACTTAAAGGAAAGCGGCATCGGAAACGGTGCCCACGGCTTTGAGATCATGATCGACTGGTCCTCCATCCCGGATGATACCTACATGATCAAGCTCAGCGTGAACGGCACAGCACTTCCGTTAGCTTACCAGTACAATACCGCAACAAAGATCATCAAAAATGCCACCCTCGTTTCCTTAGGTACATTTAAGACCACAGCTTACTGCCCGTGCAGAAGCTGCTCCGAGGGCTACGGCCGTCTCACAAAGACCGGAACCCAGGCGACCGCAAGCCGCACCGTAGCCGTTGACCCGCGGGTCATTCCGCTTGGAAGCCACCTTTTGATCGATGGTGTCGAGTATATCGCTGAGGACGTCGGAGGCGGCGTCAAAGGAAAACATATCGATATTTTTTACAACACACATTCGGAAACAAGAGATCACGGCGTTGAGCGGTCTGAGGTCTATCTGATCCAGTCTTAAGTTCATCTGCCCCGTTATATGAGTTTCCACCCGATATATGACAGGACTGGAAGGACATCCACTAATAAATTCTTCCTGCTGCATGGCAAAAAAGGGAATCTCTCCAGAGCATGTGAAAATGCTCATGAAAGATTCCCTTTCTTAATTATACATATCTTATGTGAGTCAGGACCTCTCCTGAATTCACAGGCTTGCTCCTATCTTTAAACAGTATGCCCCTTCGCCACATAAAACGGCTGTGTATCCGTTCCCTTCAACTCCTGGCCAACCTCAATCGTCACGTTCTTGTCTGTGACAACGTAATCCAGCCGTGCGCCTGCATTCACCACCGTATCCTGCATCAGGACACTGTTTCTGATCTTTGCGCCCTTCGCGATCTTAACGCCTCGGAAGAGAACACAGTTCTCCACATCGCCTTCGATCACGCAGCCATCAGCCACAAGGTTATTTTTTGTCTTACATCCGTTAATATATCTTGTCGGGTTGTCATCACGGATCTTTGTGTAGATCTGACCGCCGGTAAACAGCGCGTCCAGATTCTCATCATCGAGAAGTTTCATATTCTCATCGAAGTAGCTCTTTAAGCCGCAGATCCTCGCGTAATATCCATCATATTTATATCCGCGGATATTGTACTTCTCAAGACGCGGTGCAAGGATATCACGCTCGAAGCAGGAGGATCCACGTACAAACGCCGCATGGATCTTATCGATCAGTGCTTCTCTATCCATAATATAAATATTCATGGAGAGGTTCTGTTTTCCGCACATTTCAGAATTCATAAAGATCCGTCTCACGCGTCCTTCATCAAGCTTTAACGTGTAATACATATCCCCGTGGGAACCTGCGCGGATCAGTTCCGCCGGAATCTCCTGCTCTGTGTAGGCAACCGTCACATCGGCACCGCTCTCGATATGTTCCGCCAACATTGCGTTGAAATCAAAATCCACCGCGATATTAGCATCCATCATGATCACATACTTTTCTTTTTTGCTTTTCAGATACGGCAGGATGCTCTCAAGCGCCTCGACGCGTCCGCTGTAGACCTTCATATTTTTCTCCGCGTAGGGTGGAAAAATACTGAGACCGCCGTTTTTTCTGAGAAGATCCCACTCTCGTCCAGAACCCAGATGGTCCATCAGGGAATGATAATTCTCCCGGACCACGATGGCAATATTGCTGATCCCGCAGTTCGCGAGGCTGGAGAGCAGGAAGTCGATGATCCGGTAACGTCCCGCAAACGGGATCGATGCCATCAGTCGGTCACCAGCAAGCTCCGGAACCAGATTATCATAACTGTTCGGAAAAATAATACCGATTGCATTTGCATTGGAATTTACCATTGTTCTTCACCATCCTCCAAATTTTTATTGACCATGGCGTTCGGGCCGATCTTTGCGCCCTTCCCGATGGTGATTCCGGAACCGATCGTCGCAACGCCATGTCCTTCCCCCTTCGGCATGGATCCAACAACGGCATTTTCACCGATCACAACATTTTCCGCTACGATACAGTGTTCTACAACAGCTCCGGCCTTTATGACCGTTTTGCCCATGACAACGGCATCTTCGATCTTTGCTCCCTTTTCTACCCTGACACCGGAGAACAGGATCGAATGCTTAATACTTCCGTCAATCCGGCATCCGTCTGTGATCATGGAATTCTCAACGACTGCGTTGGAGCCGATCTTGTGACCGGTCATACCGCTGTTACGGCTGTAGATCTTCCAGTTTTCATCAAAGATGTCGATTCCGCTGTGTTCCGGATCGAGGACTTCCATATTTGCTTCCCAGAGGGAGGCGATTGTTCCAACGTCCTTCCAGTATCCCGCAAAGTGGTACGCGTACATCTTCCGCCCGTCTTTTAAGAGGTTCGGAATGATGTTGTTTCCAAAGTCATTCTCAGAATTGGGATCTGCCTCGTCCTCGATCAGGTATTTCTTTAAGATATCCCAGTTGAAGATGTAGATTCCCATGGAAGCCAGGTTGGACTTCGGGTTCTTCGGCTTCTCCTGGAACTCAGTGATCCGATCGTCCTCATCCGCCACCATCAGGCCGAAACGGGATGCTTCATCCCACGGCACCTCCATAACGGCGACGCTGAACTCCGCGCCCTTTTCCTTGTGGAAACGAAGGAAATCACTGTAATCCTGCTTGCAGATCTGATCACCGGATAAGATGATCACATACTGCGGATCGTAGCGCTCGATGAACGGAATGTTCTGATAGATTGCGTTTGCGGTTCCCTTATACCAGTCGGAACCGGATGCCTTCTGATACGGCGGCAGCACATGTACTCCACCGTAAAGACGGTCGAGGTCCCACGGCTGGCCGTTTCCGATATACTCATTCAGTACCATCGGCTGGTACTGGGTCAGAATTCCCACGGTATCAATTCCGGAATTTACGCAGTTCGAGAGCGGAAAATCAATAATTCTGTATTTCCCGCCGAAAGGGACTGCCGGTTTTGCAAGCTTCTGTGTCAGTGCATAGAGTCTTGAACCCTGGCCGCCTGCAAGAAGCATTGCGATCATTTCCTTAGCCATAATAATATCCCCCTGTTTTTTGGATACAGTCTCTCCGTGCAAAATGTACAACCATGCATTTCATTGGATTGTATAAATTATATCACATTTTTGCCGTTTTTGATAGTGGTTTTATGCAGTTTTACCATATTCTTTACATGATCTATATATGTATTCTGCTTTTTTATCCTCTGCACCATTTAAGCTGCGCTTATGATCTACTTGTTTTTTCTCAGCATGCATGCCCTTTTTCACTCCACGCAGGATCTCTGACATCGAAAACTACGGCTGAAAAAAAGCGCGGTCTCCGCAGGATCTTTAGTCCTGCAGAAACTGCGCCATAATATAATTGCTTACATCAAGTCCATAATCCGTCAGAACGAACCGGTCGCCCTGAAATACTGCCGCTTTTTCCTCCACAAACATTTCCATGAGCCCCGGATAGACGTCCTTCGCGGACACCCCGAACCTCCGCTCAAACTCCGGGAGGGACACCCCCGCTGTCATCCGTAGTCCCACATAGAAGAATTCCTCCTCCATGTCTTTCTTCGTGAGCTTTTCCACATCCGTAAACATCCCCGGCTTTTCTTCCAGATACTGCTTCATATCGGAATTGACCGCAAACCTACAGCCGTCCATGTAGGAGGATGCCCCGAGTCCCAGTCCCAGGTAGGGCAAGCCTGTCCAATAACCGATATTGTGGCGGCACGCTCTCCCCGGCTTCGCATAGTTTGAGATCTCGTACCGCTCATACCCACAGTCCCGCAGGAACCGCTTCGTCTCGTGGTACATCTCCCTCTCGGAATCCTCGTCGGGAAGAAGTTTCCGTCCCTCTTCGCTCCCGTACTTCTCACCGAAATGAGTTCCATCCTCAATGATCAGGCTGTACGCCGAGATATGTTCCGGATTCAGGTCCGTGACCCGCTTTAAGGTGTCCTTCCAGGACTCGCGGGTCTGTCCCGGCAACGCTGACATAAGGTCGATATTGATGTTCGTGAACCCGCACTCCCGGGCCAGATGGAAGCTCTCCAGGAATTCCGCCCAGGTATGGATCCGGCCGAGAAGCTTTAGCTCTCTGTCATTTGCTGATTGGAGTCCAAAGCTCAGGCGATTGATCCCGGCCCGCCTGTAATCTGTGAGTTTCTCCCTTGTCACGGTTCCAGGGTTCGCCTCCATGGAGATCTCCGCGCCTTCCGCCACATGAAACGCCTTCCGCACATGTTCCATGATCCCGACAATCAGCGCCGAATCCGGCACGGACGGGGTTCCGCCGCCGATAAAGATCGTATCTACCGGAATGTCCCCGTATTTTTTTCCCATGGCGTCAATATCTTCCCTGAGCCGCCTCGTGTACAGGTTCTGGGTCTCCTGGTCCGTCGGAAATGAAAGGAAGTCGCAGTAAGCGCATTTTCTCACACAGAACGGCATGTGCAGATATAATTCCATGCCCCCGTTCATGCGAGAACCTCACTGAGCATCTCGATCTCGTCCTCGAACAGGCAGTATCCCGGATCATGGGCTTTCACCGCCGCCAGGACATCCTCGATCCGCATCCACTTCACAGACTCCACTTCTTCTTTCTGAAGCTTGAGTTTTTCGATCTCTACCGGCTTTTCATAAGCAAAAACATGACTCTTCTCATGATTCTTAAAGATCCGTCCATGGAACTCGCCTTCATAGCGTCCGTCATGGACCCCGACAAGCCGCAGGTCTTCCGGCTCTGCCGCAATTCCCAGCTCTTCCTTTAACTCCCTGAGCGCCGACTCCAGATAGTCCTGTCCCGCCGGGATATGCCCGGCGCTGGAGATATCGTAGCAGCCCCCGAAGGAGTCCTTCTCGCGGCTCCGCTTCTGTAAAAGCAGGTCATGTCCGCCATCCCCCCGTCTTCTTACGACCCAGACATGGCTCGTCCGGTGCCAGTCACCGTTGAGATGGACCAGCGTGCGCTCTCTCACCTGCCCCGACGGCTCTCCATTCTCATCGAGGAGATCAAGAAGCTCCAGCGGCTTTCCGTCCAGGACCGCTTCCTTTAAGAGATCATCCTGGTAGCGGAGTTTCAAAGAGAAAAACGGTGCTTCCTCGTCGAGAAGCCGATGGAAGATCCGGTCGCCTTCCCAGAGGTTCAGGCTGTTGATCTCAGTCTTAGGAACCCACTCCAGAGTACCCTCATTGCAGTCTGCCAGTTCACCTGTAAAACCGTCTGCCGTGTAGAGGAAAATGTACTCCATTTCGGCATCATCCTCATTGTACACGAAAGTCAGAACGCCCCGAAGTCTATAGCTTGTGAGTGTCAGGCCTGTCTCCTCCTTCGTCTCCCTTAAAATGCAGTCCTCCGGGCTCTCCCCCCGCTCAAATTTCCCGCCAATGCCGATCCACTTGTCTTTATTGACATCGTGTTTCTTCTTGATACGGTGGATCATCAGGTATTTGTCATCTTTTTCAATGTAGCATAATGTTGTAAGTTTCATAATAGTTCCTCATCTATGTGCAAAAAAGTCCATTTCTTCGAACGATCTGAAATGGACTTTTTATCTGGATCAATATTTTAATTTACTCCTCGTCCAGCTTCAGAACGCTCATAAACGCCTTCTGCGGAATCTCCACGTTTCCGATCTGGCGCATACGCTTCTTGCCTTCCTTCTGCTTCTCGAGAAGTTTCTTTTTACGGGAGATATCGCCGCCGTAGCACTTCGCGAGGACATCCTTTCTCATGGCTCTCACCGTCTCACGGGCAATGATCTTACCACCCACAGCAGCCTGGATCGGAATCTCGAATAAATGCTTCGGGATCTCATCCTTCAGCTTTTCGCACATCTTTCTGCCGCGCTCGTAAGCGGATCCCTCAAACACGATGAAGGAAAGGGCATCCACGGTTTCCTTATTGATCAGGATATCGAGTTTTACAAGCTGTGACTGCTCGTATCCCTTCAACTCGTAGTCGAAGGACGCGTAACCGCGGGATCTTGATTTCAGCGCGTCAAAGAAGTCGTAGATGATCTCGTTTAACGGGAGCTCATACTTTAAGAGTGCACGCGTCTCTTCCATATATTCCATGCCGAGGTAAACGCCGCGGCGCTCCTGGCATAACTGCATGATCGCGCCCACAAATTCTGTGGTCACCATGATCTCTGCGGAGACGATCGGCTCTTCCATGTAGTCGATCTCGGACGGATCCGGCATATTGGACGGGTTCGTGAGGTCGATCATCTCGCCGTTCGTCTTGTGGATCCGGTATACAACGCCCGGTGCTGTCGTCACGAGGTCAAGGTTGTACTCGCGCTCCAGGCGCTCCTGGATGATCTCCAGATGTAAAAGACCTAAGAATCCGCAGCGGAATCCGAAGCCCAGCGCGATGGATGTCTCCGGCTCAAAGAACAGGGACGCGTCGTTTAACTGCAGCTTCTCTAAAGCATCACGGAGCTCCGGATATTTCGCTCCATCCGCCGGATAGAGTCCGCAGTACACCATCGGTGTTACCTTCTTATATCCCGGAAGCGGGGACGCGCACGGATTTAAGCGGTTCGTCACCGTATCACCCACGCGGGTATCTTTCACGTTCTTGATGCTGGCTGTGATATAGCCAACCATGCCGGCCCTAAGCTCATCACAGGGGATAAACTGGCCTGCGCCGAAATATCCGACCTCAACGACATCGTAGGAAGCTCCCGTCGCCATCATCTGGATCGGGGTGCCTTTCTTCACGGTTCCCTCCTTCACACGGCAGAATACGATAACGCCGCGGTAGGAATCGTAGAGGGAGTCAAAGATCAGCGCCTGAAGCGGTGCCTCCGGATCTCCCTTCGGAGCCGGGATCTTATGGACGATCGCTTCCAAAACATCCTCGATATTGAGTCCCATCTTCGCGGAGATCCTCGGTGCGTCGTGAGCCTCAAGTCCGATCACATCCTCGATCTCCTCCGCCACACGGTCCGGATCAGCGCTCGGAAGGTCGATCTTATTGATGACCGGGACAACATCAAGATCATGGTCAAGGGCAAGATACACGTTTGCAAGCGTCTGGGCCTCGATACCCTGAGCCGCATCTACAACAAGGATCGCACCGTCACACGCCGCAAGACTTCGGGACACCTCATAGTTAAAGTCCACGTGACCTGGGGTGTCGATCAGGTTAAAAATATACTCCTCGCCGTCCTTTGCCTTGTAAACCGTGCGGACTGCCTGGGATTTGATCGTGATTCCGCGCTCTCTCTCAAGATCCATATTGTCGAGGATCTGGGCCTGCATCTCACGGCTGGTTAAAAGACCGGTCTTCTCGATAATGCGGTCCGCCAGCGTGGATTTACCGTGGTCGATATGGGCAATGATACAGAAATTTCTGATTTTATCCTGGGAATAATGAACCATTCATGTTCCTCTCTTCTATATGATTTCTTCTTTATATGATCCATTTCTCTGTCACTGCTTGTCGGACCACCAGATCTCTACTCCTGATCGTTCGGTCCATCGGAAAATACCTTTATACACAGGAATTTCTCCCTTGGGGACAGAAATGGCAATTTATCATGTTAAATATAGCATTTTTTAGGTTTCCGCGCAAGCAGTAGTATGAGGTTTGGATGTGATAAAAAATAGACAAAAAGCTGACAAATTACAATTCTTTTATGTGTTGTAAAACCAATTGACATTCCATCCATTCTGATTTAGACTTTAATTAACATTTTGTCACGTATATTCAGGACTTTTCTTCGTCCCGTCACCCGTCCACCTTTTCTATCATTTCAGCAGCTATCCTTCATGTTCGCAGATCCTGTATATTCCTTGACCAGTCTGCGTTTTCTGAATGGCTGCCCGGGAGATAACATATGAATCAAACTCAGAAAAAACAGCAGTCCATGGACATGACCTCAGGGTCCATCACAAAGCTCCTGATCATGTTCGCGGTTCCTCTCGTGATCGGAAACCTTTTTCAACAGCTATACAACACTGTGGACAGTCTCGTTGTTGGAAACTTTGTCGGCTCCCATGCTCTCGCCGCCGTAGGTTCCACCACCAGCATCATCAACATGATCGTCATGTTCTTTACCGGTACCTCTGTTGGTGCCGGCGTCGTCATCAGCCGGTACTACGGGGCCCACGATGATGAAAAGCTTCACATTGCCGTGGAGACCACGATGGCAGTGACTTTCATCTGTGGGATCATTTTTACAGGTCTTGGAATCTTTGTTGCCCCCTATATGTTAAAATTTATGTCCACACCGGATGATGTCCTGCCGTCCGCCTCCGTATACTTAAAGATCTATTTTTCCGGCGTTTTCGGTCTGCTTGTATACAACATGGGAAGTGCTATCCTGCGTGCCGTTGGCGATACGAAGCGGCCGCTGTACTTCCTCTGTCTCTCCAGTGTCATGAATATCGGCCTTGACCTTCTTTTTGTAGTGGGCTTCGGCATGGCCATCGAGGGGGTTGCATACGCGACGATCATCTCCCAGTTTATTTCCGCAATTCTCGTGCTCATCGTTCTCACCAGAAGCACGGAGAATTACCGCCTGACCTGGAAGGACCTGCGGATTGACAAAAAAATCTTCCGGCAGATTCTCATGGTCGGACTACCGACAGGATTTCAGCAGTCACTGACATCATTTTCCAACGTGTATGTCCAGTCCTACATCAACACCTTCGGATCCAGCTGTATGGCCGGATGGAGCAGCTACTCAAAGATCGACCAGTTTGTCTTTCTTCCGATGCAGAGTATCGGACAGGCATCCACGACCTTTATGAGTCAGAACCTGGGAGCCGGGAATCTGCCCCGCGCGAAAAAAGGAACCGGTGTGGCGCTCCGGCTGGCACTCCTCATTACATTCGCCAGCGCTGGGATTCTTTTCCTCTTTGCTCCGCGGCTCGTCGCAGTCTTCAACCAGGAGCCTGACGTTGTCCGATACGGAACCATGTTTCTCCGGATGAACGTGTTCATGCTGGCATTCTGCTGCCCGAACCAGGTCGTTGCGGGCGCGATGCGCGGGGCCGGAGATTCCAGAACCCCGATGCTGATCATGCTGTTCTCCTTCGTCCTGTTCCGTCAGATCTATCTCTATATCGCGACCTCGATCTGCAATACAGCCGCAGTTGTCGGCTTCGGATACCCGGTGGGCTGGATCGTAGCCTCAGTCCTCGTAGAGATCTATTATATGTCCGGAAAATGGGAGAAAAAGATCAATATGTAACCACTCCCTGCGTTCTTTCTATTCTCCTGTAAGTACCTGATCCAGGAGATCAGCTTCTACACCGGGGCGTTTCCCGCCGACCGGGCCGGGGCGCTGAGCTCCGTGCTGGATTTCCGGCTGCGCGACGGCAATGCCGAGAAGCAGACCTTCAAGGCGACGCTCGGCGCATCGGATGCCGGTGTCAGCGGCAGCGGGCATATCGGCGGCCGCACGACCTACGTCTTCTCGCTCCGTCAGTCGTACCTCCAGTTGCTTTTCAAAATGCTGGGGCTGCCGTTCCTGCCCAACTACATCGACGGGCAGGTGAAGGTCAAGACGCGCCTCACGGAGCGCGACGAACTCACGGTGCTGGCGCTCGCCGGCATCGACAACATGAAGCTCAACGTCGATGAGAAGGGCGAGGACGCCGAGTACCTGCTGAGCTACCTGCCGCGCATCCGGCAGGAGACCTTCACCGTCGGGGCCTCGTGGCGGCACTACGCCGGGCGTCACGTGCAGACCGTGACGCTGAGCCACAACTACCTGAACAACCGCAACCTGAAATACCGCAACAACGACGCCTCGTCGGAGGAGAACCTGACGCTCCGGCTGCGTTCCGTCGAGCAGAAAACCTCGCTGCGGGCCGAGAACCGCACCTATGCGGGGCGGTGGACGCTGCGCGGGGGCGTCG
>OMCM01001752.1_pt1 | contig 10057 bp, 9 predicted proteins | sample 1645021 | NCBI WGS metagenome assembly OMCM01 (sample SAMEA103958142, study PRJEB25191) | human gut metagenome | biome: human-associated habitat [ENVO:00009003]; feature: intestine environment [ENVO:2100002]; material: feces | place: Germany | collected 2013/2015
CGACGAAAATAAGATCGACCTCTCGATCGAAATGTACGAAGACCTCAAGGAAACACTTGTCAAAGCCATCAAAAACGCCAAAGCAGGCAGCGCAGGAAGCGCAGGGCTGGATAATGTACAGCTGGAACGGATCGAACGGCTGATAGAGGCCGCAGAGCTCTCGCAGGGGCAGGTCGCACAGCTGCTCGAACATCTGCAACGGCATACAGCCTTGCCGGGAGTAAAAACCGAGCAGGAGCGAGAATTTACCAACAGATACAACACGCTGCTGACACAATTGGCGGGCAAACTGGGGACAATCAACCACGAGAACCAGCAGACGCATACATTGATCGAGCAGGTCGGGCAGGCCGTCGAAGCATTGAAAAGGCCCGGCGCCCTGCCCGTGCAGGAGCATCGACATACTTATACGCTCGACATCAAATCCTTGAAAACATTTCTGACGATGTTCGCCATGCTGGGATGTATTTTCCTGCAAGGCGCATTCATTTACCGAATCTCAGAGAATAATCGGCTGTTAGCTGCGAACGACCTGAAATACCGTTATGTGAAGATGCGCGGGAAAATCGGCGAAAAGGAGCTGATGGAATTGGAAACGGTATTTTGGGACGAACAGTATAGAAACCTCCGCGATACCGTCCGAAACCAAGTCGAACGATACGAGGAAGCCGTAAAGATTCGGGCTATGCAGTTAGAACAGGCTGCAATTAAAGAACAGGAAGCGCTCCGACTATTGCAAGATGCTGAAAATATTCGGAATAGGTAAAGATAATTGGTAGCTCCAAGTAAAACGAAAAAATATCGTTGCTCTTGGAGCCACCAATAAGAACTCTGCACAAATATCGGACCGGTCGATTTGCCTCGTTTTTCGTTTCTTACAGAACTGAGGTTTTAATCAGCGTACTAGTTGCTGCCATTTCATGTAAGTCCCGGTGCGCCACAGCCATTCCATCGGGCCGTAGCGGAAGCGTTTCAACCAGTAATGACTGAGCACAATCTGTGCGGCTGTATAGACAAGGCAGACCACGACACTAAAAAAGACGCCTAACCGGCTCCAGTCCAAACCGAATCCCGCAAAGATAAAGACACCGGCCATGGACTGCACGATATAATTCGTCAGTCCCATGCGGCCGTAGCTGACCAAAGATCCCATCGCCCGTTGCACCTTCTGCGAACGATAGCCCCCGATAACGAGAATCACCCATAGATAAGCGGTCAGCAGATTAATCAGATTGGTCGTAGTCGCAGCCGCCCACGACCGGACGGAGACCTCGCCCCACGCGACAGGCGGAATATAAGACCGGACTATATACAAGGAGATCAGCAACACAAGGGCCCATAGTGCCCAACGGTTCAGTCGTCTGCGGAATTCATCGAGGCGCTCGAACAAACGGACGCGCCCGACGATGAGGCCCAGAATAAAAAGTCCCAATGTCAGGTAGATACGTCCGCTCGACAACTGGAACTTCATTTTCCCGGCCAGCCCGTTCCAGGCATTGTCCTTCACTGTTTCGGCGAAGGACAATGCCTGCCGGGGAGCTGCCGTGCGCACCGGTTTACCGACGGTTTGTTCCGTATGCACTGCGGAAGGCTTCACCAGGCTCCGATAAGCCACAGGGACAAGGGACGCACCGCCCAGGAAAAGAAACAGCGTGATTCCGGCGAGCAATTTCGTCGGCCATTTATACATCAGCACCAATACGAACCCCAGCAGTGCATATATCAGCAGGATATCCACACGGACGATCAAGCCATGTAGGTACCCGATCGCCAACAACAGCGTCAACCGCCACAGAAATCGGGGACGGAAATCGACACCTTTCTTCGACGCCCTGTCCATCTGGATAAAGAAACTCAAACCGAACAGGCAGGAGAATATGATGAAGAACTTTCCGAAAACCAGATTGTAAATGAACCATTCGAAGACCTCGTTTAGCGTTCCTTCCCATGGAAATATGACCTGGGACGTCATCGTTCCCGCAGCCCCGAAATGCTGCATGGCATGGATCAGGCAAATTCCGATGAGCGAGAACCCGCGCAGGGCATCTATTACCGTAATACGGTCGGCCGGAACCGGCATCTTGTCTGCTCCCATCTCCGCAATCATTTGAAACCGATTCTTCCCAGCCATGCTTCTATTTCACCGGCATTCCCCGGCATGTCAATTCCCGCGTCATCGGGGCGTCCGGGCGTGGTGATGTCGTCCGGGTCGAGGTCTTCCGGAAGAGTGGCCGGAATGTGCTCCGAACCCGGAGTGAGGCGGTAAATCTTCTGCATCGACTCGTTCAGATAGGTCTTAGCCCCGTAGGTGAAGAAGGGAATGATGGACTTGCTGCCCAGATCGTAGGCGTCGAGAAAGGTGCAGACGACCATCGCAGGCTGGTGCCACCAGCAGGGCGAACCGACGAAAATCGTGTCATACCGTGCGATTGTTTCCGCCGCAGGCAGGTTCGCCACGCCGGGCCGCAGGTCGCCGTACGCCTCGCGCTGGACACGGTCGCTGTCGTCGTAGGGGTTTGCGGCATACGGGACGGCCGCCTCGATACGGTACACGTCGGCTCCGGTCAGTGCAGCAATGCGTTCAGCCACGCGCTGCGTATTGCCCGTCGCAGAGAAATAGACGACCAAAATCTTGCTGTTTCCGGCAGGTTGGTCGAAACGTCCGTCGTCCGCCGAGCAGGCAGCCAGCGTAAAGAACAAAAACGGGATTAAAAGTAGCTTTTTCATACGTCGTCGTATTTCAGATTATTTATCCAATTCGTTGTCATGCAGCCATCCAGCCAGCAGGTCGGCGATTTCGGCATTGTTGAGATCGGACATCAGAAAATGCGTATTGCCCCGGACGCCAATCTTGGGAAGTTCGACCAGCATGGCATTCCCGCCGTGGCGGTTGACCGCCTCGACGAATTTACGCCCCATCTGCAAGCGCACGCGCCAGTTCTCGCCGCCGAGTTTATCAGTCACCTCTTCGGGAATATAGTCGCCGAAATAGAGGACGATCGGAATCTTCGTCAGTTTCATGAAATCATCCATCGGCACACCCGTCCCGCGAAGCGTCCCCGTCAGGCTCGGCATCGGATCGGGAAAAACGTATGTCCCCGGCTCGTAGGAAACGATCCCCCGTACGTTCGGGTTTCCGACGGCGGCCATCCAACCCGGAAATCCGCCGGCCGAATGCGTCACGAGGATACCCTCGCCGATGCGGTCGAACAGTGCGTCGAGCGACGCAAGGTCGGTCGCCATATCATGGCTGCCGATATCGGGTGTCATCTGGCGGAAGAACTGGTCGAGCGACGCCGAATCGGTCGGGAACTGCACGCCGGGATTGAACGCCGGCCAATGGCCGATGCGGAAAATATCGAACCAGAACTGTTCGTCGGCTTTCGGCGTCAGCGTCGTTTCGGCCGTGGTACGTCCCGCGCGTCCGCGCCCGGGCAGATCGACGACATAGCCGCCGTAACCGCGCCGCAGCATCAGGGTTTGGAATCCCTCGCGTCCGTCGGGCGTCGTCTGCCAGCAGCGCCCCGACTGTCCGTAACCGTGGACGAAGACCAGCGGCAGCCGGTGTGCACCGGCCGGAATCTGAAAATCGACGACGGCATGGTCGGCGTGGAAACTCTGCCCCTCTTCAACGGGCGTTCCGAAGCCGACAAACCGGCTGTTGTCATACTCTCCGGGGCGTTGCAGCACCGTCCCACCGACGGCAAAACTGCCCTGCCGGGCGATCGTGAGCGGAGTTGCCGTTTCGGAAAGCTGCTGTCCGAAACCACCGGCCCAGATCAGGGCGGTGAATAAACTTATATATACTCGTTTCATGGTTGTTGTTTTTCAGTGATTATTATATCGTCTATTGTCCGTTTGCCCGCTTTATATCCATCAGCGAGACATGCTCGTTCCGGTATCGGGCGTCCGGGTTCTTTTCGCCCTGCGCCAGCAGCGGGTCGCCGCTGTCCTGCCTAAAACGGATGGCTTTCTGCGGACAGTTCTGAATGCAGGCGAAACAGAAATCGCAGTCCCCCTGCATCGCAACTCCGTTCGAGGTCAGTTCGTAGTTCCCGCGCGGGCAGACATCCGTACAAACTCCGCAGTCGATGCAGGCATCCGTAACGGTAAAACACCTTTCGCTCCTCTTGAGGAAGCCGACCTCGGGATCGAGCCCCGACAATGCCATGAACCCGGCATGCATCTGCCGTTCCTCTTCGCTCACAGGTTCCTGCCACTGCCGCCTGCTGGATATTTCCCCGGCGATACGCTGTAAATTCTCCGGAATGCGCTTATCTATCTTTATCTGCTCGTTCATATCGAAATTCGGCAGCCAGTTATCCACCATCACGAGCGTGGCGATGTAGTCGAAAGCGTTTCCGGCCCTGGCCGACAGATCGTTCCATATCTCCACCGCATCGCATTTCCGCGCCCCGTAGGTGAGTACTGCGAACTTATATTCCGCTTTCAGCCGGGCTTTCCGGATGAAGTTCCGCACCATATTGGGCGGCATGTGGCCATATATCGGGTAGACAATACCGATTTCGTCCGCCTCGAATTCATACCGGTTCTGTTTCACCATCTGCGGAATGCTCAACAGTTGTTCTTCCGACTCCGCCAGCTGGCGGGCGACATACAGGCTGTTCCCCGTAGCGGTGAAATACAGCACGATGCGCTTCTTCTGCGGTTTCCCGGCACAGGAAGTCAGGGCCGGCAGCCCGATGGCCGCGACTGCCGCTCCGGCGACAACCTTTCCCATCCGCACCAAAGCCTCCCTGCGGCTTATTCCCTTATCCGTTCCCATAGCATTCAGCCATTCTATTCGTTATCGGTCTCCGGGCCGAACCACTCGGCCGGGCCTTTCGATACCTGCGTCCCGATGGCGATATGCGTGAATTCGCTGTCGGGAGCCGCGCCGTGCCAGTGTACCACACCGGAGGCGATCCTCACCACGTCGCCGGGACGCAGCTCGCGAACCGTTCCGCCTTTTTCCTGATATAACCCCTTGCCGGATGTACAGAGTAGGATCTGGCCGCCCGGATGTGCATGCCAAAGGTTACGTACCCCGGGAGCGAAGGTCACGTTGCCAATCGTACAATCCATCGAGTCGGCAGCCGTGACGAACATTTCAAGCCAGGCCTCACCCGTGAAATTGGGATTGTTTTCCAGCGGCGAACCCTTGGCAAAAACATCCTTTGACGGCTGTGTTTGCAGAGCTTCAGTCGTTCGGTTGCAACAGGCGCCCAGCAGGGCTGCGGTTGCAAGTAAGAGCCATTTTTTCATCGTGCGGGGTTATTTAAGGTATTGTTTGAAATAGCTGTCCAGTTTGGGTAGCGTGATTGCCAGGTATTCCGGACGGTCGTAGAGATCGACGTGCGTGGCCCCTTCGACGACAAACAGTTCCTTGGGTTCGGCAGCTTTCGCATAGGCGTCTTCCGAAAAGTAGGCCGACACGGCATGCTCGCCCACAATGAAGAGCAACGGACGCGGCGAGATGGTCTCGATCTGCACGAACGGAAAGAAATTCATCATCGGCGCAAGGCTCGTATAGGAGTAATAAGCCGTCGAATTGGGGTGCTGTCCGCGTGCGGGATTGTCGTAGTAGTCCAAAAACTCGCGGGCATACTGAGGCGTCGAGGCATCGACCTTTTCCGGCAGGGCGCGGATGTCCTTGCGGGCGGCTCCGCCATATTCCGCCGTGCGCTGCGCACCGACGGCATCGAGCGTGGCCATGCGCTGTTCATAGGTCATCGAGTCGCCCACGCCCCGGCGGCGGGCACGACCCATATCGTACATGCTGATCGTCGCCACGGCTTTGATGCGATGGTCGATCTGCGCGGCACTCACCGAATAACATCCGCCGCCGCAAATACCGATCACGCCGATCCTGTCTGCGTCCACAGCCGGATGATTCGCAAGGAAATCGACCGCCGCACTGAAATCCTCCACGCGGACTTCGGGCGACTCGATCCGGCGCGGATAGCCGCCGCTTTCGCCGTAATAGGAAGCGTCGAACGCCAGCGTAACATAGCCCGACTCCGCCAGGCGACGGGCGTAAAGCCCCGAGGTCTGCTCCTTTACGCCACCGAAAGGATGGCCGACAACCAGTGTCGGGTATCGCTTCGCGGGGTCATAGCCCGCAGGAAGAAAAAGGTCGCCGACCACGTCGATCAGAAAGCGGTTCCGGAATGTAACCTTCTGCCTCCTCACTCCGTTTCCTGCTTCGGCGACCGGCATCCCGGGATCGGCGGTCAGGCCTTTACCCTGCAGCACTTCGTCCAACACCATGCGTCCGGCATCCGCTTCACTGCGTCCGATCCGCCGCTCGACGAGGGCAAGCAGGCCGCGCAGTTCGTCGGGTGTGACACCCACGTTCAGGGCGATGCCCATGTGCCCCTTCATCATCGGTTCCACACCGCCGATAGCGGCCAGTATCGCTACCGTGGCGATCTCCCGCTCGGCATAGGTCAGCACGTCGCGTTCGAAGAGGTCGGCGAAAAGGTGCTCTTTGAGAAACACCTCGATTTCGGGAGCCAGCACGGCGTAATCGGCTTTCGGGGCATCCGCAGGGACACCGGAAATTTCAGCGAGAATGTCGCGTCCCCGTTCGTATTTCGGGCGGGTGTCGGTGATCGGCGACGCCTCGCGGCCCCAATTCACCTCGGCACCGGCGGCCTTGCGCCCGTCGAGCACGGCGACCAGGGTTTGCAACCCGCGCAGGGCCCGCGGAAATCCGCAGTAGGCGTAGGCGTGTACCATCACCTCTTTCAGTTCATTGACGGTCATGCCGTCGTCCAGCCCTGCAACGAGGGCCGATTCCAGTCCGGCGAGGTCACCCCGCCCCGTGAGGGCGGCGATCTCTGCGATGTGTTGCCGTTTCGTGTCCATAACTTGTTCCGCTTTCGGGGTTTGTGCTGCGGCCAGCGAAGCGGCGCAGAGCATCCCCATTCCCAACATGTACTTTTTCATAGTCTTCGGTGTTTCAGCGTCCTACCCGTGCCTGTAATTCGGCGGGGTATCGGTCGCCCGAAAGGACGATCTGCGAAAGACGCTCGTTTATATCCTTCATCTCTTCTTCGGTATATTCCACCCCGGCGGCCGCGATATTGTCCGTCAGGTGTTGCAGGCTGCGGCTGCCCGGAATCGAAACAATCCACGGCCGTTGTGCCATCAGCCACGAAAGGGCGGCCTGCGCGGGCGTAATGCCTTTTGCGGCGGCAACCTCTCGGACGAAATCCACCAGCGATAGGTTGGCGGCTATGTTTCCGGGGGTGAAGCGCGGTACGACCGACCGGAAATCCCCCTTCCCGAAACGGGCATCCCGGCCGATGGCGCCGGTCAGGAATCCTTTGCCCAACGGGCTGAACGGCACGAGGCCCACGCCCAACTCTCCGAGCGTCGGGAGCAACTGCTCCTCCGGTTCGCGCCAGAACATCGAATATTCGCTCTGAACGGCCGTCAGAGGCAGCTCGGCATGGGCCCGGCGGATGGTCTGTATCCCCGCTTCCGAAAGTCCCCAATGCAGGACTTTTCCTTCACGGATCAGGTCGCCGACCGTCCCGGCAACCTCTTCGATCGGCACCTCGGGATCGACGCGGTGCTGGTAGTAGAGGTCGATATGGTCGGTACGCAGCCGTTTCAGCGAGCCTTCGACCGACCTGCGAATCTGTTCCGGACGACTGCTGAGCGCCTGCCGCCCTTGCGCGTCGATCCTAATGCCGAATTTAGTGGCTATGACCACCTTGTCGCGAACCGGCGCGAGTGCCTCGCCGACCAGCTCCTCATTGGCAAACGGCCCGTAACACTCCGCCGTATCGAAAAAGGTAACACCCTGTTCGTAAGCCCTGCGGATCAGGGCGATCATCTCGTTTCTGTCTGCCGCCGAACCGTAGCCGTGGCTCATACCCATGCAACCCAGTCCGATGGCGGACACCTGCAATTTTCTGTTTCCCAATTCCCGGTATTTCATATTTCTTATGATTTAATTCGGTTCGTCTTTTCCGACAATGCAAAAGTAGGGAACGGATGAAGGCCCATCCATAGACGGATTACGGTTTCAAACACCAATTTTACGGTTCGGACAAGGCTTGTTCTCAACGGACTAACCCGTATTACGGATTCAGGAACCGATATTACGGATTCCGCCGGAACATGGTTGTGCGTATCTGAAAATCGGTTACCTTTGCAATAGAAGAACTAATAAACATGGGAACGATCGTAAAATTGGATTCGGTACAGGACTACAATGAACTGCTGGGCGTGGAAACCCTGCATCCGCTGGTAAGCGTCGTCGACTTTTCGGAACTGGAATATGTACGCCATTGTCTCAAGAATTTCGGGTTCTATTGTATTTTCCTCAAACACATCGACTGCGGGCCGTTGCTCTACGGGCGCAACCGATACGATTACCGGGAAGGAACGCTGGTCTTCATCGCGCCGGGACAAGTTTCCGGCATCGACGACGGCAAAGTCTCGTACGGATACAAGGGCTGGTGCCTGATGTTCCACCCCGATCTGCTGCGCGGAACATTGCTCGGCCGACGCATGGCCGACTACTCGTTCTTTTCCTATTCGTCGAACGAGGCGCTGCACATGTCCGAACGCGAGCAGCAGATTATCATCAACTGCTTCCGCGAAATCCGGGAAGAGTTGCAGCATGCCATCGACAAGCACTCGAAACAGATCATTGCAGCCAATATCGAGGTGCTGCTCAACCACTGCGTCCGTTTTTACGACCGCCAGTTCGTTACACGGGAAAATGTGAATAAGGATCTGCTGACCCGTTTCGAAGCGTTGTTACAGGATTATTTCACGTCGGACAAACCCCAGCAGTTGGGTTTGCCTTCGGTGGCGTGGTGTGCCGACCGGCTGCACCTGTCGGCCAACTATTTCGGCGATCTGATCAAGAAGGAGACCGGGAAATCGGCACAGGAGTATATCCAGCTGACCACCATCGACCGTGCCAAGGGACTCTTGATCGAAGGCCGCAAATCGGTCAGCGAAATCGCCTACGAACTGGGCTTCAAATATCCGCACCACCTGAGCCGCCTATTCAAAAAGGTGGTCGGTTATACGCCTAACGAATACAAAACCCTCTCGGCCTGAGAGGGTTTTGTTCTTGGATTTTCATGCGACAACGGAGCGTAAAGTATGAAAACACAAACTCTGCTCCTTGTTTTTTGTGAATTTATTACTATCTTTGTATCAGTTATTTGAGGTTGAAAAGTCATTGCAACAGACAGAAAACAGAACCGTTGCTTTTTCGTTACCTTATCCCATATAAAAAAATGTAACAGCCCAATTTATTAGACTGTTACAATCTTTCAAAGGAAATCCTTCAGGAGTCCGTCTTTTTTTTCGAAAAATGCGGCCGGAAACCCACCGGAGAACAGGTCCGGAAGAAGCGAACCCCGGAAAGCGGGGAAAACACCCTCCGGAAAGCCCCCAAGAAACAGGAAAAGCAAACCCTCCGGGAAGCGCACTCCGCCCGAAAAGCAAGGAAACGCCCCCGGGGAACGGGAAGCGGGTCCGGCTACTCGTCCTCCCCGTCGTCGTAAAATACCTCGTCCATGAGCGTATCCAGCTCGCGCCGCTCCTTCTTGGTGGGGCGGCCCGTACCGCGGTCGCGGAAGACGAAGATCGTCTCGCGCGGCACGTCGAGCTTCGCCAGCTCCTCCTGCGGCGTGACGTCGAGGCAGTAATCCGGAACGTTTCTGGCCCCCTGGCGGCTCGACACCAGCCCGAGCACCTTGTACGAATAGGTCACCTGCCGTTTGCGCACGGCGATCAGGTCGCCGATCTTCACTTCGCGCGAGGGCTTGGCGAAGGAGCCGTTCACCGTCACCTTGTTGGTGCGGATGGCGTCCGCCGCATCGCTGCGGGTCTTGAAAACCCGCACGGCCCAAAGGTATTTGTCCAAACGAATGTCGTCCATAACCGAAAACTATGCGATCTCAATTTCCGTTGTCTGCCGGGTTGCCGCCGTCCGCGGACCCGTTACCGCTCGTAGAGCGTCTCGGCGCGGGGTCTGTCGTGCGACTGCTCGTCGTTCTGACGGCTGACGCTGAGAATCATC
>OMCM01001760.1_pt1 | contig 9995 bp, 10 predicted proteins | sample 1645021 | NCBI WGS metagenome assembly OMCM01 (sample SAMEA103958142, study PRJEB25191) | human gut metagenome | biome: human-associated habitat [ENVO:00009003]; feature: intestine environment [ENVO:2100002]; material: feces | place: Germany | collected 2013/2015
GCGACGCCGCCAGCTCCTCCAGCAGCCGCAGCTGCCGCCGCTGGGCCTGTACCAGTCCCAGCCACAGCCACAGGGCGCCTCCCAGCAGCAGAAGGCTCCCCAGCACGTCCCTTACCACAGTTCCTCCACCAGATACTGCCGCTGCCCCTCCTCCCGCCGGATGGTCACCAGCTTTTCAAAGACCTTCTCCTTCAGCAGATGGGAAAACAGCGGCCTTCGCCCCAGCTCCCGCCGGTCAGCAGCATGGATGGTGGCCAGAAACCGCACCCCGCAGTTGGCGGCAGCGGACATGGCCATCAGATCCTCCCGAACAGTGATCTCGTCCACGGCAATGACCTGCGGGTTGGCCGACCGCAGCAGAATGGGGATGCCCAGCGCCTTGGGACAGGCGTCCAGCACATCGGTGTGGCTGCCCAGCGCCATCTGGGGGATGCCCTGAAACATGACGGCGATCTCCCCCCGCTCGTCCACCACCGCCACCCGATGGGGCGACACGCCCTCTGCACCGTCGGACAGTCCCCGGATCAGATCCCGCAGCAGGGTGGTCTTGCCCAGTCCCGGTGGGGCCAGAAGAAGGGTGCTGCAAAAGCTGCCCTCCCGGAACAGCTGGGGCAGCACCTCCGTCGAAAGCCCCGGCTGCTCCCGTGCGATACGGATGGTGACGGAGGAGATATCCCGCAGATTGGTGTTGACCCCGTCCCGCAGCACCGCCGTACCGCACACGCCGATGCGGAAGCCGCCCCGTGCCGTGAGATACCCCCGGCTCAGGGTATCCGCCGCCGCATACCGGGAGTAGTCCGTCACCCCGTCGCACAGCTGCTCCAGCTCCGTTTGAGTCACCACCGGGTAGGGCCGCTCCCGTGCCGCCGGCACCTCCCCTCCCCGCAGCAGCAGCGTCAACGTCTGCCCGGCCCGTAGCCGCAGCTCCTCCGCCTCCGCCTGCTGCTCCTCCGGCACCTGACGGCACAGCCGCTGCCATCGCAGCGGCAGCAGCGCCGCCGCCTGCTGATACCTCCGGATGGCGTATGCCTCGTCCACACGCTCCACGCCCTTTCCTCTGTGATGCTCCACTATATGCTCGTCCCGACCCAAGTATGCCGCCCGTCTCATTTGTGCATTTCGTTAATTTGTATACCTCTTTTTAGGTTAAAATGACGAAGTTTGTGAAGTTTTCAATCCCTTCTCCACTTGACTTCCGCCGCCCAACAGGCTATAATTTGCCGTCGTAGAAAAAGCGAGAGAAAAGAGCGTAAACTATGGAAAAATCTCAGAATAGAAAACCTTTTCAGGCCCTTCGTGACCTGTTCCACCCGGTGGACCTGACCCACGGCACCTGCTGGCGCACCATTTTGCAGTTCTCCCTGCCGGTGATCCTGTCGTACCTGCTGCAGCAGGTGTATACCATCAGCGACGCCGCCATCGTGGGCCAAACCCTGACGGCGCAGGAGGTGGCTGGCGTCAACGACACCTCCTCGTTGGTGTTCATCTTCCTGCAATTCGCCTTCGGCGTCAGCGCCGGGTTCTGCGTCATCACCTCCTGCTGCGTGGGCTGCCGGGATCAGGCCGGTGTGCGCCGCTCCATGGCCGCCCAGCTGGTGCTGTCGGCGGGGCTGACGGTGCTGCTGACAGCTCTGGCGCTGGTGCTGCTGGACCCCATGCTGGCCTGGATCAACGTGACGCCGGAGAACCCGGAGGTATACCGGGCCGCCTACACCTACTGCGGCATCATCTTCGCCGGCATCGGCGCCCAGCTGTTTTATAACTTCATCTGCTCCTTCCTGCGGAGCATGGGCGACTCCGTAACGCCGCTGCTGTTCCTGCTGGGCTCCACGGTGCTGAATGTGGCTCTGGATCTGCTGTTCATTCTGGTGCTGCACTGGGGCGTGGCCGGAGCCGCCGGAGCCACCGTCACCGCCCAGCTCATCAGCACCGTGGCCTGCTTCGCCTATGCCTTTTCCAAGTACCCGGACCTGCGGCTCCACAAGGAGGACTGGCGCATCACCGGACTGGACCTGAAGCGTCATATTGTTCAGGGTGTGCCGCTGGGCCTCCAGTTCTCCGTGCTGGCCATCGGCATCATCGTCATGCAGAGCGTGGTGGTGAAGTTCGATATGATCGACGGCCAGATGGTGTCCCACGCCGCCCAGAACGGCTTCGGCGCCGCCAACAAGCTCAATAGTCTCATCATGACCCCGGTGAACGGCCTTGGCACCGCCATGACCAGCTTCACCGCCCAGAATCTGGGTGCCGGGTACACCCACCGCATCCGCAAGGGCATCCTGCAGGGTCTGGTCATGGCCGCCATCATCGGCGTCTGCTCCGTAGGGCTGGGTCTGCTCCTGACCATCGACGGCGCATATCTCCACATCTTCCTCAGCGCCGACAAGGTCACCGCCGACACCATCCGCTTCGGCAACCACTTCCTGTATGTGGACTTCTCCATGTACCTGCTGCTGTGCTTCCTGTTCGTGATCCGCAACTGCGTGCAGGGCATCCAGCGAGCCCCCTTCGTGCTGTGGGCCGGAGCATCCGAGCTGATCGCCCGTGTGGCCATCTGCCTGACCCTCCCGGCCCTGCTGTCCGGCGGCGTGGTCAGCGCCCAGTCCCCTGAGCTGGCCTTCTACGCCCTGTGCGCCGCCGATCCTCTGGCGTGGCTGGCGGCAGATCTGGCGCTGCTGCTGCCGTTCTTCAAGAATATGATGCACATGAATTACCAATATCTCTATGGCGGCGTGGAGCAGCATTTGTTGGGAAAATGATCCTCATTCCGCCAAAAAAGGGACAGGCGCTGCACAGCAGCGCCTGTCCCTTTTCACTTTCTTCAGGCTTCCTCGTCCGGCCGGTACTCCAACAGATCGCCGGGCTGACAGTCCAAAGCGTGGCAGAGCTTGTTCAGCGTCTCCACCCGCACCGCCTTGGCCTTGCCGGTTTTCAGAATGGAGAGATTGGCCATGGTGATGCCCACCCGCTCCGACAGCTCCGTCAGACTCATTTTCCGCCGGGCCAGCATTACGTCAATGTTGAATACGATCATGCTCCGCCCTCCTTAAATGGTCATGTCGTTCTCCTCACGGAGAGCGGCGGCGTCACCGATGAGACGGCTGAGCACATAGCACACGATCCCCACCGCCGCGCAGCAGAAGATGACCATGGGGGTGATGATAATGGTCAGCGGAGCGCTGCCGGCCCCCATAAAGGCCAGCACGAACATCCCCGCCGGAAAGATCAGCGCATCGGCAAAGGCCAGACGGGAGATGCTCCGCATATCCCGTGCATTCCGCCGGGTAAAGGCCCCCTCCGGGGCGCTGATGCTGCCGAAGATGCGCCAGCAGGGGAGCATGGCCCCGAAGATAGGCAGGGCGAACAGCCACGCCCAGATGAGGCAGGGCCAGTAGGCCCAGGTGAATTCCGGGTCCGCCTGCTGCACCTCCCGCCCGTAGGCGGGCAGGAACCAGAGGAAAAATATCCCGCACAGCACCGCTGCCGCCAGCAGCACCCCCCGCAGCAGGGTGGTCATGGTTTTGGTATTCATAAGGCTCACTCCTTTCCTTGTTGTGCCTATCATATCAGCATAATTTCTGTTTGTCAACTATTTTTTATTGTTTTACGATAAATATTTTCTGTTTATCCAATCTGCAAATCAGGGGGTTGCATTTTGGCGCAGGATGTCGTATACTATCCTTTAGAAACAACCGAATAGCTGTCTTCGAGGCGGGGTGTGATTCCCCACCGGCGGTATAGTCCGCAAGCGGCGCAAGCTGCATGAACCGGTGCGATCCCGGTACCGACAGTATAGTCTGGATGAGAGAAGGCGTGTATGGCATTTTCGTGATGCTCTTTTTTGATGCGTACACCTTGGAAGGCAAGCCTTTCCGGGGGTTTACTACATTAAAAGGGAGTATTTTTTTTATGACTCAGAAGCAAAAGACCCATCACCTTGCCGTGGCCGCCATGCTGTGCGCCGTGGCCTTCGTCCTCCAGTTCATCGAGTTCTCCATCCCCCTGATCCCCTCCTTCGTGAAGCTGGATCTGTCGGATCTGCCCGCCCTGCTGGGTACCTTCTCGCTGGGACCTGTGTACGGCGTGGTGATCCAGTTGGTGAAGAATCTGCTGCACCTGCCCTTCGGCTCCAGCGCCGGCGTAGGTGAGCTCAGCAACTTCCTGCTGGGCAGCGTGTTCGTGCTGGTGGCGGGCCTTGTGTACCGGCGGCATAAGAGCCGCAGATCGGCCCTGTGGGGTTCCCTGCTGGGCGCCGTGCTGATGGCGCTGGTGAGCCTGCCTTCCAACTATTTCGTGGTCTACCCGGCCTACGAGGTCCTCTACGGTCTGCCCATGACGGGCATCATCGGGATGTATGAGGCCATCATGGGCTCCATCGCCCACGTCCCCACCGGCAATTCCCTCTTCAACTGCCTGCTGGTGTTCAACGTCCCCTTTACCCTGTTCAAGGGCCTGCTGGATGTGGGCATCTGCTTCCTCATCTACAAGCCCCTGTCCCCCCTGCTGCACAAATAACATCCGTAAGCCCGAAACGCAGTCCTCCGTTCTCTCAGGGGACTGCGTTTTTCTCTTGTGCAGCGGCGCAGGCCGTGGTATAATAGAACATATGATTGACTTTGAGGAGGTGTGCCGCCATGGGCGACCGGGTGATTTTGCACTGTGACCTGAACTGCTTTTTTGCCTCGGTGGAGCTGCTGAGCCACCCCGATCTGCGGGACATCCCCACCGCTGTCTGCGGCGACCCCGCCTCCCGCCACGGCATCATTCTGGCTAAGAACGAGCCCGCCAAGCGGCTGGGCATCCAGACGGCGGAGACCATCTGGCAGGCCAAGAAGAAGTGTCCCGGCCTGGTGCTGCTGCCGCCCCACCACGGCCTGTACCGGGAGTACTCCCGGCGGGTCAACACCATCTATGAGCAGTATACCGATCTGGTGGAGCCCTTCGGCATCGACGAGAGCTGGCTGGACATCACCGGCAGTATGCACCTCTTCGGCGGCGACCCCAAGGCCATTGCCGACGCCCTGCGCCGGCGGCTGCGGCAGGAGCTGGGGCTGACCATCTCCGTGGGCGTGTCCTTCAACAAGGTGTTCGCCAAGCTTGGCAGCGACTATAAAAAGCCCGACGCCACCACCGTCATCAGCCGGGAAAACTGGCAGGATATCGTCTGGCCCCTGCCGGTGGGGGACCTGCTGTTCGTGGGCCGGGCCGCCGGACGGGTGCTGCACCAATACGGCGTGGAGACCATCGGCCAGCTGGCGGCCTGCTCCCCCCAGATGCTGGAGACGCTGCTGGGCAAGCTGGGTCTCCAGCTCCACGAGTACGCCAACGGGCTGGACGGCAGTCCCGTCCGCCCGGCGGGCCAGCAGGAGCCGGTGAAATCCGTGGGAAACGGCACCACCTTCCCCAAAAACCTCACCCGGTGGGAGGAGGTGCAGCGTGGTCTGGCGGTGCTGTCCGACAGTGTGGCCATGCGGCTGCGGCAGCAGGGGCTGTACTGCGGCGGCGTGTCCGTGTCCCTGCGGAACGCCCAGTTCCGCACCGTGTCCCGGCAAATGCGGCTCCCGGCTCCCACCCACTTGATGAAGGACATCTGGCAGGCGGCCATGGAGCTGACCCGGCGGCTGTGGAAGGCCCCGGAGCCGGTACGGATGCTCACCGTCACCGCCCTGTATATCACCGACAGCGCCGACTCCTTCCAGCAGCTGGATCTGTTGGAGGCCCCGGTAGTCACCCGGCAGCAGGAAAAACAGGAAAAGCTGGAGCGCACCATGGACGCCATCCGTGGAAAATACGGCCGGGGTTCCATCTCCTTCGGCCTGCCGGGAGAGGAGCGGGCCGGCTGGGACGACTGACCCATAGCGCCATACAGGGGCAGGGCCATCCCCAAGGCTCCCAACCTCAGATCCGTTCCCCTGAGAACCATTTCCATCCAGTACAGCGTAAAAGCATGGCTGCATAAAAAGCGCAGCCGCATAAGAATGTGGCCGTATAAGAATATCGCCGTGTAAAGGACGCAGCTGAACCCTTAAAGGGTTCAGCTGCGTAAAAGCGTGACCGTGTGAAGGCTTCGTCCGCATAGAAAAGCATGACAGCGCAAAAGCACGACCGCATGAAAGGACTGCACAAAAGAGTGGCCGCATAGGCGGTACAGAGGCGTACTGCATAAAAACATGGCCGCATAGGCGGTATAAATGCGTAACTGCATAAAAATATGACGGCATGGAAGTGTGTCGGCGAAAAAGCGCAACTGCATAAAAAAGAGACACACCCGCAGGTGCGTCTCTTTTTCACGCCGGGATGCCCCGGCCTTGGATCACAAAATGGCTTACAGCTTCTCCCGGACCTTGGCGGCCTTGCCGACACGGTCACGCAGATAGTAGAGCTTGGCACGACGGACATAGCCGTGGCGCACGGTCTCCACCTTCACGATAGAGGGAGAGTGAACGGGGAACACCTTCTCCACACCCACGCCGTAGGAGATACGACGGACGGTGAAGGTCTCCTCGATGCCGCCGTGCTTCTTGGCAATGACGGTACCCTCGAACACCTGAACACGCTCACGGGCGCCTTCCTTGACCTTCACGTGGACACGGACAGTATCGCCCACTTCCACCTGAGGCACGTCATTCTGCAGCTGCTTTTCATTCAGTGCTTTGATGAGATCCATGGATTTTTCCTCCTAAATTATAGGCGTTCATGCCGTCATTTCCGTGGCGCCCCACCTTTTTCGGGACACCGGCGACAGAGGACCGCCCTTTTCATGCCATAGTAGAATATCACAGATGTCCGCCAAATGCAAGCATTATTTCCTGTTTTGACAAAAAAAGTATCGAAATAGGCTCCAACAAGCCCATTCCCCCTTGTTCATCCATGTACGCCAGCATGATACGGTCGAAAATCACGCATCCTCCTGCAAAAGATCCCGCAGCTCATACAGCCGCAGCCGGGCGGATGCGTCCGTGGGGTCTTGGGCCAGAGGCTCCATCACGGCGATGAGCTCCGGCAGATGGCCTTGGCCCGGTCAGGATATAGTAGCTGCCCGTAAACGGCGCTGCATACGGCATCGCTCCCCTGCTCCGGCAAAAGGGCGCAGGCCTGCTGGAAGGTTCGGAAAGCAGCCACGCCGCCCCAATCATCGCCGTCATCTCCGTGGGACTGATCGTCCGAAAAGCGGGTACAGGTCTCCGCCGCTCCGGAGCGGGCCAGCGTCACAAGGTCTGAATGGTCCCGCCGTGCTCCTTGCCACAGGAGACAGAACACAACGGTGGCCAACGTCGTCAGGGACAGCAAAACGAAGGGCCGTCGCTTCATCAGGGCATCCGCCTTTGTTTCTCTGTCCCCATTGTACCAAAAAGCACCGGAGCTGTCCATCAAAACGTCCACTGATGCGTCCGTTATATGTCCGCAATCCGTCCATTTTTACGGGCAAAATCACGCCCGGAGGGAAAAAGCATCCCTCCGGGTGGTACAGCTTTTCTACCGGAAAATTTCCCCTGCCTCGTCCAGCAGTTCCCGGCGGCGGACCCGAACAAAGTCCGGGGACAGGTCCGGCCGGTAGCGGGCGATAGCCTTTTCCAGCAGTTGGGGGTTCAGGCCGGGGTTCTGCGCCCGGACCGTTACCGCCGCCCGGAGAAGATTCTCCTCCTCCGCAAAGGCGATGCTCCGGATCATGGGGGCGATATCCACCTCCGCCAGCTGCTTGCGCTTGGTGCGCTTTTCGATCAGCAGCTCCGGGCGGTGAAACAGCTCCGTCAGCGCCTCTGCGGCGCCCTCCGGCACACCGTGGTCGTACTCCAGCTCCATATCCGCCTGCAAATACGCCAGCTCCCGCACCGGGCGCTTGGCCTCGTAGCAATCCAGCACCCGCAGCCCCTCCGGCAGGCCCTCGTTGAGCTTTTCGGCAATGCCGCTGCCGTCGGTATCCTGCGTCACCTCGAAATCCAGCAGCTCGCAGTCGCTGGACTGGGCCACCGGCAGGGGCAGCACAATGGAGATGATGGGATGGGGGTGGAAGCCCTGAGAGTGCTTGATCTCCAGCTCCGTCCGGGGAAAGGCCCGCTGCACCGTCCGCAGCAGATCCAAATGGGAGATATAGGCCGCCGTCCCCTCCTTCACGAATAGAAGCCGCAGCTTAGACATCGCACTTCCCCCCTACCAGTCGATTGGCGCCGCAGCCGTTGCAGTGGGTGCGGCAATCCGGGGTGGTGACCCCGGCAAAGGCACGCTCCCGCTCCCGGCGGAGGTATGCCGTGGTGACGCCGCTGGAGATCATGTCCCAGGGCATCTTTTCATCCAGCGAACGGGTGCGGTTGGCGTAGAAGTGGGGATCCAGCCCGCACTCCTCAAAGGCCTCCAGCCAGCGGTCCAGCGAGAAATACTCCTCCCACGCATCCAGCTTGGAGCCCTTGCGCCACGCCGTCTCCAGCACCTTGCACATCCGGCGGTCGCCACGGGCCAGCACAGCCTCCAGAAAGCTGGTGTCGGAGTCGTGCCAGTTATAGGTGACGGTTTTGGTCTTGATGGCCTCCCGCAGCAAGGCCACCCGCCGCTCATACTCCTCCTTGGAGATCTGCGGCTCCCACTGAAAGGCCGTATGGGGCTTGGGAACGAACCACGATGTGGAGACGGTAATGCGGACGCCCCGGTTTTTATTGCTGGCACTCTCCCGCCATGTATGCATGACACGGGCCGCCAGATCGGCAATGCCCAGCACGTCCTCGTCGGTCTCCGTGGGCAGGCCCAGCATGAAGTACAGCTTCACGGCGTTGTAGCCCCCGGCAAAGGCCGTGCGGCAGGACTGAAGCAGATCCTCCTGGGTGACATTTTTATTGATGACATCCCGCAGCCGCTGGGTACCGGCCTCCGGGGCGAAGGTCAGGCCGCTCTTGCGGCCCTTGGCCAGCCGCTCCATCAGGTTCATGGAGAAGTTGTCCGCCCGCAGACTGGGCAGGGACAGATTCACATGGCGCTGCTGACAGAAGTCCTCCAGCTGGTCGCACAGCTGGGTCAGGGGCGGGTAGTCGCTGGTGGAGAGGCTGGACAGCGTCACCTCCTGATACCCGGAGCCGTCGCAGCTCTCCACGGCGTACTGGGCGCACAGGGCCTCGCTGCGGTTGCGGACCGGGCGGTACACATACCCCGCCTGACAGAACCGGCAGCCACGGATGCAGCCCCGGAACAGCTCCAGCATCACCCGATCCTGCACGATCTCTGTGGAGGGGACGATGGTCTGCGTGGGGAAAAAGGACTTGTCCATATCGTGGACGATACGCTTGGTGACCACCGTCGGAGCGCCCTCCAGCGGCGTGATCTCCGCCACGGTGCCGTCGTCATGATACGTCACCTCGTACAGGCTGGGGACGTAGATGCCCGGCAGCTGGGCCGCCGCACGGAGAAACTGCATCTTGCTCCAGCCCTCCCGGCGGGCCTTGCGGTGCAGCTCCACCAACTCCACGGTGATGTCCTCCCCCTCCCCCAGACTCACCAGATCGATGAAGTCGGCAATGGGCTCGGCGTTATACATGGCGGTACCGCCGGCGATGACCAGCGGCGTCAGGCCGGTGCGCTCTGCGCTGTGGATGGGGATGCCCGCCAGATCCAGCATATTCAGAATGGCGGGAAAGGCCATCTCATAGCCCACGGAGAAGGCCACGATGTCAAAGTCCGTGATAGGCTCTCCGGATTCCAGAGCAAACAGGGGCATCCCGGCCCGGCGCAGCTCCTCTTCCATGTCGCCCCAAGGGGCAAAGACCCGCTGGCACCACACGCCGTCCATGTTGTTCATGACGCCGTAGAGGATCCGCATTCCCAGATTGGACATCCCGATCTCATAGGTGTCCGGGAAGCAGAAGGCAATGCGGGTATCCACCTGCGCCGGGTCCTTCTTCACGGCGTTATATTCCCCGCCCACATAGCGGGCAGGTTTCTGCACTCGCGGCAGAATACGTTCCAATCGTTTATCCACGGTATCTCTCCTGTATTCTTTGGTTTAACAT
>OMCM01001778.1_pt1 | contig 9852 bp, 9 predicted proteins | sample 1645021 | NCBI WGS metagenome assembly OMCM01 (sample SAMEA103958142, study PRJEB25191) | human gut metagenome | biome: human-associated habitat [ENVO:00009003]; feature: intestine environment [ENVO:2100002]; material: feces | place: Germany | collected 2013/2015
CCATTGAAAATGAAGTGGATCGCATCGATATCCTCTACGGTCTGGGCGTCCGTCAGTTGGGCGTGACCTATTCTGAGAGCAACGCTTTGGGTAATGGCATGAAGGAGGATCACGACGGTGGCTTGACCATGTTCGGCAAGCAGTGCGTGGAGCGGATGAACAAGGTGGGTATGCTTATTGATGTGTCCCACTGCGGCCAGCAAACAGCCTATGACGCGGTCATGTATTCCAAGAAACCCATTATCATGAGCCACGTGGGCGCCAAGGGCGTATGGGACATTAAGCGTATGGCCGGCGATGATCTCATTAAAGCCATCGGTGCCAAGGGCGGCGTGGTCGGTATTGAATCTGCCCCCCACACAACCATGTCCAAAACCAAGATGACCCATGATTTGGACAGCGTGATGGAGCACTTCGAGTATGTGAAGAACCTGATCGGCATCGACCACGTTGGTTTTGGCGTGGACTGCCTGTACGGTGACCATGTGGGCGTGCACCACGCCTTTGCCGCCGCCCTGTCTACAGCGGAAACTGCGAATACCTCTTACGAGGAAGTGCCCTTCGTCTGGGGTCTGGAGAATCCCACAGAAGCCAGCTGGAACATCATCCGCTGGCTGGTAAAGCACAATTACAGCGAAGAGGACATCGGCAAGGTCATCGGCGGCAACGCCATCCGGGTGCTGCGGGAAGTCTGGGCCTGACCGTTCTGCTGAACAGGAGCAAATTGTATGGAATTTCAACTGAAGAAAGGGTATCGCCCCTATGAGGCGTATCAGTATCTTGAGCCGGGAAGGGATTTTAAGGTCATTGACTGGGCGGACTGGGACTGGGCCGGCCGAAACATCCTGCCCCTGAATCCGGAAGAAGAGATCCGGTGCAGGGAACTGCTGGAAAGGACGCCCTACGTCAGCCTCCACGATCATCCGGACTTTACCACACGGGATATGTCCACCTGTGAACCGCTGTTTGACGCCATGCGGACTGGCCGGGATCGCTGCGGATATGAGGCGCTGGCCTATTCCAACATCGACTGTATCTTCGATAATATGATGGACGGCACCAACATTATTTCCAGTCCTAACGGTTGGAAGTGGATCGACATCATTCATGATCTGGGGATGCGGCTGTGTGACCTGGCCCATCAGGATTTTATTGTCCATTGTAAAACCGTGGGCGATATCTTTGCCGCAAAAAAAGAGGGCAAGATCGCCATGGTGTTTGTGATCGAGGGAGCTGCTCCCATTGAAAACGAGGTGGACCGCATTGACATCCTGTATGGATTGGGCGTCCGCCAACTGGGTGTGACTTATTCCGAGAGCAATGCATTGGGGAGCGGCTGCAAGGAGGACCACGACGGCGGGCTGACCATGTTCGGCAAGCAATGTGTGGAGCGAATGAACAAAGTGGGTATGCTTATTGATGTGTCCCACTGCGGTTCTCAGACCGCTTATGATGCGGTGGTCCATTCCACCAAGCCCATTATTATGAGCCATACCGGAGCGAAGGGTGTTTGGAACACAAAGCGCCTTGCAAGCGACGAATTGATTCAGGCCATTGCTGCCAAAGGCGGTGTGGTCGGTATCGAGGCTGCCCCACACACCACCATGTCAAAGACCCGTATGACCCACGATATTGACAGTTACATGGAGCACTTCGAATATGTAAAGAATCTGGTGGGCATCGACCATGTGGGATTCGGCGTGGACTGTATGTACGGCGACCACGTGGGTCTGCATCACGCTTTTGCCGCAGCCCTGTCTACCGGGGATACTTCCAAAACCACGGTGCCTTATCAGGAGGTTCCCTTTGTGAAGTATCTGGAAAATCCGACTGAGGCAAGCTGGAATATTCCCAGATGGCTCATCAAACACGGTTATACGGATGAGGAAATTATCAAGGTGCTGGGCGGCAATGCCATCCGGGTGCTGCGAGAAGTCTGGTCCTAATTAAAAACAGAAAGGAAACCATGCAATGGAGTACAAAATGAAGCCTGCCTATAAAGGCTACAAAGCATATGAGTATCTGGAGGAGGGAAAGGATTTCCCCAAATTTGAGTGGGCCGACTGGGACTGGGCCGGCCGCCATGTAGTAGAGCTGGAACCGGAGCAGGAGGCTCGTGTTGCGGAGCTGCTGGCAAAATATCCCTATGTCAGCGTCCATGATCATCCGACTCTGTTCCCGAAGGACGTTACCAGCAAGCAGAATATCGACAATGTGATGCGCAACGGCCGGGAGATGACCGCTTATGAAGCACTGGCCTATTCAAATATCGACTGCGTATTCGATAACCAGCTGGACGGTGTGAATATCATCTCCAGTCCCGGCGGCTGGAAGTGGATCGACATCATTCACGATCTGGGTATGCGGCTGTGCGATCTGGCTCATCAGGATTTTATTATCCATTGTAAGACCGTGGATGACATTTTTTCCGCCAAGAAGGCCGGAAAGATCGCTATGGTATTTGTGGTGGAGGGAGCCGCTCCTATTGAAAACGAGGTAGACCGCATCGATATTCTCTACGGCTTGGGCGTCCGCCAGCTGGGTGTGACCTATTCCGAAAGCAATGCGCTGGGCAACGGCTGCAAGGAGGTCCATGACGGCGGCCTGACCATGTTCGGCAAGCAGTGCGTAGAGCGAATGAACAAGGTGGGTATGCTCATTGACGTATCCCACTGCGGCCCTCAGACTGCTTATGATGCGATCACCTACTCCAAGAAGCCGATCATTATGAGCCATGTGGGTGCAAAAGGCGTGTGGAACACCAAGCGGATGGCCAGCGATGAGATGATTCAGGCCGTTGCCGCCAAGGGCGGCGTGGTCGGCATTGAAGCCGCTCCCCACACCACTATGTCCAAAACCAAGATGACCCACGATCTGGACAGCTTTATGGAGCACTTTGAATATGTGAAAAACATGGTGGGCATCGACCATGTGGGCTTTGGCGTGGATTGCCTGTACGGTGATCACGTGGGCGTGCATCATGCCTTTGCACAGGCACTGTCCATCGCCGCTACCTCCAAGACCGGTGCGGAGTATGAAGAGGTCCCCTATGTGAAGTATCTGGAGAACCCCACCGAATCCAGCTGGAACATTATCCGCTGGCTGGTAAAGCACAACTACAGCGATGAGGATATTGGCAAGGTCATCGGCGGTAACGCCATCCGGGTGCTGCAGGAAGTCTGGGCCTGATGCGAAAACGGATGCAGGCAGCAGACTGTTTTTAGAAATATCCGAGTCGATCATTTCCCACGTTGACCGCTATTCGTGTGTCTGCCATAAGGAATCGAAATTGATAAAATGCTAACCTGAAAGCTGCAAGTCCTTCATTGATCAAATCGGCGGCAATATACCTAATCAGGTATATTGCCGCCGATTTATATGCTCTGAACGCAATTCATGTTGTCCTTGTGCGTGGATAACTTATGCCGCACCGTCTCTTTTTATCTTGTAGGAAGCCTTCCTTATCCCGGTCACAGGGCCTGTGGGCGGGACTCCAGCAGCTCACGGGCGCAGGAGCGGACCGTCTCCTCTTCGTCGTAGGGGATCTTCTTCCCCTGCACCAGCTGGTATCCCTCCCGGCCCTTGCCGCATAGCAGCAGCATATCGCCGGGACACAGCTGCTCCAGCGCATAGCGCACCGCCTCCCGGCGATCCACAATACCCACATGGGGGCAGCTGCCGGGGCCGAAGCAGGTGGCAATGTCCGCAATGACCTCCGCCGGGTCGTCCCGATCCGGGTCGTCGGTGGTAATAATGGCCAGATCGGCCCCCTTGGCCACTGCCGAACACGGCGATGATGCGAGCCGGATCGTAGCTGCGGGCCGTTTGCAGCAGGGCGTTCATGCTGATGGAGTTATGGGCAAAATCCAGCACCACGGTACATCCCGGCATCACATCCGGCAGCACCTCGAACCGGCCCGGCACCGTCACATAGCTGAGGGCCTCCGCCAACTCGCAGGTGCGGTCCGTATAACGCCCCACCAGTGCCACCACCGCCAGAGCGTTGTAGACGTTGTACTCCCCCGGCATCCGAATGTGGTAGGTGGTGCCGGCCGCCGTGAACTCCATACCGAACAGGTCCCCGGCCTTCAGGATGTTCACTCCCTCCGCCCGGAGATCCGCCGGACGGTGAATGGCATAGGTGCTCTTTTCACAGGGACTGCCCGCCATCATGTACTCCGCCTCCGGGTCGTCGGCGTTGAAGATGCCGTGGCGGCACTGGGCGAACAGCCGCTTTTTGCTGTCCCGGTAGTGGGCATAGTCCGGGTGCTCCTCGGTGCCGATGTGGTCCGGGGAGAGGTTGGTGAACACCGCCGTATCGAAGGTGATGCCGTCCACCCGGTGGCGGGCCAGCGCCTGAGAGGACACCTCCATCACCACATACCGGACGCCCTCGTCCCGCATGGCCCGAAACAGCCGCATCAGCTCGTAGCTCTCCGGTGTGGTATTGCTGGTTCCCACGTGCTTCCCGGCGTAGGCGGCCCCGTTGGAGCCGATGACGCCGCAGGCCAGGCCCATGCGGTTCATGACGGAGCAGGCCGTCTCCGCCACGGTGGTCTTGCCCTTGGTACCGGTGATACCGATGATGGTCAGCTCCCGCTGGGGAAATCCGAAAAACGCCGCCGAGATCTGCGCCAGCGCCTGACGGGCATCCGATACCCGCACCACGTCCGCATCCTCCGGCACGTCCAGCGTCCCCTCGCTGACGAAACAGCGGCAACCCTGTGCATAGGCCGCCGGCGCAAAGTCCTCTCCGTTGGAACGGGCGCCCCGCAGACAGAAAAACAGGCTCCCGGTCTGCGCCTTCCGGGAGTCGTAGGTCAGCGCCGTGATCTCCTCTTCTCCGCAGCCGCCGGATAGTAACTGCACGCCGGAGCGCTCCAGCAGGTCCTTTATCTTCATGGGAAGGTCCCCCCTTTTATACAAGATAGGCGGCAGGACAAGACATCCCGCCGCCTATATTATACCAATAATTGTGCCGGATGCAACCTCTCCGGCGCAGAAAATCCGGCCTTAGCGCCAGACCTCGCCGAAGAAGAACAGCGCCACCGTGCCGGGACCCACATGGCCACCGGTGACCGGCTCATAGCATACCGACAGGATCTCGCCGGTCTGACCGGCATCCCGCAGCTTGGCCTGCAGCCGCAGCGCCCCGTCCGGGCAGTCGGCATGGGCGATACCTACCTTCCGGGTGCCGTCCACAGCGTACTCCTTGTACAACTCCGCCAGCGTCTCCATGGCCTTCAGCTGACCGCGAACCTTGCTGTGCTGGATGATGTGGCCCTCCGGATCGGACTGAAGGATGGGCTTGATCTTCAGCAGAGAGCCCGCTACCTGCGCCGCAGCGCTGATGCGGCCGCCCCGGCGCAGATACTTCAGGTCGTCCACCATGAAGAACTGGCGCATCCGCCCGCAATTTTCCTCGGCCTGCCGGATGATTTCATCTGCCGTACAGCCCTTCTCCAGCATTTTGGCTGCCTCCAGCACCACGAGGCCCTCTCCCAACGAAGCGCCGCAGGTATTCAGTACCCGGATCATGCGGTCAGGATACTCGCCCCGCAGCTCCTCCGCCATGAGCTCGGCGCTCCAGCAGGTGCCGCTGATGCCGCCGGAGATGGCAATATACAGCACGTCGTCCCCGTCCTTGAGGGCGCTCTCCATGGTGTCCCGGATCAGGGCCGGGCTCACCAGCGAGGTCTTGACCTCGGCGCCCTTCCGCATGGCCTCGTAGTAGTCGTGGCCCACCAACTCCGTGGGTTGGCCATCCAGCAGATACGTCAGAGGCATAGCGGTGATGTGATACTGCTCCAGCAGATGGGGCGGGATGTTGGCCGCCGTATCGGTGAAAATTCTCAGCATAGCTTTCTACTCCTTCCTATACCCGCACCCGCAGCCAGTCCGCCAGTGTGTCGAACAGCCGCTCATAGCCGGGCATGGTCAAATGGATGCCGTCTGCGGCGATGAGCCGCATCAGCTTGTGGTCGTTGAGGAACTCCTCCCGCACCGGAATCAGGGGCAGGTCTTCGGCATAGGCCAGTTGGGTCACCGCATCGGAGTACATCTCCTGATGCCGGTAGATCATCTGCACGTCCCCCAGCCAGTCCATGATCCGCTCCTCCCGCAGTCCGTCCCGGCAGATGAAGGCCAGATACCGGGTGGCGTCAATGGGCGGCAGACTCATGAGCACCGGCTGGGTGCCCTTCTCCCGCAGCATGGTCACCGTGTGACGGAGCTTCTCCCGAAAGGCAGACAACTCTGTCCGGGGATGATGGTTCCCCGCCGGGTCTGCGTCGATGGCCGCCCAGTCGTAGTCACTGTCGTTGCCGCCGTAGGCCACCAGTGCATAGTCGGCCTCCAGCCCCCGGTCCAGATCGTGCTGCACCAGCGACTCGCCCTTGGAGATGGTGGCTCCCATTTTGGAGCGGTTCACCACCTGCGTCCGACGCTCCGGATAGCGCTGCAGTACCTCGTCGTAATGGAAATGATAGCGATACCCCTCATCCGGCATGGTGGCCTTCAATAAGGAATCACCATAAATATACACCTGCTTGGGCATAATAGCAAGCCCCCTATCTTCCTTTTTTTCTAATATAGCATATTAGATTCGAGAAATCAACAGGTTACCTGCTATTTACCCTTGCAAATAACAAGTTTTTCTGATATTATATAGTAGTTATATCAAGGCTGTTAAGAAAAACAGCCGACTTCCACGCTGCCGGTGCGCCGACGGCGCCTGCACAGGAGGTTCGCCATGTCATACGATAAGGAACTCATCATTCATAAGCTGGAGCGCTGGGACCGGTTCATCACCAATTACCATCTGCCGGACTGGGATTCCATCCCCGATCTGGGACTCTACATGGATCAGGTGGTGGTGCTGCTGGTGCAGTATCTCAGCTTCATCCCGTCCATCCCCGGCGGCAAGGAGAGCTTCGTCACCTCCTCCGCCATCAACAACTATGTGCGCCTGAAGATCATGCCTGCTCCGGTGAAGCGGAAGTACTACCGGGTACACATCGCCTACCTCATTATGATCCTCACCATGAAGCAGAGCATCAGCATCAGCGACGTGCAGAAAATTTTGCCCGCCGACAGCAACGAGGACTGCGTGCGGTCGGTATACGAGGCCTACTCCGAAAAATTCCGGCAGCTGGCCCTGTTCTTCAACCAGCAGGTCCAAAGCGCCGCCACCGACATCCGCCGAGCAGCCCCATGAGTAACGCCGTCTGTCCCGCCCGCCGCCTGACGGAGGCGGATGCAGCCTAGGTCTGTGCGCTGATGCAGGGCAATCCCCTGTTCTACCGGTATCACCCGCCGCAGCCCACGCCGGAGAGCATCCGGACCGATATGACCGCCCTGCCGCCGGGAAAAGCTATGGAGGATAAGTGGTTCGTGGGCTTTTACGACGGGGACTGCCTGATTGCCGTGATGGATCTGATCTTGAACTATCCCGCCGCCGACACCGCCTTCATCGGCCTGTTCATGACGGCTCATGACCGTCAGGGCTGCGGACTGGGCAGCCGCATCCTCCGGGACTGCATGGCCCGGCTGTCTGCCGCCGGGTATCACCGGCTGCGACTGGCGGTGGATGAGGGCAATCCTCAGAGCCTGGCCTTCTGGACCAAGAACGGCTTCACCCTCACCGGTCCACCCCAATGATTTTTCCGCCTATCTCCCTATGGAACGCAGTATTTGAAGCAGCAAGCCCTCCGGCCAAGGCCGGAGGGCTTTTTCTTCATTTTTCCTTTATTGCAGCATCTGCCCCACCACGCAGCGACCGTCGGACCAGACAGCGGTGATGTTGTGGCGGTGGAGCATATATATGGCCCGCTCGAACCGCTCCCGCACCGTCAGGGGATGGCTGGCCTCCGTGAAGTCACCGTCGTCCACCACGATGGCGTGGAGCCGATTGCCTGGGGCGAAGCCGTCCCCGTCCCCGAAATAACGGTGGCCTGAGCTGGTAGCCAGATAGTAGGCCTCCGGCACCGTCAGGAAGTCCTCGGACCAGTCGGTCTCGATGCGCTTGATCTTGGAGGCCCGGATGCTCATGGTAGCCACCTTATACATGGGCAGGCAGGCACCGCCGGCAATGTCGGACCCCAGCGTCACCCAAATGCCCTGCTGGAGCATCTCCCGCACCGGCGACACGCCGCTGCACAGATTGATGTTGGAACCGGCGCAGTGAGCCACCACCACCCCAGCCCGGCGCATGGCGTCGCACTCCCGCCGGTCGGAGTGTACACAGTGGGCCATGATGGTGTGCTCCTTCCACAGGCCGTACTTATCATAGGTCTCCCAGTACTGCTGACAGTCCGGGTGCAGCTCCTTTACCCACTGGATCTCCCCCAGATTCTCCGACAGGTGAGACTGGACATACAGCCCCTTCTCCTGCGCCAGACGGCCCAGCGCCGCCATCAGCTCATCGGTGCAGCTGGGGGTGAAGCGGGGGGTCAGAATGGGTTTGACGTGGTCGAAATGACATCCCTCCAGCCACCGCAGCGTCTCCCGGACAGATTCCTCCGTGGTCTCCTGCAAGATGCCGGGCAGGCCGTTGCGGTCCATGTTCACCTTGCCCACATAGCCGGTGACGCCGGCCCGCTCCAGCTCCTCCATGAGGATCCACGTGGCGTCGGTGTGGAGAGAGGAGAACATACACACACGGGTGGTGCCGTTGGTGATGAGGTCCGTGGCCAGACGGCGATAGATGCGGCGGGCGTAGTCCGTGTCGGCAAACCGTGCCTCCGTGGGGAAGGTGTAGGTGTCCAGCCACTCCAGCAGCGGCAGGTCCATGCCCATGCCCAGCATGGGGTATTGAGGGGCGTGGAGGTGCATATCCGCAAAGGACTGCATCACCAGTGCCTGACCGTAATCCACCAGCGGCGCCGTAGCATATTCCAGTGGCAGCCGGTCATAGACGCCCCGGATCACGCCGTCCTCCAGCACCAGATAGCCCTGCTCCGTGATCTGCAGCTCCCCCAGCGCCGGGGCCTGCACGATGTTTCCCTTCAAAACCTGCACCATATCCGTTTCCTTCCTTTCCGCAAAAAATAGGCACCCCGCCGCTTTTCCGGCAGAGCACCCATAGTAGAGCCTTCGGCGGCTCCGTAGAAACGCCTTGCACCATTTCCGCAAGGCTATATGAGCTTCCCTATCACGGGCCGCAGCCCGTTTTTCTGTTCAGCCATTCAGGACACCTGACTGCTCTCACTCTCCCAGTTATACGGTGCCTCTCCCTGTGCCAGCATAGCCTGATGCACTTCGGCTGACAGGAGCAGGTCGTCTACCTGTATATCGCCCACTTCCACGATCTCATAGCTGTCCGCATCGTTCTCCAGCAGCTGCTCCAAGGCCGGGGAGCGCTCATAGACCTCGATCCGCACCTTATGGGGTATTTCATCAGCGTCCAGAGAAAAGATACCATAATCGTTCATATAGGGGACCAACACATCCTTCATGGCCTCCAATTCAGCCATAGAACGTTCCACTTGCTGCAGCCGGACTCCGCCCCTTTCTCCTCCGGTTTTTCACACCGGGCAGCAACGGGCCTGCACTCTATGGTGATTTTACCATATATCCCTCCTCTTTGCAAGGGTAGATTTGTTTATATTTCCGCCGGTGCCTGACTCTCACCGGGAAAAAATTTCCCGCCGTGGTTGAAAACTTCACAATTTCCGTTTAAGATAGAACCAGTCTCCCTCGGAGACAGCTACAAGCGAGGTATTTCTATGAAAACGATCGGCAACATCCTCTGGTTTCTCTTCGGCGGACTCATCGGCGGACTGAGTTGGGTGCTGGCGGGCTGCCTGTGGTGCGTCACCATTGTGGGCATCCCTGTGGGCCTTCAGTGCTTCA
>OMCM01001786.1_pt1 | contig 9826 bp, 10 predicted proteins | sample 1645021 | NCBI WGS metagenome assembly OMCM01 (sample SAMEA103958142, study PRJEB25191) | human gut metagenome | biome: human-associated habitat [ENVO:00009003]; feature: intestine environment [ENVO:2100002]; material: feces | place: Germany | collected 2013/2015
TGCAAGCCGCTTCTGTTTTGGAATCCCGGATCGGGAATTGAAATGCTCGGGCGAAGTGAATTCGCCCTCCGCCAAGGTTTTGCTGCGCAAAACGCTTGCGGCGGCGCACTCGCGCCGGCAGACGAAAACGCGCGAAGCGGCTTGCATTGCAAGCCGCTTCTGTTTCACTTGAAATACGCCACCAGCAGGTCGACGCAGGCGCCGTAGCTCTTGACGCCGATGGTGCCGTAGCTTTTGAGAAAGCCGTCGTAGACGGCGTTGGAGACTGTGTCCACCGGCCCCTCAAACTGCGCCCAGTAGGCGGCGGAAGCGCGCAGATCGGCGACTACACGCTCGTCAAGCGTTCCGCGCACGGCGCGCCAGCGCTCCGCGTCGGCGGAATAAAGCGCGTTGGCAAGGTAGATGTAGCCCGACAGCGCGCCTGCGTAGCGGTAGGCGGCGTCGTCGCAGCGCAGCGACGCGAGCACCGCGAGGAAATTGCACTCCTGCTCGCTTGCGATGCCGCGGCGGTGAGAAAGCTCATGCGCGACGGTGGTGGGCAGCGTCGCGGCGGGGAAATCGACGTTTACGTTGCACTCACCCGTGAACGGGAAGTAGAAGCCTGTGAAGCCCATCGCGCTCATCACGCGGGAAAAGCGCATGGCCTTGGGCGGCACGTCGGTCATTTCGAGGAACGGAAATTCCTCATACAGATTTTCGTAGATCTTCGGCGCGTAGGCGAGGATCTCCGCGCGGTCGCCGGCAAAGGCGCCGTCGGCGGCGCGGGGGACGTCTCCGGCGTATTCGTTCACCAGCGCGGCGAACTGTCGTGTCACGCGCTCAAGGTCGTCAACGGCGACCGGTTCGACATCGATGCCGCTTTTGTCGGTGAAGCTGTCAGCGTAGTAATTCGCACCCCAGAGCAGGCAAAAGAGCACATAGACGGTCAAAACCGCGTTCCCAAGCCCAAGCACGAGCGCGTAGACTGTGCCGCTTCTGTGCCGGCTTCGCACTACGGCGCGCACGCCCAGCACGAGAAAGACGAGAAAGCCCAGCGCCGCGAGGACGTACAAACTTTCCGCGACGGAGAAGGGCACGCGCTCGCAGAGCTGTCCGATCGCGCGGCGCAGCGGATTCGTGAAGCCCTCCGTCAGGGCGTTCATAGCGCCTCGGCTGCGCCGCGCAAGCAGAAAGGCCGATAGAAGCGCGAGGTTCGCAAGCAGCCAGAGATGCAGTTTTTTGTAATGGGAAAACAAGGCTTTCATGGCATCAGTCGGCGGCAGAGAGCAGCTCGCGCGTGTAGGCCTCGCGCGGGTGGTCAAAAAGCTCCTGCACCGTGTTTTCCTCCACGATGCGCCCGTCCTTCATCACCATCACACGGTCGCAGAGCTGATAGACCACGTTGAGGTCGTGTGAAATGAAGAGGAATGAGATGCCCAGCTCGTCGCGCACCGTGCGCATCAGCTCCAGAATCTGCCGCTGGATGGTCACGTCGAGCGCGCTGACCGGTTCATCGGCAATGATGAGCCGCGGCTTTTGGATGAGCGCTATCCCGATGGAAACACGCTGGCGCTGCCCGCCGGAAAGCTCGTTCGGCCTGCGCGTCAGGCACTCGGCGGGAAGTCCGACCTTTTCGGCGATCTCCGCGACGCGGCGGCGCCGCTCAGCGGCGTCGTACTTGCCGTAGATGCGCAGCGGCTCCTCTAAGCTCCAGCCGACGGTGTAGGCGGGGTTGAGCGAGGAGTAGGGGTCCTGAAAGATCATCTGCGGGCGCTTGGTGTAGTGGATGATCTCGCCCGTGTGGGTCTTGACCAGACCGAGGATATTTTTCACCAGCGTCGTTTTGCCGGTGCCGCTCTCGCCCACGAGCCCCAAAATTTCACCGCGGCGAAGCGTGAAGCTCACGTCGTGCAGCACGGTATGGTCGTGCCGCCGCCCATGCTCATCGGTGTCGCGGTACCAGCTTGTAAGGCTTTTGACTTCTAAAACAAGGTCGTCCATGGCGTTAACCTCTGCGCACGCGGCGCGGAATGGCGTTGATGAGCTCGGCGGTGTAGGGATGCTGCGGCGCGGTGAAAAGCTGCTCGGGCGCGCCCTCCTCAACGATGTGACCGCGCTGCATCACGGCAACGCGCGAGCAGATGCGACGCACGACCTGCAAATTGTGTGAGATGAGCAGCATCGAGATGCCGCGCTCCCGATTCAAGCGGCGCAAAAGCGCGAGGATCTGCGCCTGCACGGTCACGTCGAGTGCGGTGGTCGGCTCGTCGAGCAGCAGCAAATGCGGATCGGTGACGATGGCTGCGGCGATCATCACGCGCTGGAGCTGGCCGCCCGAGCACTCGTGCGGATACTTGCGGTAAATTTCCTCCGGCGCGGGGAGGTCCACATCGCGCAGCGCCTCGAGCGCACGCGCGCGGCGCTGCTCCTTCGTCAGCTGCGTGTGGACAGCCAGCGCCTCCTCGACCTGCGGGCCGATGCGCATGAGCGGGTCCATCGCGGTCATCGGCTCCTGAAAGACAACGCCGAGCTCGCGGCCCTGAATGGCGCGCAGCTCCGCGCGGGGCAGGCGTAGGATATCGCGCCCGTCGAAGCGCACCTCGCCGGAGAGCGTGACCTTTTTGCGCTCGATGAGGCCCGAGAGCGTCATGGCGGTCACGGTCTTGCCGCTGCCGCTCTCGCCCACGAGCCCGACGACCTCGCCGTCGCGGATGGTCAGGTCGATGCCCGCCACAGCCTCGCGCGAGGCGCCGTGAAAGCGGACGTGCAGATCATGGATCTCGACCATGGGGGCATCTCCTTTCTGAAAATCAGTTCTCGCCGCGCTGCAGGCCCTCGCCGATCAGGCTCACGCCGAGGATCAGCAGCACAATGACCGCGCCCGTGCCGAGCGCGTACCACGGCGCGGAATCGAGCATACTCTGTGATTCCGAGAGCATATAGCCGAGGCTCGCCTCGTCGGGCGAAACGCCGATGGAGAGGTAGCTCATCGCCGCCTCGGCGAGCACAGCGTTGTTAAAGCCGATGGTGATGGCGGAGACGAGCGTGTGCCAGATGTTCGGCAGAATGTGAACAAAGAGGATGCGCGCGGTGGACGCGCCCATCAGCTCCGCCGAATGGACGTAGTTCTGCGTGCGCGCGCGGGCGAATTCGCTGCGCACGATACGCGCGTAGCTTGGGACAAAGACGATGCCGAGCGCAAGCGTCATGTGCTCTCGCCCGCCGCCGAGCAGGCTCACGAGCACGAGCAGAATGAGAATGCTCGGAAAGGAGGCGAGCGCGTCGTTCAGACGCATGAGCACCTCGTCCACCCAGCCGCCGTACCAGCCGGTCAGCGCGCCGACGAGCGTGCCTACCACGGTGCCGATGGCGACGGTACCGAGCGCAATGAGCAGCGTATCGCCCGCGCCGACCATGACGCGGCTCAAAATGTCGCGGCCGAACTTGTCCGTGCCCATCGGGTGCGCGGCGGACGGCGGCAGCAGGCGCGAAAAGTCCATGGCGTTGGGGGAGTAGGGTGTCCAGAAAAGGCCAAGGACAATGAAGCCGACGACCAGCGCCGTGAGCACGAGGCCCACGCGCAGAAAGGTATTTTTCTTTTTCATGCCGCACCTCCCGCTCCGCTGCCGAGCCGCGGGTCGATGCGCCGCGCGAGCAAATCGGCAAGGAGATTGCAGAGTATGACGGCGAAGGCCAGCAGCACAACGATGGCGCGCGCGACCGGCTCGTCGCGCCCCTCGATGGAGGTCAGCAGCAGCCGCCCGAGACCGGGAACGGCGAACACCTGCTCGATGACGACGCTGCCTGCGAGCAGGTCGGCGACCGTCATGGCGAGGAAGGTCAGGACCGGCACGAGCGTGTTTTTCAGCACATGGCGGTAGAGAATACCGCTGCGCGAGCGTCCGCGGCTCATGGAGGTGCGGACGTAGTCGCGCTGTGCCTCGTCTAAGATCGACGTGCGCAGGAGCTTGACCGTCATGGCGATACGCGGCAGCGCGACGGCGAGCGCGGGGAAGAAGAGATAACCGATGTAATGCCCCACGCCGCCCGCCGGGAACGCGCCCGCGATGAACAGATGCAGCACAAGGCCGAAGAGATAGGTAAAGAGGATGCCGGTGAAAAACGGCGGCACCGCCATCACGACCTGATTGATCACGGTCAGCGCGCGGTCGAGCCGGCCGCCGGCGTATTTGGCCGACAGCACGCCGAACGGAATGGAGACCGCCACGATGAGCGCGAACGCAAGCGCTGTGAGCGTCAGCGTGGGCCCCAGTCGCTGCGCAATGAGCGAGCTCACGCTCTGTCCGTAGCGGTACGAGGTGCCGAGGTCGCCGCGCAGCGCATCCCACAGCCAGCGGCCGTAGCGCACGAGAAGCGGGTCGTTCAGCCCCAGCTCGATGCGCAGGGCCTCAAGCCGCTCGGGAGTCGCCTCCGTACCGAGCAGGCGCGTCGCCGCGTCGCCGGAGAGGAGGGAGAAGGCAACGAAGGTCAAAAACGAGACGATCACCATCGTCAGCAGCATCGTTGCGATTTTTTTCGCTGTATAACGCATGGTGTTCGCCTCGCTTTGTCGGTCAGGGCGTCTGCCCTCGGATTTTCGTCAGGTGTAGGCCACGGTGCTCAGGTCGATGGCGTAGAGCGGGTAGAAGCGGTAGCCGCTGAGACCCTTGCGCACGGCGACGAGGTCCGCGAGGTCCTGAATGTAGACGTTCGCGGCGGTCTCGGCAAGGATTTCCTCGCAGCGGAGGTATTGGGCGGTCGCTTCCTCGTCGGTCGCGGCGCGGATGGCGGCGGCAAAGGCTTCATCGTATTCTGCGTTGGAATAATTTGTGAAATTATTACTCGCCGTAGAGGTGAAGCGCTCGAGCATGGCGCGGGCAGTCAGGGTGCTGGCGTCCACGCCGACAACGGTAGCCTGATAGCGGCGGCCGGAATAGACATTCTCGAGCCAGCTCGCCCACTCGACGGGGTCGATGGTCACGTTCACGCCGATGGCGCGGAGCTGCTCGGCAACGACCTGCGCGGTGTCCATGTGCGGCTGGTAGTTGCTGGGAACGGTGATGGTGAGGTCAAAGCCGTCGGGATAGCCCGCCTCGGCGAGCATCGCCTTGGCCTTTTCCGTGTCATGCGGATAGAGGTCGGCAAGCTCGGGCAGGAAATACTTGCGGAAGTTGGGGTACATGCTGCTGCCGACCGCCGTGCCGTGACCGTCGGCCACAACGTCAAAGACCTGCTCGCGGTCGAGCGCATAGCACAGCGCCTTGCGCACCGTTTCGTTCGCAAGCGGCTCGTAGGCGTGGTTGAGATACACGGCCTGCACGAGGTTCATGGTGCCCTCGAGAATGTCAAAGCTCTCGGTGAGCTGGTTTGCCTGCGTGGCGGTCAGGTGGGCGCAGATGTCCACCGCGCCGCTCTTGAGCGCCATGACGAGCGCCTCGGCATTCTCATAAATCTGATAGGTGACCTTGTCCACCTTCGCGCTCTCGCCCCAGTAATCGGCGAAGCGCTCCAGCACAAGATTCTGCTGCGCGGCGCGGGAGATAAACTTGAACGGACCGGTACCGACCGGGTCCGCGCCGTCGGCGTGGTTCTCCGGTGTGATAGCCAGCGTCATGTAGGAGAGAAAATCGCTGTCGGCAGCCTTGAGCACAACGGAGACATAGTCGCTGCCGATGTCGATGGCGTCAATGTTATCCAGCGCCTCCCAGCTGCCGGACTGCATGGCCTTGTCGATCGACCATGCGACATCCATTGCCGTAACCTCGCTGCCGTCGTGGAACTTCACACCGGGGCGGAGATGGAACGTATAAGTGAGCTGGTCGTCGGAGACCTCCCAGCGTTCGGCGACGGCGGGGCTCAGGTTGCCGTCCGCGTCGGGCTTGACGAGCCCCTCAAACACGTTGAACAGCACCTCGCGGTTCCGACGACGATCTCGTTCGCGTCGCGCCGCGCGTCGGTCGTGTCGGCGTTCCCGCCGCAGGCGGCGAGGGAGAGGAGCAGAGTCAGGGAAAGAAACAGGGTGAGGATGTGCTTATTCATGGGATTCTCCTTTTGGTGTTGTGGTCGTGCCCGTCAAAACCCGACGGGGCTCAAATATCGCGTCGTCCGTCACGCCCTTTTTGCGCAGGGACGATTCACACAGGAAGCTCACGGCGGAGTGGATGCAGGCGAACACCGGCACGCCGAGGAACATACCCAGCACGCCGCCGAAGCCGCCGCCGACAAGGATGGCGACGACGATCCAGAAGCTCGAAATGCCGACGGTCTCGCCCAAAATTTTGGGGCCGAGGATGTTGCCGTCGAACTGCTGGAGGGCAATAATGAAAATGATAAAGTAGAGGCACTGGCGGGGGCTCACGAGCAGGATCAAAAACGCGCTGGGGATCGCGCCGAGGAAGGGACCGAAGATGGGGATGATGTTCGTCACGCCCACAAAGACCGCGATGATGGGCGTGTAGGGGAACTTCAAAATCGAGCAGACGATGAAGCACAGAATGCCGATGATGAGCGAGTCGAGCAGCTTGCCGCGCACAAAGCCGGAGAAGATGCGGTCGGCCTCGCGGGTGGCGCGCAGCGCGCGCTCATAGTGCGGCGCGGAGACGAGCGAGTAGAGCAGCTTGCGCGTGTGGAGGCCGAAGGTCTCCTTGCGGGCGAGGATGTAAACGGAAACGACGATGCCCACGAGCAGGTCCTTGGCAAAGACCAGCACGCTCAGCACGCCGCCGGTCACGGCGACGATGGCGACCTGCGCGCCGGGAATGACGGTGTTCTTCACCCAGTCGACCAGCTCGTTGTAGTAATCACGGACCAGCGTGAGCACGCGCTCGGAGATGTAGGGATTGTCCTCCACAAGCTGCGTGACCCAGGTGTAGATGGTGCGGTAATAGCTCTCGAGATTGGAAAAGAGCAGCGATACGCTCGCGACCAGCTCGGGGATCAGGATGCTGAAGAGCAGATACACGAGTCCCAGCGCAAGGAGCCAGGTCACAAGGATGCTCAGGCAGCGCATCAGTCCGGCACGCTTGGCGCCGAGCCTGTCGCGGAGGAGACGGTCGAAAAAGTCCACGATGGGCGTGAGCAGGTAGGCCATCGCAAGACCGTAGAGCACGGGCTTGAGGATGCCGAAGAGCTTTTCTATAAAAATAAACAGCACGCCGTCCTGAAAGAAGGTGTCGTAAAACACGAGAATGGCGCAGGCCGCGGCGGTAATGGTCACGCCCCAGCGAAGATAGGTTTTCTGCTTCATGTTTCCTCCCTTGCCCTCGGCCGGCACAGTGCCTGCCCGTATTCAGAATAGATCAAGCTTAGCATACTATGATTATTGTGGAATTGCAATAGCACAATTTCTGTGCTATACTAAAATTAACCGAATCTTCAAACTTTTTTTCGTTCGCAGAAAGGATGAATGCTGTGGAAAAGAAGCTGCTGTTCATCGTCAATCCCCGCGCGGGCAAGACGAAATCGCGCGCACCGCTGTTCGACGCCGTTTCGATCTTCTCCAAGGCGGGCTATCTGGTCCGCGTGGCGGAGACGCGGCGGCACGGCGACGCGACCGAGCTGGCCGAGCGCTTCGGCGGAGATTTCGATCTCGTCGTCTGCCACGGCGGAGACGGCACGCTCAACGAGACGGTCAACGGCATCATGCGCCTGCCGCGGGAGAAGCGTCCGCCGCTGAGCTACCTGCCCGGCGGCAGCACGAACGACTTCGCGGCAAGCCTGTCCATTTCCTCCGATCCCGCGCTCGCGGCGCAGAGCGCCATGCGCCTTCAGCCGCGCGACCTGGACGTGGGCGTGTTCAATGAAAAGAACTTCGTTTACGTTGCGTCCTTCGGCGCGTTCACGCGCACGGCCTACACCGTGCCGCAGGACATCAAGAATATGTTCGGCCACTTTGCCTATCTTCTCGAGGGCGTGAAGGACCTTGAAACGCTCTGCCCCTATCCCATGAAGATTACCGCCGACGGCGAGGTGTTCGAGGGCGAGTACCTCTTCGGCGCGGTATGCAACTCGACCTCCATCGCGGGACTGATGAAGCTCTCACCCAACGCGGTGGATCTGTGCGACGGGCAGTTTGAGCTGATGCTCGTGCCCGTGCCGAAAACACCGCTGCAGCTCCAGCGCACCATCCGCGCCATCGTTTACGAGGAATACGAAACGAGCAACGCGCTCATCTTCCGCCATGTCCGCCATGTCACGGCGGAGAGCGACGGCAGCATTCCATGGACGCTCGACGGCGAATACGCCCCCGGTGTGCCGAAAATCGAGATCGGCATTGAGGACAACGGGATACAGATGATGATCTGAGCCTGTGCAGAGGCTAAGAAACGCGCGGCGTCGCCGCGCGTTTCTCTTTTACTCGCTCGTGAGCTGGTAAACGCCCTCTGTATTGCCGAGCAGATACTGCGCAAATTCCACAGCCTGTGTGTCGGCCCCACCGTAGCGCACACCGTCTCCATCGTAGAGCCGCAGCACCGTCTGTGCCGTCTCGTCCGCACTGAGTTTTTCCAGCGCGGCAAGCAGCGCCGCAGCGAACTCGTCGCCGCCGACGATGGCGTCAGCGGTACTGACGGACACCGTCTCGCCGCCGACCGTGCAGCCGTAAATCTCCATCCAAAGCGCCTCATCCGGAGCCTCGCCGTGCAGCACCACAAGATCCGCAGTGGAGAACACCTCATCCGCGCTGACGTACTCTGTCAGGCGCGGAACGCTGTCCGCCATCATGCCATTGGCGTTCACGTCCATCATGCTGTCGAGAAACCGCTGGGCCACATCGTCATCCACAGGCACGGCGAACACGGGGTCGCTCCCATTATCCATCCAGAAGCTGCCGAGCAGCGTCTCCCACGCATGCAGCGCGCCGCCGCCCGCCGCGTCCTTTTCAAACGCCGCGCGCAGCGTACGGTTCTGGTCGGAGACCGGGAAATACAACCCGACACGCTCCGTGTCGCCGGCGGGTTCCTCCGGCACAGAGACCAGCCGCAGCGTGTCCTCGTGCGCCAGATACGTCTCCATCGGCATGAAGCCGACCTGCACCGAGCCGCGCGCGAGCGCGTCGGCGGTGGCCTCGTCGCTCGCGCCGAAGGTCACGTTGACCCTGCCGACCGTCACGCCCTCGTCGGCGAGCGCGCCGATGAGCAGCGGCGGCAGCTCCTTCTTTAATTGCATCAGCGCGTCTGTGTCACGGTCGCCCGCAACAAATTCCACATTCAGCTCCGCGAGCGTGATGCCCTCCTCCGGCGGTGGCGTCGGCTCGTCGGGCCTGCTCGGGGTGGGCTCCTGCTTTCCGCAGCCGCTGAGCACGGCGAGCAGCGCAAGGGCAAGGAAGAAAGAAAACATACGCTTCATGGTCAGCGCCTCCTCACAGAATAAGCTGGAATGAAATCCTCTGGTGTGGCTATTATAGCATAGGGCGCGGCGGGAAAGTGTGACGATTTCATTACAAATCACTTGATAATCCGCAAAAGCATGGTATGATTGGAAAAACAGTCTTTTCGGGGAGGTGGGCGCGCCGTGACGGTGAGGAAAAACAGGATACGGCTCGTCGGCGCGCTGCTCGCGCTCGTGCTTTCGCTTTCGCTCGGCGGCTGCGCTGTGCGGGAGGGATCGGCGGACGACGGGCGGCTGCGCGTCGTGACGACGCTCTTCCCCTACTACGATTTTGCCCGCGCCGTCGCGGGGGACCGCGCGGACGTGACGCTGCTGCTCGCACCGGGCCGCGAGGCGCACAGCTTTGAGCCGACCCCGCTCGACGCCGTGACCATCTCGCGCGCCGACGTCTTCATCTACAACGGCGGCGAGGGCGAGGTCTGGGCGGACGATATGCTCGACGCCGTGGGCGAGGACATCG
>OMCM01001792.1_pt1 | contig 9800 bp, 6 predicted proteins | sample 1645021 | NCBI WGS metagenome assembly OMCM01 (sample SAMEA103958142, study PRJEB25191) | human gut metagenome | biome: human-associated habitat [ENVO:00009003]; feature: intestine environment [ENVO:2100002]; material: feces | place: Germany | collected 2013/2015
AAAAGCCTTATGAAATGGTGATGCAAAGGTAAACATAATTTTTATATCTCAAATAAATTTCTTCAAATTTTAGTAGAGGAAAATCTATATTATAATTTCTATTCCAGATGAAAAAAAGAATCGGATATGAAAAATCGTATATTCGATTGCTGTACAATTTAAAATATACAGATAGAAATAAAATGATTCGATAAAATCCTCTGGATTTCTAATCAGATATTTTCAGAACTTAATATTATTGGACTTACTTCTTGTCAATATATGTGGTTTTATCTGCTTATACTAACGATAAGTTAATCGAATGATTGCTAACTGAATCAATCTGAAAGATTGAAATGATTGAGATATTAGTCGTATCCGGAACAAATAACCTGTTTCACTTGTGTTTTATTCATTCCTTTTAAGGGAGCAGAACGTTCCTCACCGACCAATGTCCCGTTGGTTTAAAACCAAGGAGTCGTTCCTTTAAAAGGAAATAGCTCAAATAACGTTCTTTTTCTGTATAATCCGATAATATATATGCAAAAACGTGTTGAAATTCTGCATATTGTTACATGCTTTTATACATTATTTCTGCTGTTTGATGAAACATGTACGGAGCTATTCTTTGTCTAATCTTAAATATAGAACATTTTTTTAAGATTCTTTCTCTGTTTGTTAAAGTGAACAAACCCGTCCTCTCATCTGTTAGAAAGTCTCAATTTTAGATTTAACCTAACCAGCATGAAAAAAAATAAGATACTTTTTGTACTATGGGCTTTGTGTTTTTTCGTCATTCGGACAAATGCACAGACACCGCTAAGTTTCGAAGAATCGTTGCACCTGCTTAATCAGGGAAATCAGAGTTTGAAGATAGCTGATAAAGGGATAGAGATTGCCAAGGCAGAACGTGACAAGCTCAATGCTTTTTGGTATCCTACCTTGCAGTCTACAGGTGCATTTGTGCATATGTCCGAGAAGATAGAAGTGAAGCAGCCACTGTCTCAGTTTACTGATCCGGCAAAAGACTTTGTACATTCCATTATTCCGGATGACCAGATAATCTCAGCTATTCTGGATAAAATAGGAGCCAATACTCTTGTCTTTCCACTAACTCCGAGAAACTTGACGACTGTTGATCTGTCAGCAGAATGGGTGCTCTTTTCCGGAGGAAAAAGATTTCGTGCAACAAATATTGGTCGGACAATGGTGGATCTGGCGCGAGAGAATCGTGCACAGACTGCTGCAAGCCAGCAAAACCTGTTGGCAGAAAGTTATTATGGTCTGCGACTGGCGCAACAGGTCGTAGCGGTACGTGAAGAAACTTATAAAGGTCTGCAAAAGCATTATGAAAATGCTTTGAAACTGGAAGCTGCCGGAATGATAGACAAAGCAGGACGACTGTTTGCCCAAGTGAATATGGATGAAGCAAAACGGGCATTGGAAGCTGCACGAAAGGAAGAAACAGTGGTGCAAAGTGCCTTGAAAGTTTTGTTGAATAAAAAAGATACGGATGAGAATATCGTTCCTACTTCTCCCCTTTTCATGAATGATTCGTTACCACCCAAAATGCTTTTTGATATGTCGGTCAATAGTGGAAACTATATGCTTAATCAACTGCAGCTGCAAGAACATATCGCCAAGCAGGAAGTACGGATTGCCCAAAGCGGATACTTGCCGAATATAGCCCTTTTTGGAAAACAGACCCTCTATTCGCATGGCATTCAAAGCAATTTACTGCCGCGTACCATGGTGGGAATCGGTTTTACATGGAATCTCTTTGACGGACTGGATCGGGAAAAGAAGATCCGGCAATCAAAGCTAACCCAGCAAACGCTGGCTTTAGGGAAAATGAAAGCACGCGATGATCTTGCTGTCGGAGTGGATAAACTCTATACACAATTGGAGAAAGCTCAGGATAACGTAAAAGCGCTGAATGCGACCATCGAACTGAGTGAAGAACTGGTACGTATCCGAAAGAAATCCTTTACTGAAGGGATGGCAACTTCTACCGAAGTGATTGATGCTGAAACTATGCTTGCCAACGTAAAAGTGGCTCGTCTGGCAGCATATTATGAATATGATGTGGCATTGATGAATCTTCTTTCACTCTGCGGCACACCGGAACAATTTGTAAACTATCAACCTAAACCGTAACAAACAATGAAACCAACTAGTAGAACCCTTTCATGGGCATTCGTCATTATTATGCTGGCAGTCGGTATTTTTACTGCTCTGGGAATAATATTGATGCACAAACAACCGCTCGTCCTGCAAGGGCAGGCAGAAGCGACAGAAATCCGTATTAGCGGGAAACTTCCCGGACGTATCGATACCTTTTTGGTTCAGGAAGGTGACTGGGTACGTCAAGGAGATACTCTTGTTGTGATCAACAGCCCCGAAATACATGCCAAGTATCAGCAGGTGAATGCATTGGAGCAAGTAGCCGTGCAGCAGAACAAGAAAATAGATGCCGGTACCCGCCGACAGATTGTTGCTACCGCGCTGCAACTATGGAACAAAACAAAAAGTGATCTTACGCTGGCTAAAACAACTTATAACCGTATTCTTACCTTATATAAAGACAGTGTTGTCACTTCCCAGCGGAAAGATGAAGTGGAAGCTATGTATAAAGCTGCTGTTGCAGCCGAACGGGCAGCCTATGAACAATATCAGATGGCGGTAGACGGTGCACAGAAAGAAGATAAAGAATCTGCCGCCAGTATGGTGAATGCTGCCAGAAGTACGGTGGAAGAAGTTTCGGCACTATTGGTCGATGCTCGGCTGACAGCACCCGAAAACGGTCAGATAGCTACCATCTTTCCTAAACGTGGGGAATTGGTTGCGCCGGGAACTCCTATTATGAACCTGGTTGTCATGGACGATATTCATGTAGTTCTCAATGTGCGTGAGGACTTGATGCCACAATTTAAGATGGAGGGCACCTTTGTTGCGGATGTACCTGCCATCGATAAAAAAGGTATTGAGTTTAAAATCTATTATATCAGTCCGTTAGGAAGTTTTGCTACTTGGAAATCAACGAAACAGACGGGAAGTTATGACTTACGAACCTTCGAGATTCATGCCCGTCCCACTCAGAAAGTGGATGACCTGCGCCCCGGTATGTCCGTATTACTGACATTAAATGAATGATAGAATGAGTTCATCACAAACATATTCTCCTTTTCGTTCCGTGCTGCTCAGGGAGTGGCGACGGATGACTTCACGACGCCTTTATCTGGGTGTGTGTATCATCCTGCCGCTATTTACCCTTTTCTTCATGGCAACAATCTTCGGCAACGGGCAGATGGAAAACATTCCCATCGGTATTGTCGATCAGGACAATACTGCCTCTTCACGGGCAATCGCCCGAAATATATCTGCTGTGCCAACATTTAAAGTGACAAGGCATTTTGTGAATGAGGAAGCTGCCCGAAAGGCCGTACAGAAGAAGGAAATTTATGGCTATCTCTCCATTCCTCCCAAATTTGAGCAAGATGCTATTTCGGGAAAGAATGCGACTCTCTCCTATTATTATCATTATGCGTTGCTTTCGGTAGGTGGCGAATTGATGGCTGCTTTCGAAACGTCGCTGGCTCCTGTGTCGCTCTCTCCCATTGTGATGCAAGCTGTCGCTCTCGGAGTGGAACAAGACAAGATCACTACATTCCTGTTGCCCGTACAAGCCAGCAATCACCCTATATACAATCCGAGTCTGGATTATTCGGTTTATCTGAGCCAACCGTTTTTCTTCGTCTTGTTTCAGGTATTGATTTTACTCATTACTGTATATGCAGTCGGAATTGAGATTAAATTTCGCACTGCCGATGAATGGCTGTTTGTTGCCAAAGGAAATATGGTAACGGCTGTTTTAGGAAAACTACTCCCCTACACCATTATCTTTATTCTGATAGGATGGCTGGCAAATTATGTGATGTTCGGCATTCTGCATATTCCTTTTCAAGGAAGCTGGTTATTGATGAATATGCTGACAGCGCTTTTTGTCGTGGCAACACAGGCATTGGGATTATTCCTGTTTTCACTATTTCCGGCTATCTCTCTGATCATAAGTATTGTTTCCATGGTCGGCTCTTTGGGAGCTACTTTGTCCGGTGTCACTTTTCCGGTGCCCAATATGTATCCTTTGGTACGAGATGCTTCCTATCTTTTTCCTGTCCGGCATTTCACGGAAATGATGCAAAATATGCTCTACGGGGGGAGTGGTTTTATTCACCTTTGGCCATCGGCTGTGATACTATGTATCTTTCCGTTGCTGGCTTTAGTGTTACTTCCTCATCTGAAACGTGCCATAGAAAGTCATAAATATGAAAAAATTAAATAAGTTACAACAGTTATCGTTCATCATCCGACGTGAATATCTGGCTATCAGTACCAGCTATGCTGTATTACTGGTATTGATGGGTGGAATCTTCGTGTACGGATTGCTCTATAATTATATGTATGCCCCCAATATTGTGACGGATGTCCCGGTTGCCGTAGTCGATAACTCACATAGCGAGTTGAGCCGTAACTTCATTCGATGGCTGGATGCTACGCCTCAAGCGGAAATTTATGATCAGGCTATGGATTATCACGAAGCTAAGGAATGGATGAAAGCTGGAAAAGTACAAGGTATTTTATATCTCCCTCATGATTTTGAGGAACGGGTATTTCGTGGAGATGAAGCCGTGTTTTCTCTGTATGCCACTACCGATGCTTTCCTCTATTTTGAAGCCTTACAAGGAGCTTCTTCACGTGTGATGCTGGCTATCAATGACAAATATCGTCCGGACGGAGCAGTCTTTCTGCCTCCTCAGGGATTATTGGCGGTAGCTATGGCGCAGCCTGTAAATGTAGCGGGAACCGCACTCTATAACTATACGGAAGGATATGGATCTTATCTGATTCCGGCCGTTATGGTCATTATCATTTTTCAGACATTACTGATGGTCATTGGTATGGTGACCGGAGAAGAGCATATGACAAAAGGCATCCTTGCTTATACTCCCTTCGGAAAAAGCTGGGCAGTCGCTATACGTATTGTATCAGGGAAAACGTTTGTCTACTGTAGTTTGTATGCTGTTTTTTCATTCTTTCTATTAGGGTTGCTTCCTCATTTCTTTAGTATTCCCAATATTGGAAACGGATTGTATATTGTATTGATGATGATCCCCTACTTGCTGGCAACCTCTTTTCTGGGGCTGGCAGCCTCCCGATATTTCACTGATTCGGAAGCACCATTGCTTATGATTGCCTTTTTCTCGGTAGGACTGATTTTTCTTTCCGGTGTTTCCTATCCGATGGAGCTGATGCCTTGGTATTGGAAAGCTGCTCATTATATTTTTCCGGCAGCACCTGCTACACTCGCCTTTGTGAAGTTGAACTCAATGGGAGCAAGTATGGCTGATATCCGACCCGAATATATTACTTTATGGATTCAGGCAGTTATCTATTTTATATTAAGTGCATGGGTATATAAAAAGAAACTCAGCTGAAAGTAGTATTTTAGTTGCATATTTTAAACTGATATCGCTCAAAAGTATAATATTTCAACCAACGAATAATTAACTATGGAAATAAAAATGTTTTGTTGAACATTTTACTTGATTATCTCGTCCTTTTTTATTTATTTTGTTAACTATTATTTGGAGATAGACCATAGTACTACTTTAAATACAACTATTTATATGAGGAATATTATACTATTTTTATTATTACTGCCGTTAATGGCATATGGACAAACATACAAACATATTGGAGTAGAGGATGGTTTGAGCAATCGGAGAATATACAATATTCAGAAGGATCACCAAGGATATATGTGGTTTCTTACTAATGAGGGTATGGACCGATATAACGGTAAGGATATAAAGCACTATAAACTTATCGAAGAAAGCAAACAATTGAGTTCCGAAATACATCTCGGATGGCTATATGCTGATAAAGAAGGCGGGATATGGGTCATTGGAAAAAAAGGACGTATTTTCCAGTATGAAGAAAAGTATGATCGTTTTACAATGGTCTATAAGTCACCAAAAGTCACTGATGCCATCAGTTACGGTTATTTGGACCGTAACAACAATTTATGGTTATGCGGCAAAGATTCTATTTTGTTGTATAATACTAAGACTACTCAGGTTATGCGGCTTCCTAATTTGTTGGAAGATAATATTACGGTAGTAGAACAGGCTGATGACACTCATTTCTTTATAGCAACAGAAATGGGGGTTCGGTATACTCAGTTTGAAAACGAAGCTTTGAAAGTCATTCCTTTAGATGTGCTTGATCATGTCTATACGCAAATTAACGGTCTCTATTTCCATCCTCAGTTTCACAGACTTTTTGTAGGAACTTTTAGTGATGGTACTTTTGCCTATGATATGTCTGCTCATCAAATTATCAAATCAGATACGAAGCTGGGTGATGTGAGTATTACTCATATCAGGCCGTTGAATCAAAAGGAACTATTGGTTGCTACGGAAGGAATGGGAGTACACAAAATTGATGTAAATACTTGTAATACCTCTCCGTTCATTGTGGCAAACTACGAAAGTTATAATGAGATGAATGGAAATAATATTACCGATATTTATATTGATGAAGAAAAAAGAATCTGGCTTGCCAATTACCCGGCAGGAATCACAGTAGTCGATTTCCGTTATAAGAATTATCGTTGGATAAAGCATTCTATCGGTAATAAGCAGTCTATCGTCAATGATCAGGTACATGCGGTTATTGAAGATAGTGAAGGAGATTTATGGTTTGGAACCAGCAATGGGATAAGTTTTCAGGATTCAAAAACCGGTCAATGGCATTCTTTTCTGAGTTCTTACGATAAGCAGCTGAAAGATAAGAACCATATTTTCATTACTTTATGCGAAGTTTCTCCAGGTGTTATCTGGGCAGGAGGATATACGTCGGGTATTTATAAGATTAACAAGAAAACATTGTCTGTAGAGTACTTTTCGCCTTTTCTTCTTAGCTCTGTCAACATACGTCCGGATAAGTATATCAGGGATATGATTAAAGATTCAAAAGGATATATATGGTCGGGAGGGTATTACAATCTAAAATGTATTGATCCTAGAAAAAATACTGTCCGGTTGTATCCCGGAGTCAATACTGTTACGGCGATTGAAGAAAAAGATACTAATTTCATGTGGGTGGGGACAGCTACTGGACTTTTTCTGCTTAACCGGAATTCCGGTGAATATCAGTATATATTAATGCCTGTGGAGTCAACATATATCAATACTCTTTATCAGGCCAATGACGGATTACTGTATATCGGTACAAACGGCTCGGGAGTACTTATATATGATCCTGGAAACATGAGTTTTGAACACTATTACGCTGATAATTCGGCACTTGTATCTAACAGTATTTATACGATTCTTCCGGAAATGAACGGACAGATAATGATGAGTACGGAAAATGGAATTACCAGCTTTTCTATAGAAAAGAGATCATTTCATAACTGGAGTCGCGAACAGGGAATGATGTCTGCTTGTTTTAATGCAACTTCCGGTGCGTTACGTAAAAATAATAATTTTGTTTTTGGCAGTGTTGATGGGGCAGTTGAATTTCCGGCAGGTATAAAGTTGCCGGATTATGAATATTCGAAAATGATATTCAGCGATTTTCATATTTCCTATCAACCGATTTATCCGGGAGAAAAAGATTCTCCTTTAGAGAAAGATATTGATAAGACTGATGTGTTGAGACTTAAATATGGTGAGAATACCTTTTCGTTTCGTGTTTCTTCCATCAACTATGATTTTCCTTCTCATTCAGTTTATTATTGGAGGTTGGAAGGCTCTTCTTATAATGAATGGGTACAACTGAGTGGCAATAGTTTAATTCGTTTTACCAATTTAAGTCCCGGCAAATATAAACTTTATGTACGTGCCATATCGAAGGAAGAACCTAGTATCGTTTTCGAAGAACGGCAAGTTGGAATTATCATATCGCAACCTGTATGGCTAAATGGCTGGGCTATATTCATATATATGCTTCTGATCGTCTTTGTTTTCAGCATTGCTTTCCGGATAATGATTCTGAAAAAGCAGAAAAAGATATCGGATGAGAAAACACATTTCTTTATTAATACAGCTCATGACATCCGCACTCCGCTTACGCTGATAAAGGCTCCTTTGGAAGAGTTTGTTGAGGAAGAAACACTGACAGAGATCGGTTCGCAGCGTATTAATACGGCATTGAGAAATGTGAATGCCCTTTTACGGTTGAGCACTAATTTAATCAACTTTGAACGGGCCGATGTTTATTCTTCCGAATTACGTATCTCAGAATATGAACTGAACACGTATATGAATGAGATATGTAATAGTTTTCGTTCGTATGCCAATATCAAGCATATTGATTTTACTTATAAGAGTGACTTTAATTATCTGAATGTATGGTTTGATAAAGATAAGATGGATTCTATCTTAAAAAATCTGATATCCAATGCGTTAAAATATACTCCAGAAAATGGGATAGTCAGCGTATCTATTTCTGAGACTAAAGACTCATGGAAGCTGGAAGTCAAAGATACGGGAATAGGCATTCCGGCAAACGAACAGAATAAACTGCTTAAGATGCACTTCCGGGGTACAAATGCCATTAATGCAAAAATAACCGGTAGTGGAATCGGACTAAAGCTGGTTGATAAATTGGTGCACCTTCATAGTGGTAAGATAAATATAGAGAGTGTTGAGCAACAAGGCACTACTATCACTGTTGTTTTCCCGAAGGGTAATAAGCATTTCCGTCACTCGAACCTGATAGATCCGGAAAAAAACGGCAGACAGGAAGCTGTACTGGATGCTCCGGTTATATCCGAAGCGGCGGAAAAGGCAAACGATGAGAATCTGCAACGTATTCTTATTGTCGAGGATAATGATGAACTACGTGCTTATCTGGTCAATTCATTATCACCGATGTATAATGTACAGGCTTGCGGTAATGGTAAGGAAGCATTGATCATTGTAAAAGAATTCTGGCCGGAGCTTATTCTATCCGATATTATGATGCCGGAAATGCGGGGTGACGAACTGTGTTCCACTATTAAGAATGATATTGAAACATCACATATTCCTGTCTTGTTACTTACTGCTTTGGGTGAAGAACAGAATATTCTCGATGGTCTGGATATTGGTGCTGATGAATATATTGTAAAACCGTTCAGCATAAGAATCCTGAAAGCCAGTATTGCCAATTTATAGGCGAATCGGGCATTATTGCGCAGCAAATATGCGAATTTGGAAATAGATATAGAGGTTAAGACTCCTTTGGCGAAATGTACTAATAGCCTTGACTGGCAATTTTTATCGGCTGTGAAAAAAACGATAGAAGACAACATCAATAATCCTGCCTTTTCTGTTGAGGTTCTCAACGATTTGCATAATATGAGCCGTACACGTTTCTATTATAAACTGAAAGCAATAACAGGACTATCTCCTCAGGAATTGATAAAAACAACCCGGCTGAAACGTGCTACGCAACTATTAAAAGAAGGTGAGTATAATATTACTGAAATCTCGGAGATGTGTGGATTTTCAGAATCCAAATATTTCCGGGAAGTATTCAAAAAATACTATAAGATGAGTCCGAGCAGGTATGCTAAAGAAGGAGGTAATCCCGCTGCTACTGATCTGGAAGATGACGACGAAGATTGATAAATAAAAAGCGAATAGATACGTTGTATTTAAAAAAGTTCTCCTCTGTTATGGGTATCTATAACAGAGGAGAACTTTCTTTTTCAAGGCTTATTGCTCTTTTGGGGGAAAAGCGGGATATTATATCGGGAAGTTATTTGCGAA
>OMCM01001802.1_pt1 | contig 9759 bp, 10 predicted proteins | sample 1645021 | NCBI WGS metagenome assembly OMCM01 (sample SAMEA103958142, study PRJEB25191) | human gut metagenome | biome: human-associated habitat [ENVO:00009003]; feature: intestine environment [ENVO:2100002]; material: feces | place: Germany | collected 2013/2015
CGCTTCACTCAGCTTTGCCGGAACGAAAAATCTACTATGCTCGATGCTATGTTTTGGAATCGAATTAGTATGAACTTGATTGTCGCCGTTTCAAATGGAAAGAAGGACATCGTTTTTGACTGAAACGAGAAAGATTCCCCTGACGCTGGATTCGATGGATGCCTATATGGCTCTGTTCGGGCTGAACGACCAGAATGTTGCGCTGGTGGAGCAGGAGTGCGGCGTCGCTGTCTCCCTGCGCGGCTCGGAGCTGTTCCTCACGGGCGAAGCGGAGGATGCGGCGCTGGCGGAAAGCGTCATCTTGAAGCTGCTGGAGATGATCCGCCGCGGCGATCTGGTTGACCGCACGCGCATCCGCTACGCCATCGCCCTGGCGCGCGAGGGCGACGTGGACCGCATCGACGAGATTCTGCGCTCCGTCGTCGCCATCACCCACCGCGGCAAGCAGATTCGCTGCAAGACGCTGGGGCAGCAGGAGTATGTGCAGGCCATCCGCGACCATGACCTTACGTTCGCCGTCGGCCCGGCGGGTACGGGCAAGACGTATCTGGCAATGGCGCTGGCTGTCGTGGCGCTGAAGAACAAGGAGATTGAGCGCATTGTGCTCACGCGCCCGGCGGTGGAGGCGGGGGAGAAGCTGGGCTTCCTGCCCGGCGACCTCCAGAGCAAGGTGGACCCCTACCTACGGCCTCTATACGACGCCCTGTTCGATATGCTGGGGGCGGAGACGTACCAGAAATATCTGGAGCGTGGCAACATCGAGGTGGCCCCGCTGGCCTACATGCGTGGCCGGACGTTGGATGACAGCTTTATCATTCTCGACGAGGCCCAGAACACCAGCCGGGAACAGATGAAAATGTTCCTGACCCGCATGGGCTTCGGCTCCAAAATGGTCATCACCGGCGACATCACCCAGATCGACCTGCCGGGGGACAAGCCCAGCGGCCTGAAGGACGCCATGAAGATCCTGAAGGGCGTGGAGGGCGTCAGCATCTGCCAGCTGACCCAGCAAGACGTGGTGCGCCATGTGATGGTGCAGCGGATCATCGAGGCCTACGCCCGATTCGAGGAGAAGCGCAAATGAGAAAGACACACTACATCCCCATCACCGCCGATGTACCCGGCGCCGCCAACGATGCCAACTGCGCCCTGATCCGTCGGACCATCCGCACAGCGCTGGCGGCGGAGGGACTCACGGCCCCCTGCGAGGTGGACGTGCTTCTGACGGATGACGACGGCATCCACGAGATCAACCGGGAGCTGCGGCAGGTGGACCGGCCCACGGACGTCCTCAGCTTCCCGGAGTTTGAACTGACCCCCGGCCAGCTGCCCGGCCCGGAGGGCGCCGACCCCGGCACGGGCCTTATCCCGCTGGGGGACATGGTGCTCTCCATGGAGCGGGTGGCGGCGCAGGCCAGGGAGTACGGTCACTCCAAGCGGCGGGAGCTCTCCTATCTGGTGACCCACTCGGTGCTGCATCTGCTGGGCTACGACCATCTGGACGAGGGGCCTATGAAGGCACAGATGCGGGCCAGAGAGGAGGCCATCATGGCCCTGCTGGGTCTGGAGCGGTGAGAAGGTCCGCTCTGACCGGGCTCCGGCTGGGGCGCCGGGAGGACGCCGTGTCCCTTCTGAAAAGTCTCTGGCAGGAGACGCCGCAGCCCTGTCCGCTGTGCGGCGGGCCGCTGGACTATTTCCATAAAAAGCCAAGAAAAGCAGCTGCGGCTGGGTCTGCACGGCCTGCGGCGTGCGGTATGACACCATGCAGCTGCTGGATGAATGAAACGAGAAGTAAATTTCTCCCTGTCCCTATTCAAAATTGCTCACAGAAAGCTGAGGATCACCGGAAATTGCGGAAGGAGCTGCATCATGGCCGAGGATAAGCTGTTTGTCGAGGCAACCGAAGAGGACGTACCGTCTATCATCGGCCTGCGGCAAAGGATCTGGAGCACCACATACCGAGGCATCTACCCCGATTCCATGATAGATGAATTTGACTGGGACCGGCACAGGGAAATGGAACTGCTGAGGGTCCATCACCCGGCATATTCCGTGTACCTTATCCGAAAGGGTCGGCAAAATATCGGCTATCTGACGATAAATAAAGCTGACGTGATCACCCTGCAATCCCTTTATATTGTCTCTGAATACCAGCGGCAGGGGATCGGACGGCAAGCCTTTGATTTCATGAGCGCATATTGCCGGGAGCACCATGCCAACGCCTTCATCTGCCACTGTGTTCCGGAAAATTTCAATGCCCGAAGCTTCTATGAGCGCATGGGCGGCGAGGTGATCGGGGAGGACCTGACAAACGAGGAACGCTGGCAGAACTCTGTCACTTACCAGTTTACACTACCATCAAAAGTAACATAACAAAATTGCTCACAGAAAGTTGAGGATCACCTTATGAACGAGAAAAACAACATCACCAAAACCGCTATGCTCACCGTGTGCGGACGGCCCAACGTGGGCAAGTCCAGTCTCACCAACGCCCTGGTGGGTGAGAAGATCGCCATCGTCTCCAACAAGCCCCAGACCACCAGAAACCGCATCTACGGTGTAGTGAACCGGGGCGACACCCAGTTCATCCTGCTGGATACGCCGGGCCTGCACAAGGCCCGCTCCCGGCTGGGGGACTACATGGTGAAGGTGGTGCGGGAGAGTCTGGCCAGTGTGGAGGCCGCCCTGCTGCTGGTGGAGCCCATCCCCCACGTGGGAGAGCCGGAGAAGATCCTTCTCCAGCGCATCCGGGAGGAGAAGCTGCCCTGCGTACTGTGCATCAACAAGATCGACACCGTGGAGCGCAAGGACGATCTGCTGGCGGTCATCGCCGCATACAGCGAGGTCTACCCGGATTTCGACGCCATCATCCCCATCTCCGCCCGCACCGGCGACGGTCTGGAGGATCTGCTGACCCAGATGCAGCGGTACGCCGTGGAGGGGCCGCAGCTGTTCCCCGACGGCATGACCACCGACCAGCCGGATCAGCAGGTCTGCGCCGAGATCATCCGGGAGAAAATGCTGCTGTGTCTGGATAAGGAGATCCCACACGGCACGGCGGTGGAGGTGACCCGCTTCACCGAACGGGAGGACTCCGGCATCATCGACCTGGACGTGACCATCTACTGTGAAAAGGCCAGCCATAAGGGCATCATCATCGGCAAGCACGGGGATATGCTCAAGCGCATCAGCACGCTGGCCCGGCAGGATATCGAGAAGTTCATGGGTACCAAGGTCTATCTGGAAACGTGGGTGAAGGTCAAGGAAAACTGGCGGGACAATGTGAATTTCATTCGTTCACAGGGCTACAACGAACAGTAATTCCCGTTAGAAACATGAGCCGACCCTAAAACTTACCACTTATGTTTCGCCCCGGCGGCGGCAAGCTAATGCCGGGGGTGGAGATCATGTGCGATTACTGGAATCTTTTTCTGGAGACCGGAGCGCCGGAGCTGTATCTGCTGCACCGGTGGGAGGAGGAATCATGCCAAACCAACCCATCGTCACCGCCGGACTGGTGCTGCGGGAGACCGTGACCAGGGAGACGGACAAAATTCTGACGGTGCTGACCCCGGATCGGGGGAAGATCTCCCTCATTGCACGGGGCGCCCGGCGGAAAAACAGCCGTCTGGCGGCGGCGTGTCAGTTGCTGGCCTATTCGGAGCTGACCATCTACGAAAAGGGTCAGTGGTTCATGCTGGACGAGGCGGAGACGCTGGAGCTGTTCACCGGCCTGCGGACGGACTTCGTGGCGCTGAGCCTTGCCTCCTATCTGGCCGATCTGACGGACGCCACGGCACAGACAGAGGACACGTCGCAGCTGCTGCGGCTGCTGCTGAATGCCCTGTACGCCCTCAGTGTCCTGCATAAGCCGCCCCAGCTGGTAAAGCCCGCCTTCGAGCTGCGGCTCATGGCGCTGTCGGGCTTCGAGCCTCTGGCTGACGGCTGCGCCGTGTGCGGGCGGCCGGAGCCTGAGAATCCGGTGCTGGACGCCGTCCACGGGGTGGTATGCTGCGCCGCCTGCCGGGAAAAGGGCGGGCTGGCCATGCCCCTGTCCCCCGCCGCTCTGGCGGCCCTGCGCCACGTGCTGTACTGCCCGGATAAGAAGCTTTACAGCTTCACGCTGGATACCCCCGCCCTGCGCCAGCTGGGGCAGGCGGCGGAGGTCTATGTCACCGTCCAGCTGGAGCGCAGCTTCCGGACGCTGGACTACTATAAATCCATTTTGCCGCAAGAGGAACCTACATATGACTGATTTGTTTGAAAAATCCATCCGCACGCTGGAGCTTCCGGCGGTGCTGGAAAAGCTGGCGGCCAAGGCGGTCAGCGACGCCGCCAAGGAGCGGTGCCTGCGCCTGACTCCCGCCACGGACACGCAGGAGGTGCTGCATCTGCTGGATGAGACCGACGCCGCCAAGGAGCGGCTGGGTCTCCACGGCAGCCCCTCCTTCTCCGGGGTCAAGGATGTATCCGCCGCCCTGACCCGTGCCGACCACGGCGGTATGCTGAACACCCGTGAACTGCTGGATGTGGCAGGCGTACTGACCGCCAGCCGCCGGGTCAGCGAATACGACGCCCAGCGGCAGGGGGAGGCCACGGTGCTGGACCGGCTGTTCTCCTCTCTGCACACCAACCGCTATCTGGAGGATAAGATACGCTCCGCCATTCTGGACGAGGAGACCATTGCCGACACCGCCAGCAGCGAGCTGGCGGATATCCGCCGCCACATGCGGGCGGCCCAGGCCAAGAGCCGCCAGATCCTTCAAAAGATCATCTCCTCCCCCAGCTATGGGAAAATTTTGCAGGAGACCATCATCACCCAGCGGGACGGCCGCTTCGTGGTGCCGGTGAAGGCCGAGTGCAAGGGCAGTCTGCCGGGTCTGGTCCACGACATCTCCTCCTCCGGTGCCACGCTGTTCGTGGAGCCTATGGGCGTGGTGCAGGCCAACAACGAACTCAAGGAGCTGGAGGCTCGTGAGCAGAAGGAGATCGACCGTATCCTGCGCCAGCTCTCTGCTGAGTGTGCCGGCCAGATGGAGAACATCCTCTGGGACTACGACATTCTGGTGCAGCTGGATGTGATCTTTGCACGGGCGCAGCTGAGCTATCAGCTCAACGCCAGCCGCCCGGAGGTGCGCCGCCGGGGCGGCATCACCCTGCGCCGGGCCCGGCATCCTCTGCTGGATCAGGCCAAGGCGGTGCCGATCACCGTGGAGCTGGGGGAGCAGTTCGACACCCTGGTCATCACCGGCCCCAACACCGGCGGCAAAACCGTGACCCTGAAAACCATTGGCCTGCTGAGCCTGATGGCCCAGTGCGGCCTGCACATCCCCGCCGACGGCGGCAGCGCCGTGCGGGTGTTCCGCCGGGTGCTGGCGGACGTAGGAGACGAGCAGAGCATCGAGCAGAGCCTGTCTACCTTCTCGGCCCATATGTCCAACATCGTCCAGATCCTGAAGGAAGTGGACGACCACAGTCTGCTGCTGTTCGACGAGTTGGGCGCCGGCACAGACCCGGTGGAGGGTGCGGCTCTGGCCATCGCCATCATCCAGCAGGTCCGGCAGGCGGGGGCCCGGGTAGCGGCCACTACCCACTACGCGGAGCTCAAGACCTTCGCCATGACCACGGCGGGGGTGGAGAACGCCAGCTGTGAGTTCGACGTACAGACCCTGCGGCCCACCTACCGGCTCCTCATCGGCATCCCCGGTAAGTCCAACGCCTTCGCCATCTCCCGGCGGCTGGGGCTGGATGAGTCCGTCATTCAGGCAGCACAGGCCCAGATGGACAGCGACTCCGTTCGCTTCGAGGACGTGCTGACCCAGCTGGAGGAGAAGCGCCAGCGGCTGGAGAAGGCCCAGAACGAGGCCGACCGACTGTGGCGGCAGCGGGAGGAGGACGCCCGGAAGGCCCGGACCTTCCGGGAGCAGATGGAAAAGGGCAAGGAAAGCGCACGGGCCAAGGGAGAGGCTGAGGCCAAGCGCATCGTCCGGCAGGCCCAGCAGCAGGCGGAGGAGATCTTCGCCCAGCTGGATCAGCTGCGGAAGGAGCAGCAGAAGCAGGCCAACGTGCAGGCCCTCAACGACGCCAAGGCCGCCGTGCGCCACCATCTGAAAACGGCGGAGGAGCAGCTGCACCTGCGGGACGAGGAGCAGGAGCCTGCCTATACGCCGCCCCGGCCCATCGCCGTGGACGATCAGGTGGAGCTGCCCGGCGTGAAGATGGCCGCCACGGTGCTGGCCGTCAACGGCGACGGCACCCTGCTGCTGCAGGCGGGCCGCATGAAGATGACCGTCAAGGCCCAGCAGGTGCGCCTGCTGGAGGGCGCTCCCAAGAAGTCCAAGCCCGCACCCAGTCCCTCCGCCGCCACCCTGAACACCGTGTCCCGTGCCTCCTCAGAGCTGGATATCCGGGGCTATGAGACGCTGGAGGCCGAGAGCGTGGTGGAAAACTATCTGGACAGTGCCGTCATGGCCAAGCTGGGCACCGTCACCATCATCCACGGAAAGGGTACCGGCGCTCTGCGAAAGGCCGTCCACGAGATCCTCAAGCGTAACAAGGCCGTCAAAAGCTTCCGGCTGGGCCGCTACGGCGAGGGTGAGGCCGGTGTCACCGTGGTGGAGCTGAAATAAGCCGCTTTCGTGTAGAACGACGAATTTTTTCTTGGATTCTCTGCAATCGCCACAAATTTTTGTGGGATTGAATATTGCTTTCTCCCCGTTATCCGTTATAATATTATGTGTAGCAGTCGGCTTGATGACTGCGAATAAAGGAGTGCTGGTTTGATGTATACGCAGGAAATTACCGTTCAGAATGAGGTGGGGCTGCACGCACGTCCCGCTACGTATTTCATTCAGAAGGCCAACGAGTTCAAGAGCGGCATTTGGGTGGAGAAGGAAGAGCGCCGGGTCAACGCCAAGAGTCTGCTGGGCGTACTGTCCTTGGGTATTGTGAAGGGAACCAACATTGCCCTCATCGCTGACGGCTCTGATGAAAAGGAAGCCGTGGATGCTCTGGTATCTCTGATCCAGAACAACTTCGGTGAGTAACGACCGAACATGAAATAGCGCCGGTGTCTGCTGTCAGCAAGCACCGGCGTTGTTCTGTTTTTATCCTCTCGGCAGGCAAGCGCAAGCACGCCTGACAGCGTGTCCTTCCGGCGCTTTTTTCCTTGCTCATCGATGGTACGATCTCTGCACAAAAGGACGCCCCCGGCGTGGCCGGAGGCGTCCTTTTCATGTGTTCCGCTGCCCCCTATGGGGCCGCCCGGTCAGCAGCCGCAGCCGCAGCCGTTGTTATTCTGGGTGTTGCCGCAGCCGTTGCCGCCCCAGAACAGGCACAGGATGATGATGGCGATGATGATCCAGCAGCCGCAGCCGCCGAAGCAGGAGTTCTGATTGCACATAAGAACGTGACCTCCTATGAAAATTGGACCCGCAGGTCTCATTCCATAGTATGATCCGCCCCTTAATAGAGTTCCTCCGGCCGGGAGATACGGTAGCTGAGGGTCAGGAGGGTATCCACAAAGTGGATGTCCTCGAAGAATACCCCCTTGGTCTGGGTGGAGAGCTCCACATTGGTAAAGTTCCAGAAGCCCTTCACTCCCAGGGCAATGAGCCGGTCCGCCAGCGGCTGGGCCACGCTCTGAGGCACTGTCAGCACCGCCACGTTGGGATGGTACTCCTCCACATAGTGCTCCAGTTCCTCCATGGGCCGGATGGTCACGTCGTGGATCTTGGTACCGATCAGCGCCGGGGACACGTCGAAGGCGGTATCCACCTGAAAGCCCACCTTCTGAAAGTCGAAGTTCTGCAGCAGCGCATGGCCCAGATGGCCCGCTCCCACCACAATGAGCCGGTAGCCGGAGTCGATGCCCAGAATGTGGCCGATTTCCGAGCGCAGCTCCGCCACGTTATAGCCGTAGCCCTGCTGGCCGAATTCACCGAAGCAGCTGAGATCCTGCCGGATCTGAGAGGCGGTGATGTCCATTTTCTGCCCCAGCGAATTGGAGGAAATGCGTACCACGCCCTTGTTATGCAGCTCGTCCAGATAGCGGTAATAGCGGGGCAGACGATGGATCACCGCATCCGAGACCTTTTGTTTTTTCATATGCGTCCTTCTTCTTTGCCGGCGGCAGGAGCCGGGCTGCAGCCCGCTTTCCCCTACCGCTTGTTTTCGTCTTTCTGAATTGTACTCCAAATTCCAGAACTTGTCAACTTTTTTAACAATCTTTTTTGTCTTTTGTGCAGTTTTCTTCTTTACATTCCCGAAAAAGATGGTATAATAAATTAGTCGCAAGGGGGAAGTCTCCCTCTGCTCCATATGCGCCCGTAGCTCAGCTGGATAGAGTGACAGACTCCGACTCTGTAGGCCGCTGGTTCGAATCCAGTCGGGCGTACCAAAAAAACGGCAAGCATCGCAGGATGCCTGCCGTTTTTCCTTTTGTCCCGACGGGCGGATCTTATCCGCATCTGCTCCATATCGGCTCTTTACAAGGGTGGGGGTCCCGTCAAGATTTATGCGCAAAATTGTTTGCAGGCTCCGGCTGAGTGAAGTCAGCCGGCAATAGAGACGTCATCCAGAGCCGCCTCCAAATGCTTCCTGTTCATGTATTTCTTGCAGCCCCACTGAGTGCCCGCCTTCGCCATGTGGCGGGCACAGACCAGCATCAGGGAGACAAATTTGTTGTCTCCGGCCTGTGTGGTGCCGATGTAGAAGTTCATCAGGCTGTGAATCAGGGCGGAAAACGATATATCCCCCATATTGTCCAGACATGGTATGAGGCCAATAAGAACAAGGACATCATGTTCAGAATGCAGGATTGGGTAGAATCCGGAAAAAACGGAGAGCACTGGGAGTAGTTCTATCAAACAGGCTTATCAAAACATTCTTATTTCCGGCAGCGCTGGAGATGTCCATGCATTAGGATGCTGGGCCAAAGGTGATTCCGTGCCGCTGACCTCCGGCACAAGCCGCAGATTCGGGATCGTGCTGCGTTTTTAGTATTCGGATGGTACGGAGGACGAGGAGATCGCCAACGTATCCGGATTGTAACAGTCAGAACGACTGGCAGTATCTGTCCCTGCGGGCAGTTGCGAAAAAAAGCGTATACCTCCATGCGGATCGTGTTGCGTTATGACAAGTACCCCTGTAACCATCAGGTTACAGGGGTACTTCTTTTTTCACAGATGGAACACATTCACCAGAAACAGCAGGGCCAGTCCATAGTAGGTCACCACGGCCACCAGATCGTTGACCGTCGTGATCAGCGGGCCGGAGGCCACCGCCGGATCGATGTGGATCTTATGAAACAGCATGGGAACCATCGTCCCCACAAGGCTGGAGATCACCATGGCCACCACCAGCGACACCCCAACGCAGCCGGAGATCAGAAAAGCCGGCCCCCACGCATAGCCCTTGCACACATGGATGTAGACCCCTAAAACCGCCAGCGCCATGAGTCCCAGGCACCCGCCGTTGAGAAGACCCACCCGCATCTCCTTGCCCAGCAGGGCCAGCTCCTCCTTCAGGGTAAGGTTCTCGTCCATGAGGACACGAATGGTGACGGCCAGTGACTGGGTGCCGACGTTGCCCGCCATATCCAGCACCAGCGACTGGAAGCAGATGACGATGGGCAGCACCGCCACCACGGCCTCGAAGATGCCCACCACCGACGAGACGCCCATGCCCAGAAACAGCAGCACGATGAGCCACGGCAGACGCTTTTTCATACTGACGGTGGCAGGCTCCCGGAGGTCCTCC